>Ga0116217_10000472_pt1 | contig 41957 bp, 36 predicted proteins | sample Sb_taG_6_FD_89697 | JGI IMG/M metagenome (GOLD analysis project Ga0116217, IMG submission 89697) | Peat soil microbial communities from Weissenstadt, Germany - Sb_50d_4_PS metaG | ecosystem: Environmental > Terrestrial > Soil > Wetlands > Peat | place: Germany: Weissenstadt | collected 2010-09-21 | reverse complement strand
TAGATACGCCCCCACCCCGAAAAGGTATTGCCGCCCCGCCGATTCGCGCAACCCTGCGCGCTGATCTGGTGTCTAATGAGGGGCGTGCAAGAGGAACGGAGGCGATCGTCCGACGCATGCGCCGTCGTCCAGAAGACGCCACAGAGGAGGAAACCCCCATGACAAGAATCATTCGTCCCAGTAAAACCTTGGTATTGGCCGCGGCCATGATTGGATTGATCGTGGCCGTTCCACCCGAATCGCGGGCTGCTGCGGGGCCGCAGGATTTGCCCAGCGCGGTTCAGGCCAAGCTGAATAAGTCGCAGTTCAAAGACGTCAAAGTGAGCGCCGACGCGACCGGCATCGTAACGCTGACTGGATCGGTCAGCCTCTACGAGTACAAGTCCGATGCAGAAAAGAACGCACTTCACGTCAAGGGTATTAAGGCGGTGCGAAACCTGATTTCGGTAGCGGGCCCTACGGTTTCCGATGCCGATCTGGAGAAAAAGCTAGGCGAGCAATTGACCTATAACCGTGAGGGTTACGGAAGTATGTATGACGCCATCACATTGCAGATTCAGGATGGGGTCGTGACCCTGGGCGGTCATTCTCACGACTATCCCGATCGGGATTCTGCCGTGGCGCTTGCGGCCACCACCCCCGGCGTGAAGGATGTGGTCGACAACATCGAGGTGGATCCTGTGTCGCAGATGGACTGGGGAATCCGCATTGCTGTGGCGCGCGCCGTCTACAGCTTCCCCTCGCTGAGCCGATACGCGATCGACCCCGCCCATCCCATTCGCATCTCTGTTCAGAACGGCCACGTGGAGCTCTATGGCCTGGTAGACTCACAGGCGGACAAAGAAGCTGCGGGGCTTCGCGCCAACACCGTGCCCGGAGTATTCAGCGTCGAAAACGATTTGCAGGTAGCCGGCCAGCCCGCCGAAAAGAAGCCGTAGACCTGAACTGCGGAAGTGCAACTCGCGCGGACCTGGGTGATCCAGTGTCCGCGCGCGGTTTTCCAAGCCATTCCGGGCTGGCGCTCGAGAGCCGATGATTCCGTCGCGGCGCCGGAGGCGGCAATCGTTCGTCACCGCGCGATTGCCGATGAAATGTTTATGCTGTAGAGTGCCTTTTTGGCCCGCTGCAAGCTGGCAGAGGAATTGTGCGGGCACGAAGGAGACTTGATGGAGCCGGGATTGCAGCCCGAAGTCAAGAACCAGGCTGGGAGCCGCTCCCCTTCTGTCCCTGATCCTTTGCTACAGCCGGCAATCAGCGGCCACGAAGCGGACAAACAGCAAGAAGCGTATAGGCCCGACCGCATGGAATGGATCCTCATTGGTCCTCAGGGCTTGCGCGCCGGATGGTCGATTCTGCTTTTTGCTGCGTCGTTCTATTTTTTCCGCCTGATCATCGGAACGATCTTCTACTCTACCGGGCTCGTGGACGAGACGAGAGTCGATTCAGCCGCAAACGTTCTGCCTGGAACCCTGGCCGCGCTTCTTGCGCTTGCGGGCACCGCTGCATGGATCAGCCTGCTTGAAGGGCACCGCATTCGGGATTACAATCTGGTTGACCCGCGCATCGCCCGGCATCTCCTCTCCGGCCTGATCTCCGGATTTGCGGCGATTTCCGTCCTCGTGGGATCGCTGGCCTGGGGCGGCTGGTTGCGCTTTGGCGCAGATGAGCTTTCGGGCGCGCAATCCCTCGGTCTCGCTGCGATGTGGGGCTGCGTCTTTCTCCTCGTGGGCCTGGTCGAAGAAGGTCTCTTCCGGTGTTATGGTTTGTTCACGCTCTCGCGCGGCATCAACTTCTGGTGGGCGCTTTCGGCAGAGGCGGCGATTTGCCTTTATGTGCTTGAGCGCGGCGGCAACGGCGCCAATGGCGTGTTCGCTGCGGCGGGCCTCGGCCTGATCCCGTGCCTCATCCTTCACTTCAGAGGCGCTGAAGGGAGTTGCTTCTGGCAGGCCGCGTGGGTGACTTCCACGCTCTTCGGCGTCTATCACACGCGCAACAGCGGAGAAAACTGGGTGGGAATTCTCGCGGCCGCCGCGATCGGCTTTGTGTTCTGCGTGAGCGTTCGGGTGACCGGGTCGGCCTGGTGGGCCATCGGCTGTCATGCGGCCTGGGATTGGGCTGAAACCTACTTTTACGGCACCTCAGACAGCGGAATGGCCGCCCAGGGGCATTATTTGAGTACCACGCCCGCAGGCAATCCGCTGTGGAGCGGGGGCTCCGACGGCCCTGAAGGCAGCTTGCTGGTCCTTGGCGTCATTGTGCTGCTTGCGCTCTTTCTGGTTGTCAGCCATGGCTGGAACAAGCTTCGCGCCGGCGACCTGTCAACGGATCCGGCGGCAGGCTGAGGAACTTGCGATGCGACTTTGGCTGAACCGAAGCGCCGATGTTCCTTTGCGCGACCAGCATTTTAATGAATATTTCAAAGGCGGTGCCGCTGCGACGTGCGGCGGTATTCTGTAGCTGACCGATGCCTGAAACACCCCCAGTAGATTCTGTTCCAGTCGGACCGGCGTGGGCCTCGGGCCACACCCGCAAACGGCGCTGGCCGCGGATTGTCTTATGGACCCTCGCCAGTCTCCTGCTGCTCCTCCTGCTGGCCGTCGGGGGCGGCGTTTTATGGATTCGCTCTGCGGCGCTTGCGTCACTGCCTCAACTGGACGGCGAAGTGCATCTTCAAGGCCTCTCCGCGCCCGTCACGGTCGCGCGCGACGCTCACGGCGTGCCCCACGTCAGCGCCGGTATGCAGGATGATCTATTCGTCGCGCAAGGTTACGTGACCGCCCAGGATCGGCTGTGGCAGATGGACAGCCTGCGCCGCGCCGCCAATGGCGAACTGGCCGAAATCCTGGGTCCCTCGCTGCTGGAGTACGACAAGACGCAGCGCGTCCTCCAGATCCGACTCACTGCCCAGCGCGTCTACGAACATCTGCCTGAGGACAATCGCGCGCGCCTGAATGACTATGCCCGTGGCGTCAATCTTTTCATCGCGCAATGCGAGCGTTCCAACACGCTTCCCGTGGAGTTTCGCTTGTTGCGGTATCAGCCGCAACCCTGGACCGCAGTCGACTCCATCAGCGTTGGCCTCAATATGGTGCAAACCCTCGATTCGCACGTGGCCACCAAGCTCTCTCGCGCCCGCATCTCCGCAAGGCTCAATAACCCGGCGCTTGAAGCGGATCTCTATCCGGTCGGATCGTGGCGTGACCGGCCGCCCACGGGGCTGAAAGTGGACCTCAGCGAGCCGCAGCCGCATCTTGCTCCTCAAAAAAAGGAAGACGATGATGAAAATAATGAAACCTACCTCGCGCCGTTCAAGGCGTCTCATGCCATCGCGCTCCCATCGTCGCGGGTGATGGCCCTGCTCGGGCTGGCTCCCTGCGATGGCTGCGCCGTGGGATCAAACAACTGGATTATCGATGGCAACCACACGGCAAGCGGCAAGCCGATCCTCTCGAACGACATGCACTTGACCCTGCGCGTGCCCGACACCTGGTATATGGCTGATCTGCGCGCTCCCGGATTTCACGCAGCCGGCGTCACGCTGCCGGGGTTTCCGCTGATTATTGCCGGACACAACGAGCACGTAGCCTGGGGATTCACGGCTCTGTTAGGTGACGTCCAGGATCTCTACGTTGAAAAGCTCGATGGCAAGGGCAACTACGAGGGCGTGGACGCTGCGTGGCGCCCGCTGGCTGTCGAACGCGAGGTCATTCACGTGCGCGGCAGCAAGGATGTTTTTCTCAACGTCGACTCCACCGACCATGGACCGCTGCTCAATCCACTTCTTCCCAAAGGCGATCCGCCGATCGCTCTTAAGTGGACCCTTTACGATCCCGACCTCAATACGCTTCCGCTCTACGCGATGAATGTGGCGTCGAATTGGGCGGAGTTCTCAGCCGCGCTTGCCCGGTGGTGCTGGCCCACGCAGAATCTGGTTTACGCGGATGACCATGGGCACATCGCCTACCACGCCATCGGCAAGGTGCCGCTGAGGTCTGCCGGCCTGGTCGATGTTCCCATCACCGACAGCGTGCACGAGTGGCAAGGCTATATTCCGTTCGACGCAATGCCCTACGCCGTCGATCCTCCATCGGGTTTTCTGGCCACGGCCAATTCGCGCGTCACTACCGACAAATCTCTTTACCCGATCACCGACGACTGGATTGCTCCCTATCGCACCGAGCGCATTTATAAAATGCTCGATGGCCGCGACGAGCTTACACCGAAGGACATGCTGGCCGCACAAACCGACATCTACAGCGAAGTGGACGAGGAGATGGGTGATCGCTTTGCCTTTGCCATCGACCACACGCCCGGCCCCGAAGGCAACGGTGACGCTCGCATGCGGCAGGCGGCCGACTTGATGCGCAAATGGGATGGCCGGCTCACCACCGACTCCGTCGCCGCATCACTCGTTACACAGACGCGTGCCGCGCTGTGGCCGCTGATTCTGGAGCCGAAGCTGGGCAAGCTGGAGGACGATTACCACTGGAGCGAAAAGGATTTCGCCGAAGAAGAGATCATCATGCACGCAAAGCCGGAGTGGCTGCCAAACAACTACAGGAACTGGGACGCTCTGCTGGCCGCCGCGGTTCGCAAAGGTATGGATAACGGTCATGCGCCTGACGAGCTTTCGCAATGGACTTATGGAAGTTGGCAAGAGATCGATCTCGAGCATCCGCTGGCGCGCTTCCTGCCATTCATCGGCCGCATAGCAGACATTGGGCCTGAGCCCATTGGCGGCGACGGCACCACCGTGAAACAGATCGGCCGCGACGTCGGTCCTTCGCAGCGCTTCACCATGGATTGGAGCAACATCGACGGGTCAACCGAGAATATCGTGCTGGGCGAGAGCGGGAACCCGTTGAGCCCCTATTTCCGCGACCAGTGGAACAACTGGTACAACGGAACGACATTCACTTTGCCCTTTACGCCAGCTGCTGTAGCGGGCGCGACCCGCCATACCCTGCGACTTCTGCCGTAAAAGGGCGGGCGACCAAGGGAACGAAGGGACGAGGAACGAGGATCGGCGATGGCCGCGGTGAACGAATCGAAGCACGGTTGGAAGCGATTTGCCGGGCCAGCGGTGATTCTCCTCGCAGCCTTCGTTGCAATCGTTCCGCAGCTCATTCGCGGCAACTCCTGTGGCCACGACTTCGATGTCCATCTCGTCTCCTGGCTCGATTGCGTCAACAGTTGGCGTCATGGCATTCCCTATCCACACTGGGCGCCTAGCCCCAATTACGGCGCGGGCGAACCGCGTTTCGTCTACTATCCGCCGCTCACCTGGATGCTGGGAGCAGCCTTGGGCCTGGTACTTCCGTGGCCAATCGTTCCCATCGCACTCACCTTTCTCACCCTGGCCGGCACCGGCCTGGCCACGCGCGCCCTGGCTCTTGAGGCGCTGGACGATACACCAGCCACACTCGCCGGCTGCGCGGCACTCTTTTCCGGCTACGCGCTTTTTACTGCTTATGAACGGGCTGCCTTCCCCGAGTCCGCCGGCGGTTTCTGGATTCCGCTTCTGCTTCTATATCTGCTGCGCGATCGCAATTCCTCCGCGCCGCTCGTCCGCCGCGCATTCGACGGTTCAACAGTTCCGCTCGCACTTGCCGTTGCCGGTTCCTGGCTCTCAAACTTGCCTCTTGGTGTAATCGCCGGATACCTGCTGGCAGGCGGCGCGCTTTTATGGGCCCTCTTGAATCGAACCTGGGCACCAGTGCTTCGTGCCGCGGTTGCAGGCGCCCTCGGCTTCGGTCTCTCTGCGCTCTTCTTGCTCCCCGCCGCCTGGGAACGCTCATGGGTCGACTTCCAGCAGGCATCGCAGGACCCCGGCGCCAGAATCGAGGAAAGCTGGCTGTTCAGACACAACGCCAATCCAATGCTCGCAGTGCACGACCAGGTCCTGCGCCAGGCCTCCTGGATCGCCGTCTCGATGATTGCTGTTGCCGCCCTCGGTTTGCTTGTGAGCTGGCGACGGGGCACGCTGCCCATCCCCAAAAACTCCGGCTCCCGCCATTGGTGGATCCCTTTGGCGGCCATTCCCATCGTCGTCCTCTTTCTCCTGTTGCCCATCTCACGGCCGGTCTGGCTTATGCTCCCCGAGATGCGCTTTCTCCAGTTTCCCTGGCGGTGGCTTGAAGCCGTTGAAGCGCCAATGGGCATTTTCTTCGTTGTGGCGATTTGGTCTTCCAGCCGCCGCGCTCGCATCATAGCCGTTGCCGCATGTAGCGCGGCTTTCCTGGCAGCGACGGTCTTTGCGGGCACCCATTTTTTCCTGGTCTGCTACCCCGAAGACACTGTGGCTTCCGTGCTGGTCGATTACCGCGTCGACCCGGGATTTGAAGGACTGAATGAGTACGAACCACCCGGATCAGATAACTCGACCATAGCTTCCGGCCTTCCCGATGCCTGCCTCGTGACCGATCCAGCCGACGTTCTCGGTAAGCCGGATCCCGACGATCCCGACTCTAACCCTACCTGGAGTGCGGATCAGGGTAGTTGTCAGGCTACGTTCGCGGGCGTTGATGCCGGGCGCGGCAACCCCGAGCACAGGGCTTTTCGCGCCACCGTCCCCCATCCCGGTTACCTGGTCCTGCGGCTCCTCAGATTTCCCGCGTGGCGCATTCGCTTGAACGGCCAGCCCATCACTGATTTGTCCAAACGGGAAGACGGCCTCGTCGTCGTACCCGTTCCGGAAGGTTCAGTCAATCTCACCGTCGACTGGACAACTACACCCGATGTGGTTTGCAGTCGCTGGGTAATCGCCTTGAGTGTGTTGCTGCTCGCGGCACTATGGTGGTTGGAACTCAGGTACAGGCATTCTCGTCTAAGATGATTGAAATGCCTGCGGACGTGAAATTGCTGCTTCAGGAAGGCGCCGAGTTGACTGATCAGGCGCTGGAGTCGCTAATTCCGTCTGCGGACACGGTTCCTGCGTCGATTCACGGCGCCATGCGCCACTCCGTTTTTGCCGGCGGCAAGCGGCTCAGGCCGGTTCTGGCCATGCAGGCGGGCGTCACCATCGCAGGCACCCTGCCCAGGGGAATCGAGCGGCTCGGTGCTGCGATCGAGATGCTCCACACCTACTCACTCATCCACGACGATCTACCCGCTCTCGACAACGACGACCTGCGCCGAGGCAAGCCCACCTGCCACGTAGCTTTCGGCGAGGCGATTGCCATTCTTGCCGGCGATGCGCTGCAAACTAGAGCCTTCGAAGTGTTGGCCGGTCTCGAGTGTCCGGCCGCCGCCACCGTGCAGATCATCAGCCTGATCAGCAATGCCGTAGGCACCTTGGACGGCATGATCGGTGGCCAGGTGCTTGATCTTGAGAGCGAGCATTTGAAACCTACACCGGAACTCGTCGAGGCCATCCATCGCGCCAAGACCGGTGCATTGATCCGGGTGAGCGTTGTAACCGGCGGCATTTTTGGCGGCGCGACAGCAGACGATGTCGCACGCCTTGACCGCTTCGGACGCAAAGCCGGTCTCGCATTCCAGATTGTTGATGACGTGCTCGACATGACAGTCGACTCGGCGCAATTGGGCAAGACGGCGGGCAAGGATCAGGCCACTGAGAAAGCCACCTGGCCCGCAGTCTACGGAATTGACCAGAGCCGGCGCGACGCGGCGCAATTAATCGAAGAGGCGTTCGCCGCGCTCGCGCCGTATGGCAGTCGCGCCGAAGGTCTTAAAGCCGTCGCCCGGTACCTGGTCGAACGGAAGAACTAAGAGGGCATATCCGGGAGCGGGTACGGAGAGCGCGATTCGATCGTTGCTTGCTACTTCCCGAAAGCACGGCGAAGATTTTGGCCCTGGGCGGAGAGATCCTCGACTGCATTCTGCGCACGGCCGAGCACTTCATCGATCCGTTCAAGGTAACCGGGAAGAGCATTCCACCAGGCACATAAAGAATCCTGCTGGTCGATCAATGCCAGGGCGGTGCCGGTCACTGCGGTCAGCAGGCCTGCACGCCGATTTCCAGTAATCAGCAGCGCTCCGCTTGCAGCCAGAGTGCTTGCAGCCGCAATCCTGATCCAATTTGCGGACTTCTCATTGTCAGCGGGCGTTGCGCCTACTGAATCCTTTGCCCCTTTGGTGAGCGGCACAACTACCATAACCCCTCCTTCAGCATTCGATGCCAAAGCCCGGCAGCGTGGGAAGCAGATTGCGTACAAAGTATGTCTCACATGCGAGTTTCAATTTGATTCTTCCTACATGATCGTCGCCAAAGCCGGCCCTCGCGAGCCGCTGATCATCCTAATCCAGATCGATTTCGCGTAGCGGCTTGCCTTCGGGGGCATCTTTCGCCTTTCGCATCGCCTCTTCGAATTTCTTTTGCAGCAAGTCGGCCTTGTTCTTCTCCGCGTCAACACTCTGGCGGAAGATGGACTCCGTACGCTCACCATGCTCGCGCATCGCCTTGGCCGCCGTCTCCAGGTCTTCAAACATCCGCTTTCGCGGCGCGGAGGTATGACTGACCAGGACACCAGTTGCTGCATCGATCTTGAGCATTGCCCCGCAATCCGGACAAGCCACTTCAAACGTCTTTTCCTTGTTCTTAGTCATTTCCAACTAAAATTGTATGCGCTGCGGCCGGTTTTCGCACGCAAGCGCACGATCCGCCCTCTCGCCACGTGCCAAACTCTTTCCCTGGTTCTGATTGACACGGGTGCGCCCCCGAGGAAAAGATGAATGCGCTGGACGTTTGCCGCCGGCGTGCGCCTCAATGGCGATTGATCTCCGGCGAACCCAATCTCCTTTCAGGAAGAATCAAATGCGGCTGAAACGATCGCTTCCCTTGCTTGGAACTTCGGCGTTGCTCTTTGCTTGTGTCTTCATGGCAGCCGGCAAGACGCCGGGCCCAACCTCTGATCCCACTGCAGAGGGCGCCCTCAGTTCGACGCCGCTGAAGGTCGACCGCCTCGATCCCTCGATCAACAGCATCATTCCGGCCGGCGCCATGCTCGAACGCATCGCCACGGGATTCACTTGGGTCGAAGGCCCGGTTTGGGACCGCGGCAGCTTGTTCTTTGCGGAAATTCCGTCGAACAGCATTCGGCGGTGGACGCCGGGCAAAGGCGTCAGCATCTTTCTTCAGCCCAGCGGCTATAAGGGCTCCGCTCCGTATGGCGGTAAGGAATCAGGCTCGAACGGCATGACGCTCGACACGCGCGGCCGGTTGACCGTCGCGGGCCACGCGCAGCGCGATGTGTTTCGCTTCGAATCGCTCGACGCCAAAGGGCCAATCACTATCCTTGCCGACAGCTACCAGGGCAAGCGCCTCAACAGCCCCAATGATTTGGTTTATCGCTCTGATGGATCGCTCTACTTCACCGATCCGCCTTACGGACTGCGCACGCAAAACGACTCCGACCCTGAAAAGCAGCTCAAGGTCAACGGCGTCTACCGCATTCCGCACGCGATTGAGCACAAGCCCGGCGCGTCGCCCGCCAACGCTGATTTGCAGCTCGTCGTCAACGATCTGCCGCGGCCCAACGGAATCGCATTCTCACCCGATGAAAAATATCTTTACGTTAACAACTCGGAGCCGAAGAGGATCTGGATGCGGTATCGCGTGAAGTCCGATGGCACGTTGGCCGATCCCAAGTTGCTCTACGATGCAACGGCCGATCCGCGGGTCGGCGGCCCTGACGGCATGAAGGTTGATATGGAGGGAAACATCTACAGCGCAGGCCCCGGCGGCGTCTGGATCTTTTCACCGGAGGGCAAGCCCCTGGGGACGATCGTGATGCCCGAGCGCACCGCCAATGTGGCTTGGGCCGGCCCTGATCGCAAGACGCTTTACATCTGCGCAAGCACAAGCATTTATCGCGTGCATCTCAAGATTGCCGGTGAGCCTTTTGTGAAAACCAAGTAGCAGAGTACGTGGCGCCCCGCCGTGGATTCGTCCTGATAAAGCCGAGTCATATGGATAGATCGAATGGATACGAAGGGATTGCGCCGGAATTTCTGGCTCGCCGTGGCCGAGGTCGTTCAACCGGCGTGGGCGTGAATGAAGTGCGGAAGTGGGCCAGAGCGCTGCCGCCAGGAGCTGCGGTAATTGATCTGGGCTGTGGACCCGGTTTTCCAGTAACCGAGGTCCTGGTCGTCGAAGGACTGAATGTCTTTGGTGTGGATGCAGCGCCATCCTTCGTCGAGGCATTCCGGCGCAATCTCCCGAATACGCCGGTGGTCTGCGAAGCCGTCCAGGATTCGAAGTTCTTTGATCGAACCTTCGACGGGGTCTTGGCATGGGGGCTCATCTTCTTGCTCTCTGCCGAGGACCAGCAGCGCCTGATCCAAAGGTTCGCCGACATACTGGCGCCGGATGGCCGCCTGCTGTTTACGTCGACTGCAGAACCGCAGGTGTGGAGCGATGCGATGACGGGATTGGAATCACGCTCCCTTGGGGCCCCGGAGTACCGCCGCCTGCTCTCTGAAGCGGGCTTTTCCTCAACCGATGAATATGAAGATGTAGGTCAAAACCATTATTTCGACGCCAAGAAGGGAAGCGTGAGCATCTCGCCCCGGCGCCCCTGACCCCTGTCGTCATGTCACCGGGCCCGGATTGAAAAGCACGAAATCGTTGTGCAATCCACAATGGTCGGCCCAGGTTTTCTTGCGCCCGCTCGCAACCTCAAGAATGAGCCGGAAAATCTCCCACCCTACGTCTTCCACCGTCGCCTCGCCCGTCGCAATCGTTCCGGCATTCACGTCGATGAGGTCAGGCCAGCGCGCGGCGAGCCCGCTGTTCGACGCAACTTTGATCACTGGCGCCATTGCCAGTCCATACGGCGTGCCGCGGCCTGTCGTAAAGATGTGCATATTCATTCCCGCGGCCAATTGCAATGTGCCGCAGATAAAATCGCTGGCCGGCGTCGCTGCAAACACCAGCCCCTTCCGCGTCACGCGTTCGCCCGGACCGGCGACGCCCATCAGCGCCGTGCTGCCGGCCTTGGCAATCGATCCCATCGCCTTCTCGACAATGTTGGCCAGCCCGCCCTGCTTGTTGCCGGGTGTGGGATTCGCCGAGCGATCAGCCCCGCCCACGCGCAGATACTCGTCGTACCACGCCATCTCGCGGACAAAATCCCGCGCAACCTCCTGCGTGGCCGCCCGCGCCGTCAGCAGATGCGCCGCGTCGCGCACCTCTGTCACCTCTGAAAACATCACCGTCGCCCCGGCGCGCACCAGCAGGTCAGCGGCAAAGCCTACCGCCGGATTTGCCGTCACACCCGACATCGCGTCCGATCCGCCGCACTGCAATCCGACCACGAGATCGGCAGCTGGGCACGTCACGCGCCGCCGCTGATTCAGCCGCGCCAGCTTCTTCTCGGCCAGCGCCATAATGTTCGCAACAATCTCGCCAAAGCCCTCATGCGCTTCCTGCATCACAGCAACGCTTGGCTCTTCCTCAAGAACAGGCAATGCGCCGGCAGGCATCAGCCGCACCGGCTGCATCTTTTCGCAGCCCAGGCTTACCACCATCAACTCGCCGCCAAAGTTGGCGTGCTGCGCAAGATTACGAAGCGTGCGAATGGGAATCGCCGCTCCCGGCGCATCAATTGCCACTCCGCACCCGTAGGGGTGTGTGATTGCCACCACATCGTCCACATTGGGATAGCGCGGCAACAACTCAGTCTTCATCCGCTTTACCGCGTAGCCCACAGTCGCGGCCACACATTGCACGGTCGTGCTGATGCCAAGAATATTTTTCGTCCCGACGGAACCATCGGGATTCCGATAACCCTCGAAGGTGTATCCCCCGAGCGCTGGCAACGGATTGGGTGTCGCTGTGGCCAGGGGACACGACGCAAGCGGCGGTGCATCGGGCGGCGTCATCAAGCCTTCATGCACCCAACCGCCGCGACGGATGGCCCTGTTCGCAGTTCCAATCGTCAGGCCATAGCGAACGATCGCATCGCCTTCAGCCAGGTCTGTGAGCGCGACCTTGTGCGCCTCGGGAATCGCGTCTGCCAGCACAAGCCCGTCAGCAAAACGTGTGCCCGCAGGCAATCCGCCTTCGTTCACCACAACTGCGACATTGTCGCGCTCGTGAACGCGAAGATATCGAGGCTCGCAGGCCAAGCTCATCTCTCCATCGTAGACCTGTTACTGCGCCCCAGCGTGTTCTCGCGCTTCCTACTCCGTCGCTCTCTGTTTCACCGCACCAAGCACGGCCGTTTCGGATCGAACTTCCACCCCGGAATGAGAAACTGCATGGCCATCGCATCGTCGCGCGCTCCAAGCCCCTTTGCCTGATACAACTCATGCGCCCGCTCGATCGCATCCAGATCCAATTCCACGCCCAACCCGGCGCTCTGCGGCACCTCGATCTTGCCTGCCCTGATCTGCAGTGGGTTGCGCGTCAGATGCTGCCCATCCTGCCAGATCCAGTGCGTATCGACAGCCGTAATCGCGCCCGGCGCAGCGGCTGCTACATGTGTCACCATGGCCAACGAAATATCAAAGTGATTATTCGAATGCGATCCCCACATCAACCCATTCTCGCGGCACGTCTGCGCCACCCGTACCGCACCCTGCATCGTCCAGAAGTGTGGATCAGCAAGCGGAATGTCCACGGCGTGCAGCGCAATCGCGTGCCTCAGCTCGCGCCAGTCCGTCGCAATCATGTTGGTCGCTGTCGGCAGGCCCGTCGCCTCGCGGAACTCCGCCATGATTTCGCGCCCCGAAAACCCGTGCTCCGCGCCGCAGGGATCCTCGGCATACGCCAGAACATCCTGCTTGCCCTTGCACAACGCAACTGCTTCCTTCAGGCTCCATGCGCCGTTCGGGTCGAGGGTGATGCGCGCGTTGGGGAATCGCTTATGCAGCGACTCCACGATCTTCATCTCTTCCGCACCCGCCAGCACGCCGCCCTTCAGCTTGAAATCGTTGAACCCGTACTGCGCCTGCGCCGCCTCGGCCAGCCGGACAATTGCATCCGGCGTCAACGCTTCCTCGTCGCGCATGCTAAACCAGCCGTTCGCATCCTTGGCCGCACGCCGGTAGTCCAGGCCCGCCTTTCTGCTGTCGCCAATGAAGAACATGTAGCCCAGCACTGGCACACTCGCCCGCTGCTGTCCTTCGCCAAGCAGCGCCGCAACAGGCTTGCCGAGGAACTGCCCAAGCAGATCCAGCAGCGCCGACTCAATCGCAGTCATCGCGTGAATGGTCACGCGCAAATCGAACGTCTGCTGCCCGCGTCCTGTCGCGTCGCGAGCGCCGAAGTGTTCCTGCACCGCGTTAAGAATCGCATTGAAGTCGAAGGTCTCGCGCCCCACAACCAACGGCGCCGCTTCTTCCAGAACCTTGCGAATCTTCTCGCCACCTGGGACTTCGCCCACTCCGGTCTTGCCCGCCTCGTCTCTCAGCAAGACAAGATTGCGCGTGAAATACGGCCCATGCGCGCCGCTCAGGTTGAGCAGCATGCTGTCCCGCCCAGCTACGGGCACCACGCGCATCTCCGTCACACGCGGCGATTTTCCTATCGGACCGATCCCAACACTGCTTGCCTCGTTCTCTTCCGGTGATTTCATGCCTCTCCGCTGCCGCACATCATAGCATCGGGAATATGTCGCCCTTTGCACGATTGCGTCACCCAACTTTACAGACCCGCGCTCCATCGCATAAAAGTTGGAGATCAACGCTCGGGGAAGGGAAACATGAACCGAAGAGAATTTCTGGCTTCAACCGGCGCGGCGGGAATCGCCGCCGCCACCGCAGCCTCACCGGCGTCTGCCAACGCGTCCCCCGCTTCTCAGCCTGTCCTGATGAAACTCGGCGACCAGACCGAGCCTACGAACGAGACGCACCTCAAATATCTCGCCCGTTATAGCGTGCGCAACATCTGCGGCTACCCGCAGATCGACGGCGACCGGCTCTACGCCACGGTCGACGAGCTCAAGCGCATCGTCGATATGGCCGGTAAATACGGAATCAGCATCGACTGCATCGCGCCGCCGTTCCTTGCCTCTTCCTATATCGACACGGAAAAGCATCCCGCCATCATGCTCGCTGAAAGCCCCGAGCGCGACCGCGACATCGAGCAACTGCAAACGCTCATCCGCAACTGTGCGCAGGCCGGAATCCCGTCGATCAAATACAACATGAGCATCCTTGGCGTGCTGCGTACCGGCCGCGTGCCCGGCCGCGGCGACGCGCTCTACCACCAATGGAAGCTCTCTGAAGCGCATCCGAAAACTCCGCTCACTCGCGCGGGGGTCGTCAACGCCGACGCCTTCTGGGAGCGCATCACCTACTTCCTTGATCGCGTCATTCCCGTTGCCAACGAGTGCAAGATCCGCATGGCCTGCCATCCGCAAGATCCCGGCGTACCGCCCGAAGGCTACCAGGGAGTGAACCGCGTGCTCGGCACGATCGATGGACTCAAGAAGTTCATCACCATCCAGGAGAGCCCCTGGCACGGCCTCAATTTTTGCCAGGGAACGATCTCGGAGGACCTCGATGATCCGGGCACGCAGATCTTCGACGTCATCCGTTACTTTGGCAATCGCAAGAAAATCTTCAACGTCCATTTCCGCAACATTCGCGGCCATCGTGACGACTTCATTGAAGTCTTTCCCGACGAAGGCGACGTCGATTTCGTCAAAGCCATCCGCGTCTACAAAGAAATCGGCTACCCGTATATGCTCATGCCCGATCATGTACCGCTCGCCGCAGACAACGCCGACCCCGGTTCACTGCAATCCTTCGCCTTCTGCTACGGCTACATTCGCGCGCTTATTCAGGCGGTCAGCGAAGAAGCCTGAGCCGGCGCCTCGGCATGGTACCGTAAAAACGAAACCGAATCACCGCACGCATCCCCCGCATCATGAGGACAGTTTTGGTTGAAGCGCGGCAATCGCGAGTTCGCTATCTCATCATCACTATCCTCTTCATCGTCAGCTGCTTCAGCTTTGCAGATCGCTCGGCGCTCTCGCAGGCCGCCTCGGTCATGCCCAAAGGCATGAACCTGAACGCAGCGAGAATGGGCTATCTGCTCTTTGCCTTTGGCTGGGCCTACGCGCTTGGGCAATTACCTTCCGGCGGCCTGCTCGACCGCTTTGGATCAAAGCGCGTTTACGGCATTGCCATCATCGGATGGTCAATCTGCGCCTTTCTCACCGCATTCGCGGGCTATCTCGCCGCCAGCGCAGCCTTTACAGCGATCTTTGTTGTGCGGATTTTTTCCGGACTCTTTCAATCGCCGGTGTTCCCCGGCAACGGCCGCATCGTGGCCGCCTGGTTCCCGACCTCTGAGCGCGGGCGCACCTCGGCCATCTTCAATTCAGCGCAGTATTTCGCGCTGCCCATCTTCGCGCCCATCTTCGGATGGCTGATCCACATCGCCGGCTGGCGCAGTTGCTTCTGGTTCATCGGCGTGCTCGGCTGCGTGCTGACCGTCGTCTGGTACTCCAACATCTACGGCGTCAAAGAGCATCCCCGCATCTCACCCGCCGAGGTTGAAACCATCGAACGCGGCGGCGGACTGGTCAACACCGACTCAGCCACGAGCGCCAAAAAGAACACGCTCACCTGGGCCACGGTCAAGAAGCTGCTCAGCTATCGCATGCTGGTCGGCGTCTACATTGGCCAGTTTTGCATCACCACCCTGACGTGGTTTTTTCTCACATGGTTCCCGCTTTACCTTGCGCAAGCCCGCCACATGTCGGTGCTCAAGGTTGGTTTCGCTGCCGCAGTGCCGGGACTTTGCGGAGGCATCGGTGGAATCCTGGGCGGCGTCATCTCCGACAAACTGCTGCAACGCGGCCACTCGCTCAGCTTCGCGCGCAAGGTTCCCATCATGGCGGGCATGGGGCTTGCCATCTGCATTATCGCCTGCAATTACTCCTCGTCGCAGAGCCTCATGCTGTTCTTCATGTCGCTCTCGTTCTTCGGCAAGGGAATCGGCGCACTCGGTTGGACCGTCGTCTCCGACACTTCGCCGAAGGGCATGGTGGGCATGAACGGCGCGCTCTTCAATCTCTTCGGCAATCTGGCCGGAATCACGACGCCGCTCATCATCGGTCCCATTGTGGTCAGGACGCACTCCTACAACGGCGCGCTGGTCTTCATCGCCTGCATTGCCTTTTGCGTGATCTTGAGCTACGGCCTGATTGTCGGCGAGATCAAGCGCCTGGACTTCAGTTCGCCTCAGGCCGCTTGAGTGCTTGCCATTGTTGCCCCGCTTGTTTATACCGTGGCAAAGTCGGCGGAAAAATGTGGGAGACCACGCATACAATCGCCAAAGGAGATGGAACAATGCCCGACGGCCCCGGCAATCTTCAACACAACGCATTCAAGCAGGCTCTCTCGCGGTGTGAGCGCCAGGTGGGGCTCTGGTGCGCATTGGCAAGCCCGATCGCGGCGGAAATTCTGGCGGGCGCCGGCTTCGATTGGATCGTCATCGATGGCGAGCACGCGCCCAACGACATCTCCACGCTGCTGCCGCAGTTGCAGGCCATGCGTGTCGGAACCGCTGAACCGGTCTTCCGCGTGCCGTGGAACGACCCTGTCATCATCAAGCGCGCGCTCGACGTGGGCGCACGGTCGTTGCTCATTCCTTTTGTGCAAAATGCCGACGAGGCGCGCAAAGCCGTGGCCGCCGCGCGCTATCCGCCGCTCGGCATTCGCGGCGTGGCCGTCACTCCTCGCGCAACCGACTATGGCCGCGCGCAAGGCTATCATCGCAACGCGCATCTCGAAACGTGCGTGCTCGTCCAATTGGAGACAAAGACGGCTTTGAACGAGATTGAAGCAGTTGCCGCGGTCGAAGGCGTCGATGGCATCTTCATCGGCCCCAGCGATCTGGCTGCGGCCTTCGGCCATCTCGGCAATCCCAAGCATCCTGAGGTGCAGGCGGCCATCAAGGATGCTGCCGCGCGCATTCGCGCCGCTGGCAAATCTGCGGGCTTTTTGACAGGAAACGTCGACGATGCCGAAGCTTTCTTCGAGATGGGCTTCAACTTCACCGCCGTCGGCAGCGACGTTGGCATTCTTGCGCGCAACGCCGAAAGCATCGCTGCGCGGTTCCACAAGTCGTAACCGCGGTTGCACCCTTGCCGGGTGCCCCGTCCAAGCTTCGCTTGGGCGGGACGTTCGCTAACTTGCTGACTCGCCGACTTGCCGCTTCTACGCCGCCGCCGTCGCCGCAGTCTTGACGTTGATCACGTGATAAATGGCCGGTTCCGTGCCCACGTTCTTGAACCCGTGCAGCTGGTTTGATCCATTGAAGATCACCGATCCTGGACCGACCCGGATCCACTCGCCATTCGAAAGCGTCTCCACCGTGCCCTGCCTCAGGATGATCAGTTCCTCGTTGGGATGCTTGTGCGGCGGGTGCGGGGACTTACCGGGGTTAAGGGTCGTTATATGAATTTCGAGGTTCTCGAGGGTTGCCGTCGGCGTGCTGCACACCGTTCGTACCGAGCCGTTCGCGTTCGGCTTGTCGACAAACGAGTTCCAATCAAAGACGTGTGATCCCATCACGGGCTCTGGATCAGCGGCAAGCGCCAATCCCTCGCCCAGTACGGCGGTTGCGGCCAGCGCGGTAAACAATTCTCTGCGATTCATGCATAGTTCCTTTCCCGTTGCACCAGTTCCAGCCAAGTGTACGTCAGAGGGTGGAATGCCGGCTGATCGTGAGCGCCCTCCCCGGGAGCTAGTGTGGTGGGTCAGAAGTTCGTTGAAGAACAACCGCAGATCCTTCGACTCATTTTGGCGCAAAACGCGCCAAAATTCGCTCAGGATGACAGATTGTTTTGTGATGCGAACTTCTGACTCAGGACACTAGCTTCGTCAGTTCCGCTCTACCGGCAGAGCCATCCGCCATCCACCACCAGCACGTGCCCCTGGATATAGTTTCCGGCCTCGGAAGCCAGCAAAACTGCTGCGCCGGCCAGGTCTGAAGGCAATCCCCATCGTCCCATGGGAATCCGGCTCAAAATCGCCTGCGAGCGCACGGGATCGGCACGCAGCGCCGCCGTGTTGTCCGTCGCCATGTATCCCGGCGCGATCGCGTTCACATTGATGCCCTTGTCTGCCCATTCATTGGCCAGTGCCTTGGTCAGTTGCGCCACCGCGCCTTTTGACGCCGCATATCCCGGCACCAGGATCCCGCCCTGGAACGAAAGCAGCGAAGCCGTGTTGATGATCTTGCCGTGCCCTTGCTTGAGCATCAGCCGGCCTGCGTACTGGCTCAGAAACCACACGGCATTCAAATTGGTATTGATGACTGAGTTCCAGAACTCCTCAGAGTGTTCGGCCGCAGGCGCGCGCTTGATGGTTCCCGCGTTATTCACCAGGATGTCGATCGAGCCGAATTCCTTCACCGTGTCATCCACCAGCATCCGGCAGATGGCTTTATCGCACACATCGCCCGAACGCGTTATGAATCTCGCGCCGGTCTTCTTCACTTCCTCGATCGTCGAGTCCAGAACCTTGTCGTAATTGTGCAGCGTCACGTTCGCGCCTGCCTGCGCAAACGCAGTGGCGATTCCGGCGCCAAGGCCCTGGCCCGATCCGGTGACCAACGCGTTTTTTCCCTTGAGGCTGAAGAGATCGAGAATTCCCATGCGCTTTGCTCCTTTTGTCGCGAGATTTGGGGCGCCGCGGCGCTCGCATCAATTATCCTCGCGACACCTCAACCCCGTAAGGTTCGCAATGGGACAGCTTGAACCAGCCTTGAAGGGTACGGGCATCAGCCGGTACATCAAAGGGTCCCAAATGATGGGGCTTTAGCCCAGGCTATGCTTTCAAACTCACCGGCTGCGTAATCTTGGCAGGCCGATTGAAGGGCTGGATTTTGCAGCCTCGCACTCTATCTGCTCGTGACGCTGATTACATACTTCTCTTACAAACTCAATTACTCTGCCCTTTGCCGGACCCGTAACCTCGCCACCCGTCGCAACCGATTCGCGGGCCGGCGTCGGATCTGCACCGCCAGAAATCCCGTTCGGCCGGATGGCACTATGAAGAGGCCCAACTCATCCATGCAGCTCACACGCGGCGCCGACTACGCGGTGCGCGTGATGATTCAGTTGGCTTCGCCTGAAAGTGATGGCCGTCTCTCATTGCCTGGGCTTGCTGCGGCCACGGACGCTCCTGAGAGCTTTCTCTCCAAGGTGTTGCAGTCGCTGGCACGGGCCGGGCTCATCACCTCGCGGCGCGGCCAGGCGGGTGGTTTTCGCATCACTCCGCGCGGTCGCGATTCCTCCATGCGCGAAGTCATTGAGGCGGTCGACGGCCCCATCTGCCTGAACGTTTGCCTCGCTCATGGACCATCGTGCACCAGAAAAGCGCAGTGCCCTGCGCATCCTGTTTGGGCGCGTGCTCAACGGGCTTTGTTCGACGTTCTCTCGAGCGTCACGGTCGCTACGATGGCTGCCCAGGCTCAGGCACCAGGCCGGGCTAATGCGCCGGCAGCTATTCCCGGTCTTCATCCGCATGCGAATCCAGCCAAATGATAGGCACTGAGCAAGAGCTTGTAACGGGACAGTTGCCAACTTTCCGTGCGTGGTGTTTCAATTGGCTTATTGAAACAGGGGTGCTCCACGCGTTGTGGGGCTGAGAAATACCCTCGAACCCGATCCGGATAATACCGGCGTGGGAAGCTTTCTCCGACCGAGCGGCATTCTTCCTCACCTCACTTCGTTGCGCAAGCTCCTTTGTTTCAGGCAACACCGAAACGAAGGTTCCCTATGCACGCAGGCGCTGTCATTTCTCGAAACGCAAAGCCAAACCCCGCACGCCCACGAAGCCCGCTCATGGCTTTTCTCACCTTGACCATCGCACTCGGTGCGCCAGCCGTCACAATCGCTCAAGGCCAGCAGCAAACCGCGTCGAGTTCAACGACGGCTCCGCAAGACACCCAGCAAAACCCGGTTCCGAACGAGCAAAAGCCCGCCCCGGTCACCACCACCGTCATCGTTCACGGCCAAGTGCAGGACAACTATCTGCCCGAATCCGTTACGGTGGGTACACTCACCGCTGAGAAACTTGAGGACGCGCCGCTCTCTGCCTCCGTCGTCACTCGCGATCTGCTCAACGACCAGGTTTCGCGCCTGCTTTCTGACGTGGTAATCAACGATGCCGCCGTCGGCAACGACTACGTGCCCGTGGGCTATTACGGCGACTACCAGATTCGCGGTTTCCCTCTCGACCTGGCTACCGGGTTCGAGATCAACAGCATGACCATCGCCGGCGAGCAGGATGTTCCGCTCGAAAACAAGCAGAGCGTCGAAATCCTGCACGGACTCGCCGCGGTGGAGAGTGGCGTGGCCTCGGCCGGCGGGCTCATGGATTACGTCACCAAACGCCCGGCCAATATTCAGGATCTCGATTTCGCTACCGATCATCGCGGAACTGCCTACGGAGCCGTCGACCTCGGCCGTCTTTTCGGCAGCCGCAAGCAAGTGGGCACGCGCGTGAATCTGGCCGGCGAGCGCATCGTCACCTACATGAATGACACCAACGGCTGGCGCACCATGGGCGCGGGCGCGGCCGACTGGAAGCTGAATCCCGCAACCATCCTGAAGGGCGACTTCGAGTACCAGCACAAGACCGAGCGCGACGGCAGCGGCTATCAACTTCTCGGCGGCTCAACGCTACCCGACATCAACCGCATCTATCGCTCAACCATGTTGGGCGATCAGTCCTGGAGTACTCCCGACACCTACGACGCGTTCAATGCCAGCGTGCGCCTCGATCACAACTTTTCTCCGTCGTGGCTCGCCTTCGCCACCGCCGGCCTCAGCCACTCGCTCATCCAGGACAACGTCCTCTACGTCTACGGCTGTTACTACGAAACCGAGTGCAATACCGGCCCTCCTCCGGATCCATTCTTCTTCGCACCCGACGGCACCTACGATGTCTACGACTACCGCGACCCCAACGAGCTGCGCATTGACGCCGAGGCGGAGGCTCTGGTCACGGGCCACATCAAAACCGGCGCAGTCACGCACGACATCGCCGCCGGAGGCGAACTATTCATGCGCAGAGTGCAGCAGCCCGGCTTCTACACGGTCGCGAATCCATACGATCCCAGCGGCGTTGTGCAGGACGGCGCTGTCTACACCTACATCGGTTCGGCAAACATCTACCAGCCCATCGCTGCAGTGCCGCCGCCCGGCACACCGAACTCCCTTGAGCCAACGCTCGAGTCCGCCGGACCGCGCCGCCTTTGGGAGGACAGCCACCAGGCCGCGGCCATCTTGCAGGATCGCATCAATCTCCCCGGCCGTATTCAACTCATCGCCGGCGCTCGCTACGATGCACTCCACGACCACAACTACTCCGCATACGCATCGTGCGCGGATTTCACCGATCCCTCCGCGTGCGCGCCGGACCTCACCAACAAACCCGTCTGGCTGCCGCAATTCGCGTTCACCTTCAACCCTGTCCGGAGCCTCACACTCTACACGAATTACGGCGTCATGCTTTCGCTCGGCCCGCAAGCGCCCTTTTGGACCGACAACGGCAGCCAGTTTCTCGATCCTTTCTTCACGCGCCAGTTTGAAATCGGCGCCAAGTACGAACCGGGCTCGCGCATTCTCCTAACCGGAGCGTATTTCCACATGCGCGCGCCGTTCTTCTACCCCAAAATGCTGGTAGCCCCCGACAGCAACTATCCGGCATGCGCATTTGATCTAGCGGCGCCAGCAAATCTCTGCTTCGAATCCGAAGGCCGAAAAACCCACAACGGCGCCGATTTCAACGTTGAAGGGAAAGCCGCCAACTGGCTTCGCCTTAACGCCTCGGCCGAAGTGCTGAACGCCACATCCACCGACACCGGCACACCGTCCTTCGACAACAGGCAGGTAATCAACGTGCCTCATCTGCACACCAATCTCTTTGCCGATCTCACGGTGCCTCGCGTCCACGGACTGCACCTGCTGCCCGGATGGGGCTACACCACGCGCAAAGAGGCCACACGCGACGACGCAGTCAGCGTGCCCGGCTACAATCTCTTCAACCTGGGAGCGCGCTACACTCCCGGCGGCGAGCAGGGCCGAGTCACCTTCCACATCTACGCCAACAACATCACCAACAAGCGCTACTGGTCTGATACAGGGGCCAGCCTCGGCGACACGTTCGTTTGGCTCGGCGCTCCACCAACCGTGCGTCTCGACGCGCACTACACTTTTTAGCTGTCAGTTATTAGCCTTTAGCCTGCGCCGTGACAAGTTAGATCAATTCGGCATGCGCGAAAAGCATGAAGCAAGTAGCTAAAAGCTGACAGTTGAAGGCTGAAAGCTCGAATGAATCGATGAGTTCACCAATCAAAGCGCACGGCATGGACGGCTCGCTGGTCCCGCCCGATTGGCCCCCGCTCACCCTAGCCGAATTGCGCGAGCTTCTCATCAACTTTCCGGCGATAGGCGAGCCAACCCGGATCCTCACCGTCAGCCCGCGACCGTTCTCCGCGGCCGGCGCTGTCGCCACACGCAATGCTCATGGGGGTGAGGCTCGCGTTTTCATCAAGCGCCATCACCGCGCTGTCCGGGATCGCGAAGGCCTGCTCGAAGAGCACCGGTTCCTCGCGCATCTTATCGCTCATGGCGCTTCTGTTCCGCGCATCTTCGCCTCGGCATCGGGCGACACCGCCGTTCAAATCGGCGATTCCACTTACGAGGTTCACGAGATTCCCAGCGGCATCGATCTCTACGAAGGCGCGATCTCGTGGACGCCCTTTCGCACCGCTGCTCATGCTTATTCCGCAGGCCAGGCTCTCGCGCGCCTCCATCTCGCCGCGAGCGACTTTGCCTCGCCTCCTCGCGCAGTTCGCCCGCTCGTGGCCAGCTTCACCATCTTCGCTGGGCAGCAACCCGCATCAGCACTTCATCGCTACTTCGCCGCGCGTCCATCTCTCGCCGATCACAAAGCCGTTCGCGCCTGCGCCGACCGGGCGCTTGCGATTCTGGCTCCATACCACGTCGAACTTGTGCCGCACCTGCCGGCGCTTGCCCCGCTCTGGACCCACAACGATCTGCACGCTTCCAACCTCTTCTGGAGCGACCCCGGCCCAGACGCCCGTGGAACTGCGATCATCGACTTCGGTCTTGCCGACCGCACCAACGCTGTGCACGACATCGCCCACGCCATCGAGCGCAACATCGTTGATTGGCTCGTCCTCGTCAATCATCCCGCGAACCCTGACGGCGTTCCCATCCATCTGGACCACCTCGAAGTGCTTCTCGATGGCTACGAGTCCATCCGCCCGCTCAGCGCCGAGGAGGCCGCTGCCCTGGCGCCCATGACCGCGCTCTGCCACACTGAGTTCGCACTCTCTGAGGCCGAGTACTTTCTCGGCGTGCTGCGCTCTGAAGAGAAGGCCGTCATGGCCTATGATGGCTGGCTGGTGGGTCACGCCCGCTGGTTCTGGAGCCGCCCCGGCTGTACGCTGCTCGATGCTTTGCGCCGCCGCGCCGACGCACCCCATTCACACGGAGCGAGCAGGCCATGACCGAAACCGCAATTGTCGCCTGGCTCGCCGCTCACGGCCTTGAGATCACCGGAGCCATCACTGCTGCGCTCGGCATCTGGCTCACCACCCGCCGCTTGCTCATCTGTTGGCCCGTCACCCTCATTTCGATCTTTCTCTACATGGTGGTCTTCTATCGGGCTGGACTCCTATCCGACGCGCTGCTGCAAGTGTTCTTTGTGATTTTTACGTTCTATGGCTGGTGGCATTGGTGGCGCGGAATGCGCCGGGAGGGTGAGGTCCGGGTCGCTCCGCTCCGGCGATCGAGCCTCGTCGTCGCCGTCGTCCTCGGTGTTCCGGGCAGCTTCGCGCTTGGCATCCTTGCGAAGCATCTCCATGCCGCACTGCCTTACCTTGACGCCGTACTGATGAGCTATTCGCTCGTTGCTACCTGGTGGCAGGCGCGCAAGCATATCGCCAACTGGTGGCTTTGGATCGTTGTCGACGCGGTGTACATTGGCGAGTACATCTACAAGGATCTTTGGCCAACGGCGCTGCTCTACGCGGGCCTCGTCGGTCTCGCCATCCTTGGCCTGCGCGACTGGCGCCGCGCCCCGATGGCCGCCGCCGAAATGTAGCGCCGGTCTCCAGGCCGGCTTTGGTTGGCCTATCCTTTCCGGAAAGGGTGGGAAGCGCTGCCTAAGTCGCCTCCTGTACCACGTTCTTTAGCGGCTCGCCCGTCAGATAGCGCCGCAACTCATCCGCCGCTGTGCGCAGCGCGCGTGGGGTAAACTCGGGTGTCGACGCGCCCACGTGCGGCGTAATCAGCAGATTCGGACAACTCCACAGCGGATGCCCATCAGGCAACGGCTCCGGATCAGTCACATCGAGCGCGGCACGGACCTTCCCCGCGCGCAGCGCTTCCACCAACGCATCGGTATCCACAACCGGGCCGCGCGCCGCATTCACCAGCAGCGCGCCCTGCCGCATCAGCGCAAGCTGGTGCGTGCCGATCAACCCCCGCGATTCCGCCGTCGCCGGCAGGATGAGTACCACCACGTCGGCCTTCGGCAACAAAATGTCCAGGTCGGATACTGCGTGCACCTCCGGCTCGGTGCGCGCTCTCCGCGCCAGGCGCAGTACTTCCACCTGGAACGGCTTCAGCATCCGTTCAATCTCCTTGCCGATGGCTCCGTAACCGATCAGCAGAATTGTTTTCCCGGTCAGTTCTTCCCCCAGCACCGGTGGATACATTTCGCGCGTATCACCGTGCAGTTCGGCACATAACTTGCTCGCTTCAAACCGGCGCTTCCATACGCCTGATCGCTGTATGTCGAGATACAGAGGAAAATACTTCAGCATCGCCAGGATCGCCGACACGGTCCATTCGGCCGTGGAGACATTGTGCGCTCCGTGCGCGTTGCAGATGGTCACATGCGGTCCCACAGTTCCGGGGATCCATTCCGTGCCGGCCATCATGGAGAGCACTAATTTCACGCCGCGCAGCCGCGGCCATGCGCGTATCGCCCGCGTCGAGTAAGGATCGGGAATCCACACGTCGATCTCGACGTCGTGCACCATCTTGTCAGACACGGGGATCAGCTCGATCCCTTCGGGGAAATCGCGAAACCAATCCTTTGACAACGTGGCTGGGTATCCGACTCGCAACATGAGCTTTTTGCCCCGACCGGCTGAACGCTCGTTGCCTTTATGCTATCCCAGCAAGTTCTCTCTGCGTGGTGCAGTTCGGAAAACGGCGACGCTTCCACTGGGCCGAAATCAAACCGCGAGCATCTCAGTGTAGACCGCCATGCCCACCACTGCATCCGCACCCAACGCGTCGAGGGCATCGACCTCCGTCTGGCTGCGGATGCCGCCCGCTACGATGAGCTGCTGCTCGGTCAGCTTGCGCAGCCGCGCCGCGGTCTCAATGGGAAAACCCTGCATCGTTCCTTCGGTGTCCACATGTGTATAGAGAAAAGCCGCGACGTAGGGCTCTAGTTGCGGAATCGCTTCGTCCGGCGTCAGCTCCACCTGCACCTTCCAACCCTTCACGGCAATGCGCCCATACTTCGTGTCGATCCCGGCCACAACGTGTTCCGCGCCCACGCTCTCTGCCATCTCCGCGGCGAAATCCGTATTCACTGTGCCTTCCGCGGAAAACAACGCCGATCCGATGATCACGCGTCTGGCACCCGCATCCAGCAACTGCCGCGCGCGCTCTATCGTGCGAATCCCGCCGCCCGCCTGGCAGGGCAGCCGCTTGGCAATCTGCTCCACCAGCGCGGAGTTGTCGCCCTGCCGCATCGCGGCATCCAGATCGATCAATTGGACCAGTGGATACTTTGAGAACTTCTCGATCCAGTATTCGAAATCGTCAAACGCCAGCCGCAGCTTCTCGCCCTGCATAAGCTGCACAATGCGCCCGCCGAGCAAATCGATCGAGGGAATCAGCATGGCAGCCTCACGGGAACGCCCACCTGAGCCAGTTCCTCTTTGAGCGATCGCGATGTCGAGACGCCGAAATGAAAAATACTCGCTGCGAGCGCGGCATCGGCTCTGCCGCGCGCAAACACATCGGCAAAATGCGCCACCGTTCCCGCGCCACCCGACGCAATCACCGGAATGCTCACCGCTTCGCTCACGGCGGCAGTTAAATCACAATCAAAGCCTGCACGCGTGCCGTCCGCATCCATTGAAGTGAGCAGGATCTCGCCTGCGCCCCGCTGCTCCGCCTCCCGCGCCCACTCCACCACGCGACGGCCCACCGGCTTGCGGCCCCCATGCACAAACACCTGTGCCTCGCGCACCGGATCAGCCGCCTGCGGGTCGCGCCGCGCGTCGATGGCAACAACGACCGCCTGCGCACCAAAGCTCGCGCCAATGGCGCTGATCAGCGCCGGGTCGGCCAGCGCCGCAGAGTTGATGCTCACTTTATCGGCCCCTGCTTCAAACACCTGCTCCGCATCGCGCGCCGACTTGATTCCGCCGCCCACACAAAACGGCACAAACAGCTCGCGCGCGGTGCGGCGCACCGTATCGAGCAATGTCTGCCGTCCCTCGTGCGTCGCCGTAATATCCAGCAGCACAATTTCGTCCGCGCCCTCGCGAGCATGCCGCGCCGCCTGCGTCGCCGGATCGCCTGCGTCGACAAGATCGACAAACTGCACGCCTTTCACCACGCGCCCCGCGTGCACGTCCAGGCAGGCGATGATGCGCTTAGTCAGCATGCGGTCGCCTTCGCGTCCCACGCAAGAAAATTCCGCAAAATCTTCAGCCCGGCCTCGCCTGATTTCTCCGGATGAAATTGCACCCCCATCACGTTCCCGCGCTCGACAGCTGCGGCGAACGGCTCAATATACTGTGTCACCGCAGCGGTATCCGCCGTGACCGGCCCTTTGTACGAATGCGTGAAGTACACGTACTCGCCCGGCTCAACTCCCCTCAGCAGTCGTGACCCGTTTCTCACATCCAGCGAATTCCATCCCACGTGCGGCACTTTTTCCGCGCTCTCCGCAAATCGCGTGCAGGATTCCGGAAAGATTCCAAGCCCCGGCTGCTCGGGCGCTTCCGTCGATCCCGCGTAGAGCCACTGCATTCCCACGCAGATTCCCAGGAACGGCACGCCGCGCTCAACAGCCGCGCCAATCGCACCCGTCAGCCCCGTTGCGTCGAGCCGCTGTGTCGCTGCAAAATGCCCCACGCCCGGCAACACAATCCGTTCCGCCGACTCTACAAGCGACAAATCGCCGTCCGTCACCACAGTCTCCGCCCCGAGGTGCCGCAGCGTCTTCAGCACCGACGTCAGATTGCCTGCCTTGTAATCGATGACGGTGATGCGCATCAAAGCAAACCCTTTGTCGACGGCAGCATCTCGCCCAGTTGCTTATCTCTCGAACACGCCACGCGCAGCGCGCGAGCAAACGCTTTGAAAATCGCCTCAATCTTGTGATGATTCGAGCGCCCGTACATTGTCATCACGTGCACATTGGCCCGTGCGCCGCGCGCGAACCCCTCGAAAAAGTCCGTCACCAACTCCGTCTGCAGGTCGCCCACCAGCCGTGTCCGCACCTTCGTATCAACCGCAAACGCCGCGCGCCCGCTCAAGTCCACAGCAGCAACGGCGAGCGTCTCATCCATCGGCATCACAAAGTATCCCGCGCGCAGAATGCCCCGTTTCTCGCCCAGCGCTTTGTTAAATGCCTCGCCCAGCGCGATGCCCACATCCTCCACCGTGTGGTGCTGGTCGACATCGAGATCGCCGTCGCACTTCAATTCGAGATCGAATGCGCCATGACGTGTGAAAAGCTCGAGCATGTGATCGAAAAACCGAATCCCGGTTGAAACTGTGTATTGGCCCTTTCCTTCAATGGCGAGCTCGATCTCAATGCGCGTCTCCGTCGTATTTCGCGCAATCGTTGCCACGCGCGCGTCTCGCCCGCCTGGGCGTTTGCTTTTCCTTGTGCCTCTCTTCGCAGTCATCGTTTCCCGCTCTCCGCCCGCAGCACCTTGAGCGCATCGTTCAGCGCTGCAACTGCCTTCTTCATCTGCTCGCGCGTTCCAATGGTGATGCGCACACACCCATCGCAACCCGGATCACTTGACCGATCGCGCACCAGCACTCCCGCGGCGCGCATCAGCCGCACAAACTCCGCATGCTGTGTGCCAATGTCTACCAGCACGAAATTCGTGCAGCTCGGCCAGCGCCGCACTCCAGAAGCATCGAGCGTGGCTTCGAATTCGCGTCGCGCCGCCAGCACTTCGCCTACATACCAATCGAGATACTTCGTGTCCTCCAACGCCGCCGGCAGGCAAGCCAGTGCGAGCGAATTCACGCTGTACGGCGAAAGCACGCGGCGCACCCACTGCATCAGCTCCGCCGGTCCTGTGAGCAATCCCAATCGCAAACCTGCAAGACCATAAGCTTTTGAAAAAGTCCGCGCCACAACCAGGTTGGGCGCCGTGCCCGCCAGGTCCATCAGCGTTTCGCCATAGAAGTGAAAATAGGCTTCGTCCACCATCAAGACAGCCTGCGGCGCCCGCCGTGCAAGTTCCAACAGTTGCTCTCGCGAGGCCACGGAGCCCGACGGACTGTTGGGATTGGCAATCGCAATCACTTTCGTTTGCGGTGTGATTGCCGCCATGAGCCGCTCAAATGGAAATTGCAGATCGCCAGCAGCCTGCACCGTCACCACTCGCGCATCAGTCGCCGAAGCGTAGACCTGGTACATGGTGTAGGTGGGCACCGGGAGTAGCAATTCGTCGCTCTCCTCAAGAAACGTCTCAAAGAGCACATGGATTGCTTCGTCCACTCCGTTCGTCAGTGCCACCTGTTCCGCGCGCAGCCCCAGCTTTGCCGCGACGATCGCCTCCACCGGCTCGCGCTCGGGATAGCGTGTGAGCGCTCCGGCTGAAATCTGCGCCAGCACGTCGCGCACCTTCGGCGAGCACTCCAGCGTGTTCTCGTTAAAGTCCAGCCGCAGCGCATCGCGGCTGCCGAGTGGCGGGTGATACTCCATCATCGCCTGCACCCGCGCGCGCGGCGTCGGCGTCGCGGTCGTTACGGCGTTAGCCACGTTTCCTCCCCTGCATGCGTTTCCCTCTGGCTCCCCGCGCCGCCAGCCGTGGCCGCTTCACCGCACGGCCCAGCCGCGTACGAATCGCTTCGGCGTGTCCTGTCAGTCCTTCCGCCTCAGCCAGCAGAGCAGCCTTCGGTCCCAGCGCGCGTACGCCCTGCTCGGCGTACTCCTGCACCGTAATCAGTTTCACAAAATCGTTCACACTCAACCCGCCGCGCACGCGCGCCATGCCGCCAGTGGGCAGTGTGTGATTCGGCCCCGAGATGTAGTCGCCCAAAGGCTGTGCAGACCATCGCCCCACAAATACCGAACCCGCATTCTCCACCCACTTCACATCGTTCGCGGTATCCACGGTCAGGTGCTCCGGTGCAAGCAGATTCGTGATCCTGCGCGCTTCTTCCACCGATCCCGCCACGATCGCCACGCCATTTCGTTCCAGCGCCTCACGCGCCACGCTGTTGTCGCGGCTTAGCTCTTTCGCCTCTGCAATCACCTTCCGCGCCAGCTCCTCGCGTGTCGTCACAAACACCGCCAGCGCTTCAGGATCATGCTCCGCCTGCGCCACAAGATCGCTCGCAATGTCGGCCGGGCTACCGTGCTCGCTTGTCACTACGATCTCCGTTGGTCCGGCGAGCATGTCGATGGCGCAATCAAATGCCACGAGCCGCTTGGCCGCAGTCACATATAGACTGCCCGGACCCACAATCTTGTCCACACGCGGCAAGCTCTCAGTTCCGTAAGCCAGCGCCGCCACGGCATGCGCCCCGCCCAGCCGGTAAAACTCAGCAATCCCCAGCAGATGTGCCGCGGCCAACGTCTCCGTTGCAGGCTTCGGCGAAACCGCAACGATTCGCCGCACTCCTGCCACTTGAGCCGGAATCGCCGTCATCAGCAGCGTAGACGGCAGCGGATGCCTGCCGCTCGGCACGTAACAACCGACCGACCCAAGCGGCCGGACAAGCTGCCCAGTCAATAACCCGGCAACCGGAGAAGCTTTCCATGATCCCGGCATCTGTTTCTTCGCAAACGCCCGAATCTGCTTGGCAGCCGTCGTGAGCCCATCTCGCAGCGCAGGATCAATCGTCTTCCACGCCGAACGCATCTCGTCCTGCGTCACGCGCAGTGCGTCCAGGCTCTTTCCTGATCCGCTGAACCCATCAAATTTTCTCGCGTAGCGCAGCAGTGCACGGTCGCCGTGCCGTCGCACATCGGCCACAATTCGCTTCACCACGGGCAATACACTCTCGAGGGCTGCACCGCCGCGCCGTTCCAGCTTCGCCAGCGTTTCTGCCGCGGCGCGCGCGCTTCGCCCTGTTGTACGGATCAGCCTCATCGTTCCCTCAGGGGCCAAAGCCCCCAATCATTCTGGTCGGCGATGATGTACGGGCTAATGCCCGTACCCTTCGCTTACAGCACTACCTTGTTCAGCGGATACTCCACAATGCCCGCGCCGCCGGCTGCCTTCAGCCGCGGAATCACATCGCGCGCCACGCGCTCCTCGAGAATCGTGTTGACCGCCACCCACTCCGAATCGCTCAATTGCGAGATGGTCGGCGAATTCAACGCCGGCAGCACGGCAAGCACAGCCTCAAGGTCGCCACGCTTCACGTTCAGCATCAGCCCCACCTGCGACTGCGCATCAATCGCGCCCCGCAGCATGGTCGCAATCTGGTCGATCTTCTGCCGCTTCCACGCATCAGCCAGCGCGGCTTTGCCGGCGATCAGGTGCGTTTCGCTCTCCATCACTGTGTCGATAATCTTCAGGTGATTGGCCTTCAGTGAGCTGCCCGTCTCCGTCACCTCGACAATCGCGTCGGCCAGCATCGGCGGCTTAACTTCCGTCGCCCCCCAACTGAATTCCACCTTCACATTCACGCCCTTTGCGGCAAAGTAGCGCTTGCTCGTTTCCACCAGCTCGGTTGCAATAATCTTTCCTTCCAGGTCTTCGGCCTTTTCGTATCCGCTCGACTCCGGCACGGCCAGCACCCAGCGCACCTTGCGCCGGCTCTGCTTGGCATAGGTCAGCGTCGTTACGCTTTCCACTTCCAGGCCGCTCTCTACCACCCAGTCAATGCCCGTCAGTCCCGCGTCCAGCACGCCGTGATCCACATACCGAGCCATCTCCTGCGCGCGGATCAGCATGCACTCAATCTCGCTGTCGTCGATCGAAGGAAAATACGATCTCCCGTCTGCGTAGATGTTCCATCCTGCGCGCTTGAACAGCGCGATCGTTGCTTCCTGCAAACTGCCCTTGGGAATTCCAAGCCTTAGCTTGTCAGCCACGATTCACCCCCGTCCACGGTCCCGCTTCGATCGGGCGCGTAAAGCAACTCACCGTGCCCTCGTGGCACACCAGGCCGTCGCCTTCCACTTCCACCCGGAACAGAAGCGTGTCGTTGTCGCAGTCAGTCGCGGCCGAGATCACGCGCAGGCGGTTGCCACTGGTCTCGCCCTTCATCCACAACTTCTCCCGAGTGCGGCTCCAGAAGGTCACAAACCCGCTCTCTTGCGTCTTGGCATAGCTGGCCGCATTCAAAAAGCCCAGCATCAAAACCTCGCCCGTCCGCGCATCCTGCACGATTCCCGGCACCAGGCCGCCCATCTTGGCAAAATCAATTGTCGTTATTTTCTCAGTCATGCTCGATCCTGTCCTGGGTTGAAAATTGTGTCCAAACACGAAAAAACCCACCAGCGTTGATCGCCGGCGGGCTTTGCTTTCCTTTTGATCTCTCTGGCCGCTTATCTCAGGCCATGGCAGTCCGCCGGCATGGTTGTCCGATGATGATGGTGATGGCCGTGATGGCGGAAGCTCTGCACTATTTCCAACCTAAGGGCAGACCCCGGATCGTGTCAAATGGTTCTTGTGGCACCCAATTGGGAGGCTCCATGCCATTGCCAGTTTCTGGCCTTTCTTCAAGACCGTTCACTTTCAACTGCGAGCGCATGATGCAGGCGTCGGCGGAAACGCTCTTTCGCGCCTGGACCGAACAGTTTGATCGCTGGTTTGCAGCGCCCGGTTCGGTCCTGATGCAACCCCGCGTCGATACGGCATTCTTCTTCGAAACTGAATTTGAAGGCCAGCGGCATCCTCACTACGGCCGCTTCCTCCGCCTGAAACGCCCCCAGCTTGTTGAGCTTACATGGCTTACTTCAGCCACCAAAGGCTCCGAAACGCAGGTGGGCGTTGAACTCATACCGAGCGGAATGGGCACCATGCTCCGTCTCACACATGCCGGATTTCCCGACGAGGAATCAAAGCGGCGCCATCAGGACGCGTGGCCGCATGTGCTGGCTCACCTCGACCAGCGCATGCAAGAGAGTGCTTGATTTGCGATTCCGCCATGGCATCCGCACGCCAGTTGATTGTGCGTTAAGGCACAGCCAATTGAAGACTCATCCGGCGCGGTTACACCAGATTGTGAAGCGCGCCAAACAAACCTATCGCTTTGCTGAAGCCTGCTCTTGAAACATCTCAGCAACGTGCTGATACAGCCGGTTGCGTTGAGCGAAACGGTCGGATGCCGCCGTCACATAGCGTATTTGCAGATCGATGCCCGAGCCGGACGGCCGCACGCTCACCACAGGCGCCGCGCTAATCCGGCTCAGGCTCCCCTCCCGCGTCGCATGTTTCCACTCATGCTCCGCGCGGGTCGCATTCTCATGCGTCTCCTCGGCGACAGCTTTTTGAACCTGCTCCATCACCGCGTGGACATCGGCGGACTGTGGCACGCTCACCGAGATTTCGTCCCAGGTCCACTGTCCGGCTGTGGAGAAATTGAAATACTGACCCCGGATCGCAAAGCCGTTCATGAACGAAATGCGCCGCCCCGTCGGATATCCCTGGTCGGCCAGTCCACTCGTTTCAAGCAGCGTTGTGGTCATCAAGCCGATCTCGTGCACTTCGCCGCAAACGCCGTTGATTTCTACCCAATCACCGACATGGATGCCGTTCTTGCCCATCAGAACGAACCAGCCTAAAAACGCGAGGATGTAATCCTGCAGCGCAATCGTCAGGGCGGCAGTAGTTAGGCCCAGAATCGTTGGCGTCTCTTTGGGCGGGCCAAAGATCACAATCAGGATGATTATGACGCCCAATGCCTGAATGCCTAACTCGAGAACATTGCGCAGCGTGCGCATCTGTCTGCGTTCTGTTACTGTCCGGTCCATGATGCGGCGCACGAGGGCGTCGCATAAGAAGATGCCTGCCAGGATCGCAAGAATCGCCATGAACGACTGCAGGATCAGGTGCAGCACAATCACATGCTGCAACTTCACCTGGTCTTCCCATTTCGAGTACAAAGTCGCAAGCTGCTGTTCTGTTTGGATACGGTCGTCGTCGATGCTCAGGATTTGCCGCTCGATGCTTCGATCCTTCAGGTTCGCGAGCTGCGTCGTGCGGTCGGGCACAGCACCGGCAGCGGCCGCCGCATTTGCCTTTGTCTCCAGTGCGTTGTGCTCCTCAGTCAGGCTGTGCGCGTCGTTCTGTGCTTCTCCCAACGCCTCTTTGATCAATCCAGCGCGCTGGCGTTGCCTGAACCAGGCCCCAATCCTTGAAGCCAGTGTCTGATCTTGCCTGGCTGAGACAACCGCGATCTGGCCGCTTTCCACCTCGCTGTCGTACTTCTTCATCGATTCTTCATGCGCCGCCAGCTCATTCTGGATCTCCTCACTGTGATCGCCGGCTGCCCGCGCCAGATCACGTTGGGTGTCTGTGAGCTCGTCGGAGTCGAGCCCCAACTGCGCCTTGGCCACTTCAAGATCGTCGCTCGCCGATGCGCTTGATACGCTGTTTCTGGCCGCGGCTCCATGCGGATTGGCTGCGGCCGCCAGGCCGTCTACCATCGCCTGGTCCTGCTGCTTCAGTTGCTGCAGTTGGGCGACTTTCTGCGAAAGCGCCAGTGCGTCACCCGATAGCTTCCTGTGCTCCGTGTCCAGGCGTGCTTGGCGGAGGGCCGCGGCAAACGCCTGATCGACTTCGTGGTCGGCCAGGTGCTCGGCCTGCCGCGCATATTCGTTTTCTTCGGATGTCACCGCCAGGGAGGCCAGTGCCTGCGCCGTTTGCCATGGCTGTACGTCGACGAGCGATTGTCCCTCTCCTGGACCGTGTGCGCCAGCTTTGCCGTGGAGGTAGGTCATCGCGCCGCGCGTGGTCCACAAAAAGGTGGCGCACACGATCAGCAGCGCAAGCAGGGTGATGGCGAGCACGAGGCCGGTCTTGCCAAAAAGACGATTGCCTGACGGCCCGTCATTGGGGGGAACGGCAGCGGAAGTTGCCATACTTCTATTTTTACAGGCCGCTCGCCCCTTTGGGCTGCTCAGCCATTCTTCGCTTGCCGGTCCACCTCCGGCTTGCGGGGAACGGGATCGGGGCCGAAAATGGAGCCGTGCATTGCCGAACTCGTTTGATGGCGATCGTAGTGGCGACCCTATTGTTCGGCCTCGCCGGCCAAAGCAGCGCTGCTGCGGCTCCGCTGCAATCCGATTCTTCTCGAGCCGCGGCCAAGGCGAAATCCATTCCGCCGCCCGAAGAGCGCACCGACGTTAATCGCGCGAGTGTTGCGGAGCTTCTCAAGATTCCCGGCATGACTCCGAGTTGGGCGGGTCGGATCGTGCGTTTTCGCCCTTACCGCACCAAGCAGGACCTTCTCGATCGCGGTGTGCTCCCCAGCGATTTTTACGATCGCATCAAGGACTACGTGATCGCGCACCGCGAAAAGCAGTGATTTCCCAGCGCGACTACGCCACCGGCCGGGCCGCGGCCAATGCCCACGGCCAGGCGGATTCCACAGCCCGTTCCCCTCCCGCGACTGCTTGCAGGTACACTGTCCTCTTAAAGGAGGGTTCCCCATGCAAACCCAAATCGTAGGCACCACCATGCCGGTGCTCGACGTGCAACTCGACCCCAACGAGGCCGTGTTTTCTGAGAGCGGAGAGCTCTCCTGGATGACCGCCTCGATCCAGATGATGACGCACACGCAAATGGGAGGCGGTGGCGGGCTTTTTGGTGTCCTCAAGCGCGTGGCTGGCGGCGGAAGCATCTTCATGACCGAATACCGCGCCGTTCAGTACCCAGGCGTGGTGTCCTTTGCCACCAGGGTTCCCGGCCACATCGTGCCGGTTCAACTGGGCCAGAACTTCGAATACATGGTGCACCGGCACGGCTTTCTCTGCGCCACCCCCCAGGTCACCATCAGCGTAGGATTCCAGCAGTCGCTCGGGGCGGGCATCTTTGGCGGCGACGGGTTTCTTCTGCAGCGCGTTGGCGGCGTGGGCATGGCTTGGCTCGAACTGTCCGGCGAGCTCATCCAGAAGAACCTCCAGCCCGGCGAAGTGCTGCGCGTTCATCCGGGTCACGTCGGCGCATTCCAGACCTCCGTCGGCTTCCAGATCACCACGGTTCCCGGCATCAAGAACATGATCTTCGGCGGCGACGGGATCTTTCTGGCCCAAATGGTTGGCCCGGGCACCGTGTGGCTGCAAACACTACCCATCTCGCGGCTGGCGCACCAGATTTACGAATATCTCCCGCACTCTGAGGCGCGCGCTGCAACACCCGCCGCTGCTGTCGGCGGAGGCCTGTTGGGAGCCATCGCGGGCTCAATTTTCAGCGGCGACCAGTAGCGGCATCGCGCGATCTGACGGTTCAGCAATCGGGCAGGACGGCGCGTGCCGGCCATGCAGCGGGGCACCGCGGACCTGAACGCTGTACGATGGACCGGGTACTCACCGGCGGCGCAGAATCCCGGCCGGGCTGTCTGCCCGCTCGTTGACCTGCATCGAATCCGGTGTGCCTGCAAGGAACGTCTCGCATGACTCAATCGTCCCTGTTATCACGCAAGGTGCGCGGCCACATCGTCTTCTCGTTTCTGATTGTGGCGGCTGCCTACGTGGCTTGGCTTGTCCGCGGTGTGCTGGTATTGCTTTACGTTTCCGCGCTCTTCGCGGTTGTGCTCACCCCTGTGGTGCACGCCACTTCGCGGATCCGTATTGGTAAGTGGCGGCCATTTCGCGGCTCACTGGCGATCCTGATTCTTCTGCTGATCGTGGCAGGCGCCCTAACCGTCTTCGGCTTCCTCGCCCTGCCGCCGTTTATTCGCGACATGCAGTCCCTCGACGTCGACCTGCCGGCCCGTGCTCCTGCGCTGCTCCAGAAGATCCGGCAAATTCCATTCGCTGAGCGATTGGGCTCCGGCGACCTGATTAATTGGGTTCAGGATGCACTCAGCCGGGCGGCAACGTTTCTCTTCTTCTCGGTCAAGACCTGGGCGGGCGCCTTCGTTCAGGTCGTTGCCGGTTTTGTGCTAACCCTTTACTTCATCCTGGAGGGCGACACAGCTTATCACTGGTTCCTCTCCTTCCTTTCGCCCAAGCCTCGCCAACGTCTTGACGCAACGCTGCAGAGAGCGGCCACCCGCATGCAGAAATGGCTGCTCGGTCAGGCCAGTCTCATGCTCATTCTCGGAATGGCCAGCACCATCGTTTTTCTCGTCCTGGATATCCGTTACGCCTACGCCCTTGGCGTGCTCTCGGGATTGCTGAATGTCGTTCCCGTGCTCGGCGCCGCTGTTTCCGTGACGCTCGCTCTCCTGGTGGCTGCCGTCGATTCATGGGGACGCGTGCTCGGCGTTGCCATCTTCTTTCTCATTTATCTTCAAATCGAAAATACATGGCTTGTTCCCCGCATCATGCAGAGGCGCGTGAATCTGCCTGCGCTGGGCATCTTTGTCGCTCTGGTTCTGGGCTCCACGCTCGAAGGCATCCCGGGGGCCATGGTCGCGATTCCCACCGCTGTGCTGGTCACTGAGCTGGTTGATGAGTATCTCGTGCACAAAGACGAGGCCTAGCGCATCCTGTCGTTTTCTTCGCGCCAACCGTCACGCCACAGGCTGGCGCATCGCCTCCAGCGCAGCGGTCAGGTCTCTTGCGAGTGCACCTTGCGCTTCGGGAGTGAGTTTTTCACCCTGGCTCGTCAGGTAGAAGACATCAATCGCCGTCTCGCCTTCGGTATCGATCAACGCCACCTTGATGTTGCATTGATGCGAGCTGAGAGTGAGGGCAATTTGCCGCAAAAGGCCCGGCAGGTCCTGGGCCACAACCTGCAATAGCGTGGAGTGGCTTGACGAATCGGAATCGAATTCGAGCTTCGTGGGAACTTCGACCTTCAGGTTGGTGGGATGGTTCAAATGGCGGCGCGCTTCAAGCAATTGCTGCACAGAGACTTTCTGCGCCACCACGTCATGAACGTTTGCAAGAAATCGCTCCTTCTCGCTCGGATTCAATTCAATGGTGCGGAACGCGTCGGAAAAATGAAAGCTGTCGACAATCACGCCCGCGTCGTTCGAGTAAGCTCCCGCCCTGACGATGTTCATGCCCCACGCCGCCAGCACGCCGGCAACGTCGGCAAACAGCCGGGTTCGGTCGCGTGTAATTACCGTCAGGTCGAAGAGCTGGCGGTTGGGACGCAGGTCCAATTGCACCGCATCCTGATTGAGATTCAGAGCCATCTGGAAATGATTGCGAATCTGTTCCGGCAGCCGGGTCTGCAGGTACCGCTGCGGTAGCCCTTCAAGGAATTGCTTCAGCGCATCGTGTTGCGCGGCCGGAACCATGGAGCGAATGCGATTGAGCAGGGTGGGATCGATGGCCGCGTGATAACGTGCTTCGTCCACCGAGCGGTCCATGAAGTTTGACGTGGACATGTAGAACTGCCACAGGTTTTCCGCCTTCCATGGAGTCAGGGCGTCGGGATTAACGGCCTTGATGTCGGCAAAGGTCATCAGGGTAAGCATCTTCAGCAGTTGCGGGCTTCCTATCTTCTCCGAGAATGCGCGCACGTTGTCCAGATCGAAGATGTCGCGCCGCATGGCCGATGACATCTCCAGGTGCAGGCGAATCAGCTTGAGGATCGACTCGCGCTCTTCGGCGTCGAAATCCAGTCGCGCCAGAAAACTGTCGGCGAGCTCCACGCTCTGCTGCGCGTGCTCGCCGCTGCGCCGCCCCTTGCCGGTGTCGTGCAGGAGCAGAGAAAGGAAGAACAAATCGAGGCGGTCGATTTCGGGCAGCAGTTGCGCCAGGCGCTGCTCGTGCTCGTTGACAGGCTGGCGAAGCCCATGGACGTTGTCGATGACGAGGAAGGTGTGTTCGTCCACGGTATACCGGTGATAGCTGTCGCGGATCACCAGCGCATCGATCCCGTGGAACTCGGGAATCAGCATCTCCAGCACACCCAGCGCATGCATGGTCCTGAGAGCATGGGCAGCATGGGGACCGAGTAAGACTTCGCGGAGCGCGTTCCAAAGATACACTCCCTCCGGAATGGAGATGGCAAGAACGGGTAAGGCGTCGGTGATGCGGTCCTCCGCAGCCTGCGACAGGGTATAGCCATGTGTGGCCATCAGCGAGAAAATCCGCAAAATGGCGGCCGTGTCGTTGAACTGCGCACCGGGCTGAATATCAATGCGGCCCTGGTCGAGCAGGAAATCAGTCCCGGCAATCGGCGTGCGGCGGCGGCGAAACTGGCGATAGAAGCTTACCGGCGCAGGCAGGTGCTCCATCAGCAACGCGGCGCGGCGATACACCACGCGTGCGTGCCGGTAGTAGGTGCGCATCCAGTAGCTTGGATCAGCCGTACCTCGCGTCTCAAGTCCAATCGAACTCGCAGCTGCCTCGTCCTGCGACTGCCAGTCGAGAATGTTATCGTCCCGGCCATGGCGGAAGTGCAAAAAGCAACGCGCCGCAGCAAGAAAATCAAAAGCTGCTTCGGCGTCGCCACGCGCGCTTTGAAAAACTCCGCCCCTTTGCCGCGGCCACTCCTTGGTCTCCTTCAAATGAAACAGCACGGCGAACCAGACTGCCAGGTGATAGTCGCGCAGACCGCCTGGGCAATCTTTCAAGTTCGGCTCGAGGTGAAAAATCGTGTTGCCGTACTTGGCATGGCGGCCGCGGGCGATCTCACTGAGTTTCTGCGTGATGCCCGTCCATTCTGAAAGGACAAGGCCGGGAAAGGTCACCTGGTGAAGTTGCTGATAAAGCGGAAACTGTCCTGCCAGAAAACGGCGATCCAGCGTTGCCAGCGTGAATTCCAGATTGTCAGGATCGAAGCGGCCGGCTTCCTTAACCGTGCGTGAGCTGGGACTCGCTCGCAGCCCGATGTCCCACATGCCCTGGATGATGGCCCGGACCGCCTCGCGCGACTGCTCTTCTGTCTTCTCGTCTGCGAAGGCAAACAGTACATCGATATCGGAGAAGGGGAAGAGATCCTTGCGACCATAACCGCCGAGCGCCAGCAGCGCCACATTCTGCGCGGGCAAATTCGCGAAGGCCCTGCGCCACATTTCAATCAGGGTGCGATCTACTACGGCTGATCGCCGCCGGATCGCGGCAGTCCCATCCCCGGTGCGCTCGCAGGTCTGGCGCACAAGCGCCATCTCCTTGAGATACTGCTCCCGAAGATCGTCAACCGCCACAATCACTGGATTCATAGGTTTGTTTGCTGGGTCTGCCGCAGCAAGAAGGAATTGTTAAAAGAATAAGCGATTCAGGCCGGAAAGAGGAGTTTTCGTGCCAGAGTACGAAAAGTTTCGTGCAACGGAAAGTGGATGGATCGGAACTTTTCCCAAGAAATTGGGCGCCAATTCTGTCAGCTTCGCATGCCCCATCAGCCCGGCCTTCTGGATGGTTCAGCAAGCCGAACGATACAAAAAAGCAGTTTCCAAACTCTTTTCCAGCATGATAATCTGACCCTCCCCGGGCCCCTCATCCCCAGGAGGTTTCTTTGAAAAACCTAGCGGTTTTCGCCATGCTGTTCGCTTTGTCGGGCGCATGGGCTCAGGACTCAACCCTGAAGCCCGTGGTTCTGATGCCTGGTCTCGGCAACTTGCATCACCCCGTGTCCACAACAAACTCTGAAGCACAGCAGTTCTTCGACCAGGGACTGCGGCTGGTGTATGCCTTCAATCACGAAGAGGCAGCGCGCTCGTTCCGACACGCCGCCGAGCTTGATCCCAAGCTGGCTATGGCGTGGTGGGGCGTCACGCTCGCAGTAGGGCCAAACTACAACCTTCCGGTTGATCCTGAGCGCGAGAAGATTGCTGAATCTGCAATCGAAAAGGCGAAGTCACTCTATGCGGATGCTCCGCAGATCGAGAAGGACTACGTGGATGCGATGGCCAGGCGATTCTCCGGCGATGCAAACCCGGATTATCACCAGCTCGATCTCGACTACTCGCGCGCGATGCGCGAGCTTTCTCAGAAATATCCTGACGATCTGGACGCGGCGACCTTGTTTGCCGACAGCATGATGAATTTGCGGCCCTGGAGACTGTGGAACGCGGACGGAACGCCGGCCGAGGGCACCAATGAGATCGTATCGACGCTGGAAGGCGTTTTGCGCCGCGATCCCCACCACATGGGCGCCATGCATCTGTATATCCATGCCGTGGAGGCGTCGCCCCACCCCGAACGGGCACTGCCCTTTGCTGAGGAGATCGCGACATTGGCGCCCGCCGCCGGCCACCTTGTGCACATGCCGGCGCACATTTACGAGCGAACCGGTAATTTTGACGGCGCACGCGCGCAAAACGCCGCTGCAGCAAAAGCCGATGAAGACTACGCCGCCGCCACAGGCTCACAGGGTTTGTACATGATGATGTACTACTCGCATAATCTCCACTTCGGAGCCGTATCCGCGAGCATGCAAGGCCGCTGCGCAGAGGCGAAACAATTTGCCGATCGGCTGGCCGGGAATCTGCGTCCTGCCCTCAAAGATATGCCGATGGTGGAGCCGTTCGTGGCCATGCCGTTTGCGATCGCCGTGCGCTGTCGGCAGTGGGATGATGTGATGGCGGCGAGCGAACCGGCGGCGCAAACGCCTACCCTGAAAGCCTTCTGGCTCTACAGTCGCGGGATTGCTCTAGCTGTCCAAAGCAAGACCGCCGAAGCAGCGGCACTGGAGCAACAACTCGCCGCCATCGAAAAGGCCACATCACACGACGACTTGTACATGCCTCCAGTCGAGAACCACACGTGGCAGATTTATCACATCGCTGACGATGTTCTGGCTGCGCGCATTGCCACCGCCAAGGGAGATAAGCCGGGAGCGATCGAGTTGCTGCGCGACGCAGTGGCCACGCAGGACAAACTGCTCTACGACGAGCCGTCGGACTGGTACTACCCGGTACGTGAATCGCTCGGCGGCATGCTGCTGCAAGCCGGTGATGTGAAAGGCGCCGAGCAGGTGTTTCGTGACGATCTCGAAAAGAACCCGCGCAATCCGCGCTCTCTGTTCGGGCTGGCCGAAGCTCTCACCAGGCAGCATCGCGATTACGAAGCCTCGTGGGTGAAGCAGCAACTTCAAACAGCGTGGCAGGGCGCCGATGTGGAGTTGAAAGTCGAGGATCTTTAAACGAGGCGAGGAAACGCGAACTTTACTGCGGAAACGGCACGAACATCTGCGCGCACGACGCGGGATTACCCTCCGCCGGTTTCCCTGTGATGGTTGAGTCCGTGCCCGCGGGCAGTTGCAGGTTCGTCGGCTCCGGTCCGAGCGTGATATCGGCGTGATCCAATTCGTACCTGTACTGCGCATTATCCGCAATCTGCACCCCATCGAGCTTCACCGCGATGCGATGGGCCGGGTCGTAACCATTGAATGTGATCTTGCCTCCGCCGGAGACGCGCACGTTGTGCAGAGCGATGTCGCGCATGGTGGGCGGCGAGTTGCCCTGCAATGGGCCATTGGCAGAATATGCAGTGTCCAAAGTGATGGGATTCGGCGAGTTGCGAATGCAAACGTTGTCGTATGCCACGTCCTGCGTCAGGCCTCCGCGCGCCGCCCTCTGCCGCATTTGTCGATTGCTTTCTGAATGCGGTCGGTATCGAGCTTCTGTTCGTCGGCAGGAGCCAGCGACCCGCCGCTGGCCTGCAACTGCGCGTCAAGCGTCGTGCAGAGCTGG
>Ga0116217_10000470_pt1 | contig 42105 bp, 34 predicted proteins | sample Sb_taG_6_FD_89697 | JGI IMG/M metagenome (GOLD analysis project Ga0116217, IMG submission 89697) | Peat soil microbial communities from Weissenstadt, Germany - Sb_50d_4_PS metaG | ecosystem: Environmental > Terrestrial > Soil > Wetlands > Peat | place: Germany: Weissenstadt | collected 2010-09-21 | reverse complement strand
GTTTGTCCGCAATCTCGACTTGCAGGTCGTGTATTTGTTGAAGGTCCGCTTGCTTGATTACTGCTATTGTTTGGACGGCCATTCCTGACTCCTATCCGCTATCTCCTGTGTCCGATCTAGTAGGTTATGCATTGAACCTGCTCTGAGGTACTCTCCCCACGCGTATTCCAACAGTAACCGGCAGAAATTGGACAATGAGCGCCTCTCCACCTCCGCCGCTTGCTGAAGTTCCGCCTTCAATTCCCCGTCGAGCCGAATTGATATGAACTCTCTTGCCTGTGACAATTGCCTGCCCCCCATCCTGAGACCACATCATATATATACCAGATATATCTTGTCAACATAATTCTCGGCGCACTCTGCAATGCCGGGCAAGTCCGCGTGAAATTCGAGGTTGGCGCTTAGCTTGTTATCGCTTGGGAGTGGCACTCAAACCGCGCTAAATCAGGGAACAATCCGGGAACGGAGCCAATACCCGACCGCTCTAAACGTGCTTTTCCGCTCCCTAGATGTCTCTTAACTCTCTGATTCTACGTGACTAAGTAGAGTGTGAAGATGGCACTCTACCGCTGAGTTAAGCGCCCGGACTGGGCTTGGAGGGGGTCGCCGCCCCGTTCTCGATCCGGCGAGACCCGGACCCGAACGAGCGTAACCAGTCGTCTTTTCCGCGTTTTCAACCCACGGGTGCTTCTTGAAACGCGCTCAAGACGGGAAAAGCGCCGCAAGGCGTTCCCCGTAGGATAGAGTAACATCAGCAGGGCTTTACGGCCAGTTCCAGCTGTTGCAGCAGGTCGGCTTGTTGACGCGCCGCAAAGGTCCTCAAAAACACCGGCTATGTTCCGGAGAACGCGCTCAATCCGCCAAAAAAACGAGTTCCCGTTGGATGGGGAGGCGGCCCTACCGCCTGTTTCCGGGTTGGGTGGGTCTCGCCTTTCTTCCAGGGCCGGCAACCGGCCGGGGCACCTGTCTGCGCTGGCACGAACTGATAGCCCTGATCCGAGCGACGAAGAACCCGGAAATCCCAGCGAAGAAACCGGTTACGCTCCGCAACCTTCTGGCCCGGACGGTGTTCCAGAAGATATGGCGACCATGGTCCTGAACAGTCCGGCCTTGGCTGCGGGCTCGGCTTACCGGCCGAGCGCAGGTCCAGGCCTGGAATTGGATCCCAAAAGCGATGCAGCCATCATGCTGCGCGTGGCCGAGGGTGACGAAGCCAGCTTCAATTACCTGGCGGGGAAATATCATCGGCCGATGATCCACTTCCTTTACCGGATGGTCGGGAATCATGCGGTTGCCGAAGAATTGGCGCAGGAGGTTTTCCTCCGCGTCTATCGTGCTAGGAGCAGCTACCGGGCCGAAGCCAGATTCACTACCTGGCTCTACCGGATTGCGACCAACCTGGCAGTGAACCACGCGCGCGACACCCGGCACGAGCGGGCCGCGCAAACGGTGTACCTGGATCAGCCGGACGAGGAAACCGGTACGACTCCCGACCTGGCCGACGACGAGCCGACCGTGGAGCAGCGGCTGCTGACCGATGAGCGGATGGATGCCATTCGCCGTCATGTGATGGCACTACCCGAACGGCAGCGGATGGCGGTGCTGATGCACAAGTACCAGGAAATGGATTACCGGCAGATCGGAGAGGTGCTGAAGCTCAGCGAGTCGGCAACCAAATCGCTGCTCTTCCGCGCCTACCAGACGCTGCGGGAAAAACTGAAGGATTTTGTGTAAGTGAAGGAGTGGAAATAAGCCGGAATCGACCGGCGGATTGCGGGGTAGCAGACCATGAAACGGATGAAAACCAATTGCGGGCGAAACGAAACTGAGCTGGCTGGAATTCTGCTCGATCCACGCCCGGCTCCTGCCAAGGTTCAGAAGCACGTTGCGGAGTGTGAGCACTGCCAGGATGAGCTCGAGCAGATGAAGGCAACCATGAATTTGCTGGATGCCTGGAAAGCTCCCGAGCCCAACCCGTACTTTCTCACACGCCTCGGCGCCAGGATGCGTGAGGAACGGGAAGCCGTGCCTTCCGACTGGTTTGCCGGTGTGGTCGCGCGCATGCGCGCCCGAGTCGCCTATGGTTCCGGGCTGCATATGCGTCCCCTGGCTGCCATGGCGCTGACCGTCGCGCTGCTCGTCGGCGGCGGAGCTTACCTCGGCGTCACCGACTGGATGCAGCCTGCTCAGACAACGAATCCCAATACCGCCGTGGTGCATGACCTGCAAATACTCGATAACAACGCGCAAGTGCTGGATCAGATGGAAGCTCTCACCAGCAATGAAAGCGGGGATTGAGGTCTGAGAAACGACCTTCGGGATTTTGACATTTCGGCCTGCCGCCGGGAGAAAGACACGTGAACTGGACTACAAACGCGGAAAGAATGCGTCCGGCGGCAATCGCCACGGCAGTCCTGCTCCTTTGTCTTGCTCCCGCCGCAACGTTTGGCCAGCGCCGCCAGCCTGCCAGCCCTGCATTCCAGCCCAGGGCTCGCTTCGCGCAGGCCCAAGCGCGGCGCGAACAAAACCAGCAGCGCCAATATAAGAATCAGCAAAATCAGAATAGGAACCAGCGCCAGTACCAGAATCAACAGGGACAGTACCAGAACCAGCGACAATTCCAGAATCAGCAGAGGCAATACCGGGCGCAGCAACGCACACCGCAGCAGAACCCTCAGTATTACGGCGGACAGCGCTCGGCGCCAGCCTACCCCGGGAATGGCGCGCGCCCTGGTACTGGGAGCCCCGCATACGCACGTCCTGCTTATCCCAACGCATCCAACGCTGCGCGTCCTCAGTACAACTATCCAGGCGCCTCACGGCCCGGCCATTTAGGCGGCTGGCTCAACCAGCACCAGGGGCTTCCCCTGCAGGATCAGGAGCGGCTCCTGCACAACGATCCCAGCTTCAACCACCTTCCCCCGGCCACGCAGCAGCGTCTGGTCGATCAGTTGCATCGGTTGAACCAGATGCCTGAGGCGGAGCGTGAGCGCACGCTGGCGCGCGGCGAGATGCTCGAGCGTCTTTCGCCGCAGGAGCAGACGCAGGTCCGCGAAGCTGGCCGCCAGCTTGTCACCCTCCCGCCCGATCGCCAGCAGGTGGTCAAGCGCGCCTTTCAGGATCTGCGCTCTGTACCTCTCGATCAACGCGCTACGGTGCTCAACTCCGCGCGCTACCAAAACAACTTCTCTCCGGATGAGCGGAACATTCTCTCCAATCTCCTGCGCGCCGAGCCTTACGAGCCGCCACACTAACGGGATTCCGCAGCGGCGCCCGCAGCTGCTTTGCTTCGGAAAAACTCGAGCGACTTCTGCAGCCCTTCTCTCAGTCCCACGCGCGGCTCCCAGCCAAGCAGAGTGCGCGCCTTGGTAATGTCGGGGCGGCGCCGCATCGGATCATCCTCAGGCAAATCGACAAATATTAATTCGCTCTTCGATCCCGTAGCATCGAGCACCGCCTGCGCGCAGGCGAGAATCGTGTACTCTTCGGGGTTGCCGAGATTGACGGGAAGATGCTCGTCGCTGCGCGACAGCAGCACGATTCCCTGGATCAGGTCATCCACAAAACAAAAGCTGCGCGTCTGGCTTCCGTCGCCGTAGATGGTCAGCTGCTCGCCGCGCAGTGCCTGCATCATGAAGTTGGAGATGACCCGCCCATCGCTGGGGTGCAGCCGTGGGCCATAGGTATTGAAGATTCGCGCCAGATGCGTATTCACGCCGCGCGAACGGTGGTACGCCATCACCATCGCCTCGGCAAAGCGCTTGGCCTCGTCGTATACCGAGCGCGGCCCGACCGGATTTACGTTGCCCCAGTAGCTCTCTGCCTGTGGATGCTCGAGCGGGTCGCCATAACACTCCGAAGTGGACGCGTGCAGATACCCTGCGCCGTATCGGCAAGCAATCTCCAGCGTGTTCTCAACTCCCACAGAGCCCACGCGCAGCGTTTCGATGCCCAGGCGAAGATACTCCGGCGGGCTCGCCGGCGAGGCCATGTTGAACACGTAGTCCACCGGCCCCGGATCGAAGCTCGCGCAGATGTTCCGCTCTTCAAACTGGAATCGCGGATGGCCGGCAAGATGAGCCAGGTTCTCAGGCGCGCCGGTCGAGAGGTTGTCGACACCGATGAGGGTGTCGCCCTCGCCAAGCAGGCGGTCGCAAAGGTGAGAGCCAAGAAATCCGGCGGCTCCAGTCACAAGTACGCGCATACGCGAAATTCAATGCTCCGGGAATCAGAGGAATGCGAAATCTGCTGGCTATCTCTTCCTGAGGTTTCGGGGACGCAAACGCTGCCAGTTCGATATTCAAAAAAGCTGCTCAGGCCGGCATCTTGTGCGGCTTGCCTTCCTGCCCCTGGTAGCTTGCTTGTCTCCCCATGCTTACATAGGTGAATCCGTGCTTCTGCATCTCGTCCGGCTTGTAAAGGTTCCGCCCATCGATGAGGATAGGGAACCGCACCGCCTGGTTCAAGCGCTCTAGATCAATCGCGGCGAACTCTTTCCAATCCGTCAGAATCAGCACGGCATCGGCGTCCTTCGCCGCCTCATAGAGATTCGCCGCATACTTCATATTCGTGTCCGGCGGCAAAGTCTGCTTCGCACGCTCAATGGCTGCCGGATCGTATGCCGTTACAATTGCGCCCGCTTGCAGGAGCTTCTTGATGATTTCGATGCTTGGCGACTCGCGAATGTCGTCTGTTTCGCCCTTGAAGGCGAGGCCCAGCGCTGCCAGGCGCTTGCCGCGCAACGTCCACAGTGCCGAACGCACTTTGTTGAAGAAGATTTCCCTCTGCGTTTCGTTGATCTTGCGCACTTCATCGAGCAGCTGAAAGTTGACGCCCCGCTCTTGCGCCACCCAGTGGAATGCTGCCACATCCTTGGGAAAACACGAACCACCATACCCCAGCCCGGCGCGCAGAAACCGGGGACCGATGCGGCTGTCGAGCCCGATGCCCTTTGCGATGTCTTCAATGTCCGCATCCACGGCCTCGGCCAGATTGGCCACGGCGTTAATGAACGAAATTTTCATGGCCAGGAAAGCGTTCGACGCATGTTTGATAATCTCCGCGCTCTGCGTCGTCGTCACCAGCATCTTGGCGGGATGCGCCGTGTTGCAACATCCCGGAACTGCGCCCGGTTGCGTGTAATAGCTTCCCTCGGTCAGCGGCTCATAAATTTGCCGCAGCAACTCCGCTGAATGTTCCTCGCTGGCGCCCACCACAATGCGGTCGGGATGCAGGAAATCCACCACTGCTGTGCCTTCGCGCAGGAACTCCGGGTTCGAAACCACGTCAAAGCGATCCTTCTCCACGCCATGACGATGCAGCACGCGGCGGATCCAGGCGTTGGTATAGACCGGAACTGTGCTCTTCTCCACAATCACCTTGTAGTTCTTGATCATGCGCGCAATCTCTGCCACCACGGCCTCGACATAGGACAGGTCCGCGGCTCCGCTGTCGCCCTGCGGCGTGCCCACGGCAATGAACACTGCCTCGCTTTCTTCCACCGCCCGGCCCAGGTCGGTGGTAAATGTCACGCTGCGGCCTCGGTGTTTAGCCAGTAGCTCAGGCAGGTGCTCTTCAAAGATCGGCACCCCTCCATCACAAAGCAGCTTCACCCGCGCTTCATCGTTGTCGACACAGGTGACCTTGTGGCCCATGTCGGCAAAACATGCCGCCGCCACAAGCCCTACGTAACCCGATCCGATTACACAGATTGATACTTGCCTGGCCATACCGCCACGCTTCCTCCCCTGCGCAATATTACGAGCGCCCTATCGGTGCTATGCAATTCCCCCTCAGTTGTAGTCTGCGAAACCCGCAAGTGAGAAGTTGTTACAGCCACTCGTTAGCTTTTCTCAGATTCTATATCCCGACCATCCACCTTCGAGCTCTTTTCGCATTACAGCATTCTCTCAAGTCATGAAAGTTTCGTGACTTGAGGTGGATCCGTATTCCGCCTGTGCCTGAATGAAATGCCGCAGTATACGATTGGCAGGTTTTGGACGCAAGTAGAAGGACCTACAGCGCCCGTTGTGCACTGAAAATACATGGTTTATGCAGGTCGTGCAAGTGATACACGATTTTTCACGAGTCGTTGCCATGCTCGATGAGTGCAGCCAAAAAATGCGCGCGGTGGTTCATTCGTTCCGGAATGCAATGAACCGAACGCTTTCCAGCAGTCCCGATTCCGCCGGCTCTCTGGGGCCGAAGAAGAAGCCCCCGCGTGGAGGCGCCGGGCCGGCTTGGGAAAGCACGCGTTTCTCTGGAGGCAAAAGCCGGTCTCCAACGATGCGATTGGTCCATTCATTGGTGACCTCAATCGCCAGATGATTCGCACCGGGCTTCAGGGCGCCGGTCACGTCGAGCCGGTAAGGAGGCGCCCACACCATGCCCACGGATTTTCCGTTGACCTTTACTTCTGCAATGTCGCGCACCTCACCGAGATCAAGAAATATCCGCCCGGCCGGCCGGAACCATCCTGCGGGCGCCTGCACATCCTTGGCGTAGGTGGCAGTGCCGGAAAAATACTTGACGCCCGGATCGGAATTAGTCGTCCAGGAAACGAGATCGGCCATTTTGATGCTGGGCGGTGCGCCTAAGTTGGTAGGGAACGTGAGCGTCCACTGCCCGTGAAGCGTGGCCAGCGTGTTTTCAACTTTAGGCGCTGCTACGTGTGCCTGCGCCGGTGCGGCATTGCGAAGAACAACAAACACCGATTCCCGTTCGGCAAGATCGAGGGAAACGGTGGTAAAGCCAGGTTCCTCCACGTATGCTGCCGGCTCAATGCCGGGTTGACGATTGCCGCTGCGTTCGGGAACGCTTGTAGTTGCTTCCGGATTCGTTTCGATCTCATCCATCTGGCCCGTCATGGGTCGCCAGATTTCTAGGTCTTTTCCGGTGGCGCGAAAACGCGCGTCGATGTGCTCCGGAGCATCGACCTGATTGACAACGAAATAAATGTCGGCGTCGGGCATGCGCCGGTGGATCCAAGCTGGCGGAGTTTCAAGACTGCCGCTTGAAGCGAAGTCTGGCCGCACGTGGAGCCGGCTCAGTACTTCGTCGAGGGAAAGCCTCCAATACGTCATTCCCTTTCCGAACGCATGTTGATTATCGGTGACGCCGTCGATGTCGCCCCACAGATCGGTGGCGAGCATGCGGATTTCCGTATCGCCTTCGGGATAGTGCGCGAGGCTCGGCGATGATGTGGGCCGCGGGCCGACAATCGTTGCTCCGGCCGCGACCACCTCATGCAGCTTGCGCAACACCTCCGGTGTCATGTTCGTGGTAGCCGGCAGAACCAGCACGCGGTAGGTCATGCCCTCGGGCATGGCACTGCTGCCCTCAACGTGAATCTGCCCGTTGGCGGTCAAGCTGGTCTGGTGGAGCAGCACATCGGTGTTTATGCAGTCGTAGTCGTATCCTGCAGGCGGTGGGGGCAGCAGGCCTGCGCCCCAGAATGGCTGCGTGGATGGCGCGCCTTCCGGCAGCAGATAGGCCACGTCGGCCACCGGACTTCCCTGCTGCAACATGTAGCTGACGCGCGCGAAATACTTCATCAGCGGCCCCGCCAGCTCAGCCCACGTAATGTTGCGGTTGATGTTCGTGCCCACCATGGTGTTGCCGGGCTTGGTGTCGAGCGGTTGCTCGGCGGAGGTATGAAACACCAGCCGGTTCACACCCTGCGTAAACCAGTAATCGGCAATCTTCTTGAGCGTGTACGGCGCCTCGTATCCGCCGCCGGTGAACGTTTCGGTAGCCACGATCGGCTTGCCATAAACATGCGCGGCCGAGGCAGCGCCACGAACATCGACGTAGTACATCGACTCTGGATGCAGCGCGCGCACCCAGAACTCCGCCATCGGCACGTCGATGTAGCTCTTGTTCAGAAGCGTATCTTCGGGAATCTCAAGAGCGACGCCCGACGCCTCGGCGTAGCTGCCCATATTGAGTTTCTTCAGCTCACTCTCCATGGTTCCGTAGTAATCATCCGCATACAGGTCGGCGAGAGTCCGCCGAAAATCCCAAAGGAAGCGATCGCTGACATCCGCGCTACCGACTACGTGGCCGGCGAGAACGGGCAAGTACGGCGTCGGATCATACCCGCGCCGCCGCCTAAACTCGGCGATCATATCGTCGGTCCAGTTCTGCATCCCGGCTTCCCAACTATCCATTGTTATGTAGCGAAGGCTGGTTCCGGCCAGTTCACCGAGCGCCTGGTGGATCGGATCAAAATATCCGTGGAAGTAATCGCGCACATCCGGCGAGCTGAACTTGTCCACCTCAAGGCCCGTAGCGGATGGAATGGCGGGGTGATTCGTAGCGCCGGTGAGCGAGTACCCCATGCGCAGAATGGTCCAATTGCCCGCTGGAACATCCCAGTGCAACGTGCCATCCTTGTCCATTTTGCCGGTCATGTCGACCACATCGCCGCGCGCAATTTCGGCGGAATCCGGGGCTGTGGGCGTCGGAACTACGTCGTAGCGATCCATCAGGCTGCCGAAGGTTCCCTTGTCCTCCCAGCGATTGACGCGCGCATCGGAGTAGAAAATGGCTTCAGTCAACGTATATTCCTTGGCAGGAATCACCGTACCGCCGTGAATCACCGCGGCGGGCAACAATCCCGCTCCTTCCAGCTCGATGCGAAAAATCTTTGCCGTCACGGCGGGAAACGCAAAGGTACGGATCGCTGCGCCGTGATAGCCCTGCGGGCCCGGCAAGACTGCGATAGTGTCGAAATGCACACCATCGTCGCTGGCGAGCACGCGGCCCACGGGAATTCTGCCGCGAGCGCCCAGAGAGAGAGCGCGCGCCGTGAATGGCTGGTCAAACTCGTATTGCAGCCATGCAGGTCCACCGTCTTTGGGCAGGGCAATATTGATCGAGGTATTCAGGCTGTCGTCAACAAGAGGGGCCGGATCGATGGTGCCGTCGTTAGTCGTCGCCTTGGGGTGCCGCGCGGCCATCGATGTTGCGTCGGCCGGCATGCGATAGGCAATCACCACGCTATCGCGGTAGAACTGCGGCGCCCCGGGCCGGGCACCGGCGCTCAGATCGCGCACCGAACCTTCGTTCGACGGCGGCTCGGGAAGCTTGCCGCCAAAGCTTTTCGGCCCGTTCACGCTGGTCTCGCTCCACACCAGCTTCTTCATCGCTTCTTCCGGCTTGACCCACGGTCCACCCGCTTCGCTCCAACCCGGCGAGCTGAAAATCGACATCTCCAGCCCCAATTGCTTCGCCTCTTCCGCAGCATGGCGCACCGCGTGATACCACTCGGGAGTGCCGAAGTAGATTTTCTTGTCGACAACCTGCCCGCTGCCCGCCGCCACGTCAGACAATTGGAAGCCCGCGATGCCTACGCGCTTCATCCATTCGAGATCTTTCGTGATGCCATCTTCCGTCACGTTGCCGTTGGTCCAGTGCCACCAGGTACGCGGCTTGGCGGAGTCAGGCGGATTGCGAAACCCATCTTCGAGTGCCTGTGATCCGTTTTTCAGCGGGGCGCTTTGCGCATGAGCTATGCCCGCCGCGCCCAGGAGCAATGCCGCAGCCAGCGGCAGTCCCAAACTCTTCACTTTGCGCATTTCACACCCCAGGCATTTTGGTTGTGGACGGGCACGGTTTTTGGGAGCGCAATCGCCTTACTGCTCCGGCCGTAAATGCATCTTGAGGAATTCGAGATAAATATCCCAGTCGGTTGGAACCATGCCATGCGGTCCCTCGTGCATGTAGTACGCCAGATCATGCAGAATGGGAACCTTGGGCTCAGGCCACACATCGGTATCGAGCGGGTCCTTGCCGAGCAGCTTGTACACGGGTCCCGCCGCAACTTCAGCCAGGAATTCTCCCTTCGGATCGGACCAGTAATCCGCGTTGCCCGTCTGCAAGAGCAACGGCCTTGACGCGATCAGCGCGATCAAGAGGTTTGCATCCATCGGCGCCTTGTCAGGGAATCCACCCCAATGCGCGTAATTCTCAGCAAACTGATACGGGTACCTTGTCGGCGCAGTCAGATGCGCGATGGTTTCTCCATAATCTCGGTGGCTCAGCGCGGCGCCGCCCTCGCCGGAACAGCTTGCAATCACAGCAGCGAAACGCTGATCGTGCGCGCCGGCCCACATCACCGTCTTGCCCAGCCGCGACACGCCGTGAATCGCCACGCGCTTGGCATCGATCGCCGGATCGGTTTCGAAATAATCTTCCGCACGGCTCATGCCCCACGCCCACGCGGCAATCGATCCCCAGTCGTCGGGCGCGCGCTCGGCTTGGCCCGGCTTCAAATACTTCGCGCGGATGCCGTACGGGAATTCATTCAAGGAATCCGGATCAATTTCTCCGTAGTAATACGTCGCCACGCCAATGCCGGCATCCAGAAACTTGTCAACCGGGATCCGTCCAAAAAAGCACCGGCCCTGGGGCGGCATCACCTTTGTATTCGTCCGCGGATCCCAAACCTCTTCCGGCGTAATGCCAGGATCATCGACCGCGCATTGAATCGGACTGAAGTTGAAGCTGAAGAACATCGGTACCGGCTTGTGCGCATTGGCAGGAAGATAAATGAGCAGATGAAGCTGCGGCCAGCCCGGGTCCTTCGAGAAAGAGATCGTCACCTGCTTGCGGATCGCTTTGCCGTCGAGAGCCGGAGTGCCTTTGTCGGTCATGTTGAAGCTCTCGTCCGCGGGACGCCCCGTGTCGCGACCATACTGTTGCGTCTCGAAAAGCTCCTCAATCTCGGGCCGCCGCTTTGTCCACCAGGTCTTCGCATTTTTCACCGGTTTGCCGTTGTCGAGCAGGAGCGGGTCAGCAAGCGTGTACGTGCCAACCTTGGCCTCGTCGTAATTGACGGGAATGCCTGCAACCACTGACGGTGGAGACTGCGGCGTACGCCGCGCGGCCTGCGGCGCAGTTGGCGTTGCCGCCGCTGGAGGAGTGGGCGGAGCAGCCGGAGCCTGCGCGATCAGCACCGGTACGATACTTGCGAACAGAAAAAAGCGCGCCAGATTCTTTGTGTGCATGAAATATTCTCCGGAACAAACAGCCGCGATCGCTGCGATTGGCTAATGAAATAAATTGCAGACTGAAAAGGTAGAATCCGCCCACTATCACTGTCAAGCAGCATCCCGGACCGGCCTTTCCGCATCCGCGCTTTACGGCGCACCTCGCGGGGGACCTATGACTCGAGCCGGATTGCCAACAGACATCAAGGAAACGCCCATCGGAAATGACACGGTCGAGTGCACACGCATCCTTTTGTTCATCTTCGGCAACTTCCCGAGTACGCACGCGCGATCCTAATGGATCATCGGCGACGCGAGCCTCCCTGAAAGCCAGCGCTTCACACATACCAATATCACCAATTTCACTGCCCGCTCGCCCTTGCTTCCTCCAGGCTTTCTTGGGCCGCTCCAGGTAGAGATTACGAGCGGAATCCCAATGCGCGCCGCAGCAGGACCGCGCTAACAGGCCGGGCCTTTCCGCCGCAACCGCCGATTCTTCATTTTTTCCGTTCCATTGGCCGCGGCAGAGAGCTATACTCTGCTCACTCCCCCTGGGCGGTCATCCGTCCCCATTTGTTTTGCATAGATGTGGCCCCTTTGTCTCGGGCGAGATCGGGGTAATGAAACTTTAGCGTATCGAGATCCGTCGATCATTACGTCGATCAAAAACGAAAAACGGGCCACGGCTTACACCTTTTCTGGCAATACTGGTTGCGTGACATAAGAAGGGGCGGTCTTTCAACCGGCAGAATTGGAGCGGTTCTCCAAGCCGCGTGCCCGGCCAGCCACAAGCTCAAGTGGCTTTCCCTGCACACAAAACGGCGGCGCATGTGCGCGTGCTGCAGATACGAATGCGGCATTTGGCGGATTGCTCAGGATCTGCTTGCATCTCGAATCTGGAGTAGGTATGAAGGCGTCTGTTGCCGCGCTCTGTGCCCTGTTTGGCGTTCTCGCCGCCTCGCTAGCTTTTGGTCAAACTCAGCGCGCGCTGCTCATCGGCATCAACACGTATCAGCCCGCAGGCACTTCGGCGGAGCATCCGGCCGGATGCGTTTACGGCCGCTGTGAGATGGGGTCTTTCCAGAATCTTGATGGCTCAGTGAACGACGCGCAGGCCATGGCCGACCTGCTGACGAGCCCCAAGTTCGGATTCCCGGCCAACAACGTGGTTCTGTTAACCGATCCGAACCCGCCGCATCCGCGGCCCGGAGTGGTCATTCTGCCGGCGAGCGACACCACGCACGACGGCATTCTGGCTACGATGCAGAAGTACCTGGTGGATGTGCCGCAGAAGGGCGACACCGTGGTCTTTTACGACGCCAGCCACGGCTCGCTTCGCGTCAACAGCAAGGGCAACAAACTTACGGTGCTGGTGAGCGGTCAGTACGTCCATGCTGACAGCACCCTCGTTCCTTCCGATGCTTACAAAGGTGGATATGACGTTCGCGACCGCGAGATGGCGAAGATCTTCAACGCCGCGCTCGACAAGGGCATCCACCTGACGGTGATCTTCGATAGTTGCCACTCCGGCGGCATCAGCCGCGGCATCGGGCCAAAGTACAGGGAACGGGAACTGGCTTTCGATCCTCGCGACATCGATGAGACGCCCGATACGACTGCCGCACCGACGCTACGCACGGATAATCCCGCGCTCGTTTTCTCGGCAGCGCAACAAGGCCAGACGGCGAAGGAGATTCCTACTGCAGACAGCGCCACAGAGCCGCATGGGGCATTCACAGCCGCGCTGCTTGAAGCACTCCAGGTTCTGCCCGCCGACGCGCCTGCTTCGCTCGTCTACGAGCGCGTGAAGGCTGTGCTGGAAGGCAGCAACGTGCCCGACCAGGAGCCCGATCTTGATGCGCCGGCAGCGCGTCGCGCCGCGCCGCTTTTCGGCGGAGCCGCAGGCAAATCCAGCAAGGTTCGCGCCGCCGCGCTGGGCATGGGCGATGACGGCTCGGTCTCGCTCGATATCGGCCGTGTCTCGGGACTGGGCGCCGGCAGTGAGTTTACCTCGATGGTTCCCAACAGCGCGAGACAGAAGATCGTGCTTCGCGTCACGAGCCTCGATGGGCTTGCGCGCTCCTCGGCCCAAATCGTGAGCCCGGCGGGCGCCAAGGTAGGCGCAGGCGACGTATTTGAGCTTTCAAAGTGGGTTCCGGCAGATAATCCGCCGCTGCGCATCTGGCTTTGGCCTTCGAGTTTAACTGAGGAACAGATTCTTGCTGCGGCGGCGCAGGTCCAGGGAGCAGGAGCCGCTCTTGTCTCCGACCCCGCGGAAGAGCAGTGGACGCATGTGATCAGTTGGGACGGTACCAATTGGACACTGCAAAAGGCAGGTGATTCGGCCACCGTCAATCTCGGCGCGACACTCACGGCCGGTGCAATCAGAAAGAATCTTTCCGCTGGAGCGAAACTGTGGGTCAATCTCCCGCCGTCGAGCGAGCTTGCTGCAAAGCTCAAGCCTGCGGACAGTAACAGCGCCGTGCAGTTCGCGAATAATCTCGGAGCCGCCAATTACGCGCTCACCGGCGTAGTGACAGCAACCGGCCCTGCTTATGCGTGGTATCACAAGAGCGAGCTCGCGGCCGGCCCACTCGCGCCCAATGCGCCGCCGCACAGTCCCGGTTGTTCCGCGACTTCGCAATATCCGGTCCGCACCGACTGGGTTCCCATCGGAAGCGCGGACGCCATCGACCCGGCGAGCGCAAAGCTCAATAACTATGCTTCGCTGCTGGCCAAGGTGAATGGATGGCTGCAGCTCGCCAACAGCCCTGCGGATGCCTCCCCTGACGAGTTCTACTCGCTGGCTTTGATTCCATCCTCCGGCAATTCCCCGCTTCCCGCAGACCAGGCAGCGCGCCAGGGCGACCAGCTCAAAATGGCTTTGATGTCGAGCGACCGCATCATCGACAAGCGGTGGGTCTACGTGCTCGACATTGACTGTCACGGCCGCGGATCGGTTCTGTATCCACGGGATTATTCGGAGAATCAGTTTCCCAACGATGCTGACAACGGACGCCAATTCTTCCTTCCTGGTGCGCCGGTGTTGCGCATCGGACCGCCTTACGGAGTGGACACGCTCGTTCTTCTCAGCACAGAGCAACCGCTCGCCGACCCCTATGTGCTCAATTTTGAAGGGGTAGCTTCGCGAGGCACGCGGGGAGTGGCATCTCCCCTGGAGAAATTGCTGAACCAAACCAGCGGAGGAACACGCGGATTCTCAGGAGAGGTACCCACAAACTGGAGTATCGGACTCATGACCGTGCATAGTGTTCCCAATACCGCAGCAAATTAGGGCCCTTTCATTCGTGGCTTTATCGGGTTTCCGAGCAGCCGGCGGCTCACTGAAACACACCGGCAAAAGATGGAGGTAGCACGATGTCACTTTCACGACGACTCTTCCTTGCCGATGCGTCCGCGCTAGGCATGCTTGCAGCACTTCTTCCCCAGCTTGCTGCGCAAGAAACAGCTGCACAGGCGCCCGCAGCGACTGAGGATCTGCCGCACGACTCCTACGATTTCTGGAACGGGTTCTTTAACTCTGTGAATCCGTACAGCTCGGACTACGGTAACAAGGCCGCGTCGCGCGGACCAACCGATCAGCTCCCTGATCCGAAGGCTCAGACGCAGTACCTGCATTATGACTCCGAAAGAAAACGTCTCCGCTATGCCTCGGATATCCAGAAGGAAGAGTTGCTCGATCACGACGGCGACGTAGCGGTGAGCATAGCGCTCTCCCAGTTCCGGCCTGGAGAGGGCGAATCCAATCTCAAGGCCTCGCAATTGCGAGTGGACACCACGCAGGTTCATCCCTTCGTGGATATCCTTACCCCGCTTGCCTGGTCGGCGATCGCATCGGTTGCTCCAAACAAAATGGGGCAGGTGTCCCTGGATTCCCTTGGTTTCAGATCTGCTCAGGCGACGGCGGGGACCAGCAAGATCCTCCTCACACGGGGAACCGGAAAGTTGGCCGTCAACATTTCCCGTGCCGCAGCAGAGTCGATGTTTGTCAAGGTCCTGAACATCATGATCCAGGGCGCAAAAATTGCCGCGCCCATTGTCAGCCTGCCGGCAATCAGCGTGCCTGCACTGAGCACGTTCACCGAAGCATTGAGCTACTGGGAAGACCGCACCCGCTTCATCATGGCCGGCAACCTGACCCACGCTGTAGCCACACAGCAGGCGTTGGATGACCCTGACCGCGATCCCCAGTACATCGGGCTCACCTCCGGCGATTATTTGATGGTTCCCCAGAGACACGTGGATGATCTTGCCAAGGCGCTGCCGAACCTGGATCTTACCCAGGGGTATCTCATTGCTAAAGACGCGAATCCGGACCTGCCCTTGGCAGAGCGAGCCCAGGGCGCCGTTCCGGGAGTCACCTACGCGTCAATGCATATCACTGTGCAGCCGTCGAGCACCGATCTCAGTAAGCCTGCATCGGGGGCTGCGTCGTCTTGCTCGTCGTCTTCCAGTTCTTCAAAGAGCAGCTCGAGCAGCAAAGAGAAGAAAAAGTAGGAGACGGAGTTTCTCCTGAAAAGGTATGCTGTTTGCATCCCGCCGCCGGTTTGGGGCCGGCGGCGCCTATCAACGGTCGTTCGGGGGGTCGAAATGAGCCGTGCTACAAAAACTCTGGTGATGGTGTGCGTGGGGGCCTGCGCGCTCGCAGCGTTGCCGGCCTGTGCGCAAAACTTCGGAGCCGCGAAGGAGAAGGTCCTCCTCCAGAGGAAGCTACCGGCCCTCGTGCGCCTGCCTGGTAGTTCCATCAAGGTTGCGGTTACGGGAGGCGAGTCCGACGGGGCCCTTCCCTATGATTTTCAGGCGCTGCTTGAGACTGAGCTTCTCAAGGACGATCCGGACCTGCGCGAAGATAACAATCCAAACGCGATCATTAACTGCCGCATCACGGAGTATTCCGGTCCGGCGGAAACGACGACGACAGCGCCGGGAGTTTCCCTGACCAAGGGCGCCCCTGCAACCCAGCAGTTGCATCGATGGACGGGCCTCCTGACCGTCGCCTTCCAAGCCAAAACGCCGGATGGCAGAACCCTGATCACTGACAACGTCACCTCAAAATACGACGAGCAGTTCGATAGTTCGGGGATCTCCACTTCCCACGGCGTCAAGGGATCTCTGAGCGGCACCTGGGGTAAACTGAAGGGCCAGAAGAACGACGAGAATACCCCGCCCAACAGCTCCGAGATTCGCTCGCGCTTAATCCTCGATACGGTGCAGCAGATTGCCGAGCACATCGTGAACACCAACGAAACGATTGAAGTCTTCCTCGCCAAGCAGGACGGCGCGCTCGACGAAGGAGACAAGGACGCTGTGGCGGGACTCTGGGAGCGTGCTCTGGAGACCTTCGAAACCGCGCAGGCTAACCCCAAACCTGAGGAGGATGCTTACCGGCTGTACGACATTGGTGTGGCTTTTGAGGCGCTGGCTTACCAGGCCGAAGATGAGAAGGCGACGACGAAGTATCTGGATCAGGCCGCCATCAACTACGGCAAAGCCATCGACGCCAAACCCGCCGAGAAATACTTCGTCCAGCCACAGAAGCGGATTGACACCGCCATCGCGCACTACAAGCAGCTGGAACTGCAGAACGAGGCTGCGAAAAGGGCCAAGGAGGCCGAACTGGCAGCTGCGAATGCCCCGCCAAGCGGAGCATCTCCATCAGGCAAGGGCCTCACCAATGCCCAGGTCATCACCATGGTCAAGTCAGGCATTGACGATGGCACCATCATCCAGGCAATCCACGGAGCAGACGCCGTGAATTTCGACGTGACTCCCGACGGTGAGCATACCCTCACGAGCAGTGGCGTGAGTGCGCGGGTCATCACGGTCATGAAATCGCAAGCGGCCAAAAGAGCTGCAGCCGACAAAGCGGTGCACAAAGGGCTGACGAATGCGCAGATCATTACCATGGTCAAAGCCGGCCTGGACGACGACGCCGTGGTTCAGGCCATCCATGGGGCCGATGCCACCGACTTTGACCTGAGCCCCGATGGCCAGAAGCAACTCACGACCAGCGGCGTCAGCACGCGCGTCCTGGGCGCGATGAAGGCTCGTGCGCTGAGAAGGCCGGCAGCTTCCGCAAGGCCGGTGGCGGAGAAATGAAGAGTTTCCGCCGGTTCGGCTTCCTGGTCTTGGCGTTTTTAACCGCCGCACTGGTTCCTAGTCCGCGCAGTCAGGCGCAGGGAGTCCGCTGCGGCGCAGGCCAGGACCTGGTGGTGCAGGCGCTCGAGCGCATTACCCCGCAAAGCGGAGACGATGCATTTCAAGATGCACTTGAGCTTCTGAAACATGCCGTCGCTGAGTGTCCGGAACTTGGGGATGCGTGGTACTACCGCAGCCTGGTCGAAAAACGCCTCGGTCACGCAAATCTTGCCAATTACGCGCTCGATAAGGCGCGCTTCAACGGGTCCGAAGCTCTTGACCAGGGCCTGGATCCGCTAATCCTCTCCACGCCGGCCTCGCGGGGTTTTGAAACAACGGAAGCCATCACGCCGGCTCCCGCGGCTCCGCCCGTCCGCCCCGGGCCGGTGCAGCAGAAATGGGCTTTGATTGTCGGCATCAGCCACTTTACTGACACCGAAATTCCCAAGCTAAATTTCACCACAGCCGACGCCAAGTCGTTCGCTGCAGCCCTCGAGGATCCGAACATCGGCGGGTTCCCCGCGGACAACGTACATATCCTTACAGATGAACAAGCTACGACGAAAAACATCAAGGAAGAGTTGAATTGGATCGCGCGCCACGCGCAAGCCAACGACCTGGTGGTAATCTACGTAGCCACGCACGGCACGCCGCGCACTATGGATTCGGCCGGAGGGGCCAACTACATCGTCACTTACGATACAGCGATCTACAACGCCGGCAGTTTCGACGAGGATTCGATGTATGCCACTGCGTATCCCATGGTGGACCTGGCCAACGCCGTGGCCACACGGATGAAGGCCCTGAGGACCGCGGTTTTTCTCGACACCTGCTATAGCGGCGGCGCGGCTGGCGGCACCGGAGGCAGCGTCGCGCCCGCTGGGAAGCTCACCAGTTCTGCACCCTCTGACACGATGCTGGCGCACATGATCGAGGGAACGGGACGCATCGTGATGGCGGCCAGCCAGGTAAATGAGGAGTCGCTTGAAAGCAATCAACTCGGCCACGGCTACTTTACGTACTACCTTATTCAGGCTCTGAAGCAGAGCAAAGGGCAGATGCCCTTGAGCCAGGTCTACTCCACCGTGGCGCAGGATGTATCGCAGACCGTTTCCACCCAGGGCATGCACCAGCATCCTGTCATGGACCGCAGTTCGGCGAATGACGACTTCGCGCTGCGAACTCCAGGCGCAACGGCAAGCGCGAAGCCTTGATCGGATTGCCGGCCTGCGCGCCAAAGGCTCGACATGCATTGCTCCCGCCACCTCGCCCTCCCGATCATTCTGGCCGCGCAAATGCTCGCGACACCGCTTTTCGCGGTCCGCTGAGCGACATCGGCCGCGCCTATGCTGATCCCGGCCAGCCCGCCAAGGCGTGCGGCTCACAACCCAGATCATGAGCGACTTTTACAGCCGCTGGGAGAATTCGCTGGTTGGCGGTTTCATGAGTCCTGGTCTGAACGATCCGTGGGGCTATGCGAGCAATTGCTTCGCCACCTTGATGTACAGTTCTACCGCTTCAAGCAATTCTTTCTTGGCCAGCTTTTCTTGCGGCGTGTGGGCCAGATGAATATTGCCGGGACCCAGCAGAAGCGGTTCGCCCCAATTGCTGAGCTGCGGAATGTCAGTAGTGAATTTCGCTACCATGGTGGGTATTCCCTCTACCGCGCGTAGCCGCACAAAAGGAATCTCCAGCGTGAAGTCCACGTCAGCCAGGCCTTCCGCCGCATTGAGGATCGCCGCGCGCACTGGCGCCGAGTCGCTCACAAGGCGCACCAGCACCTGCGCCTCGGCATGGTCCGCGATGACGTTCGGAGCGTAGCCGCCGTGGATCTGGCCAATGTTCAGCGAGCTCGGGCCCACATCTTCAGTGACCGGCAGGCGAAGTTTGAGGAGCTTCTCCAGTACCTGTACCAGCTTGTGCACTGCATTGTCACCCAGCTCGGGATAAGCAGAATGCGCCATCTTGCCGGCTGCGCGCAACACAACCCGGAGCGCGCCTTTCGACGCCAACGCCACGCGATTGTCGGTCGGCTCGCCGTTGATGAGGAAGCGGTTACCCTTCGGCGCCAGGTTTGCCGTCTTCGCGCCCGCGGAATCGCGCTCTTCGCCCGAGACAAACAGCAACGCAATCCGAAACCCTGCGGCGCGCAGCGCTTCGGCTGCAGCAACTTGCGCGGCAATGATTCCCTTGGCATCGGAAACTCCACGCCCATACATAAAATCAGAATCCTCGCTGAACGGGATGTAGGGCGGAACCGTATCCATGTGCGTAGAGAACACCAGGTCAGGCGTCTGCCTGGCCGCTCCCGCATAGACATTCCAGCGCGGTCCAGCCGTGGTGCTCTCTGCCGGCTGCGGCACCGGTGTTTTCTCGATCTCCCAACCGCGATCGGCCAGAAACCCGGCAAGAAAATCGCCGACTGCACCCTCGTGGTACGTCGTGGATTCAATCTCGCACAGGCGGCGCGTAAGGCCGATGGGATCAAGGGTCGAACGATCGTTCATGATGCTGCCAGAATACCGTAGCAGGCAGCACTCACTAACAGCGATGCCTCTCGCAGCGGCGTTCTGGGGGCGACCACTGTCATGGGTGCGCGAAGTGTGCAAAACCGCGTAAAAAACGGCGCGCTCGGCCGCCACAAAGCGGCAAAGTGATGGCTGCTCGAGAGTAAAATGGAGCGTGGGATGAACTCATCAACGCTACCCACGGAAGCCCAGCCACAAGCGAACATTCTGACTTCTGAACGCAAGCGCGACATGGCAGGCGCCATTCGCAGCGTCACGGTCGATGGCCCTGCGGGACGCCTAGAGGCCATCCTCAACGTGGGTGCGCCGGATGCACCGTTTGCTGCGCTTCTCTGCCATCCCCATCCCATCTTTGGTGGCAACCTTCACAACAAAGTTGTGTACCACGCCATGAAGGCGTTGAACGATCCGGAATGGGGCCTTGGATGGCCAGTCCTGCGGTTCAACTTTCGCGGCATGGGACGAAGCCACGGCAGCCACGATGGCGAAGCGGAGACCGGCGATGTGCTGGCGGCTATGGACTGGCTGGAACGCGAATTCCGCCTCCCCTTAGCTGTCGCCGGATTCAGCTTTGGAGCGGCCATGGCGCTCCGCGCCTGTTCGCATCAACTCCGTCACGATGTGCGAGCGCTAATTGCGATCGGACTGCCGACGGAAGTGTCCGAGCCTGCTTACAACTGTTTCTTCCTCAACAACCTGACATTGCCCAAGCTCTTCCTTAGCGGAGACCACGACCAGTTTGCGCCCGCGGCTCAACTCGCTGAGCTTGTGGCCGCAGCTGTCAAGCCAAAGCGCCTCGTCTTCGTCAGCGATGCCGACCACTTCTTTACCGATCGGCTGGAGCCGATGCAGGCCGCCCTCGCCGGATGGCTGAAGGAGCAGGCCCTATGACTCCCGCCAGCGATGCGTCTCTTGAAGTTCTCCATACAGCGACCACGGAAATCTTTACCGGCGCGCTCAAGGCATGCAATATCGCCAGCGCCTTCGACCGCCGCATGCGCTTCGAGGGCAACGTGTTGCACCGCCTTCTGCCTGACGGCAGCGGACCCGCAAGCATCGATCTTTCCGCCTACAAGCGGATCTTCGTGATTGCCCTGGGAAAGGCGGCCGGGCCGATGCTCGACACCTTGCTCGACCGTATGAAGCGCCGCAAGGGTCTGCGCGGAATCTGCGCGTCGAATCAGTTGCCGGTCAAGCGCAATTGGCGTTTCCGCTACTTCGAGAGCGGCCACCCCCTCCCTAATGAGGACTCGTTCGCCGCCGCCCGCGCCGCCCTGGCTCTTCTGCACAAGGCCAGAAAAGACACGCTCATCTTCTTCCTGATCTCTGGTGGAGGGTCGGCCTTGTTCGATCTTCCGCTTGATCCGCATATCACTCTCGAAGAGACCATCGCCTTTCATGAGCTGCTGGTGGCATCGGGCGCGCCGATTAATGAGATCAATACTCTGCGCAAGCATTTTTCCGCAGTCAAGGGAGGGCGCCTGGCGCTGGCCGCTCCCGAGTCGCTCAAGGTGAGCCTGCTGCTTCCCGACGTGCCTCTGCGAACGCTCGATGCACTTTCTTCCGGCCCTACTACGCCGGACCACTCTACTGTGGCGGATGCGCGTGAGTTGCTCACGACGTATGGCCTGACTGAAAAACTACCTGCGTCGATTCGCGATTTTTTTGAACGCAAGGATCTACCGGAGTCGCCTGGAAACAAGGCGTGGCGTCCGTCGTTCCTGCCCAAGCTGCCGTGGGCCGATGCAGCGCGACCGCGCCACATAACTTCGGCGACCAATATGACCGGCGAAGACGAAGCCTTTCGGGATTCGGTTTTCGAACTCCTGCTCTCAAGTCACGACCTGGTGGAAAACGCACGGGCACTGGCTCGAAGCGCAGGCTACCACGTCGTGGTCGACAACAGCTGCGATGACTGGGATTACGCCAAGGCGGCACGCTATCTTCTGGAACGGTTCCACACTTTTCGCGCCCGGCACCAGCGATTCTGTCTCATCTCAGTGGGTGAAGTGACTGTCACCCTGAGCCGCAATCCGGGCGCTGGTGGCCGCAACCAGCAGTTTGCGCTGGCCTGTGCTCTCGACCTCGCGAATCATCCCGGCGAGCGGCTCACCGTGCTGAGCGCCGGTTCCGACGGCATTGACGGCAATACGCAGGCTGCCGGAGCCATCGCCGATCCCACCACTGTGGTCCGCGCCAGAGCCTTCGGCTTCGATCCACAGCAATCGCTGGAGAAATTCAACGCTTGTCCTCTCTTTACGGCAATCGGCGACTCGGTGGTCACCGGCCCGACCGGCCAGAATCTCCGCGATCTGCGCCTGCTGATTGCAGAGAATCCGTAACGGAATTTTTGCTCGACCCTTGCGTGATTTCCCTGTGGGAAAAACCGTTCAACTTTTCCCCTTTGCACTCGATTCTTCTGGATTAGGATTGGTTCGTGGCTCGTAAAGCTTCTCGCAAGACATCCGGCAAACTCCCCGACATTCGCGCCGTCGCCGCCGCTGCCAAGGTTTCCATCGCCACAGTCTCGAGGACCATCAATGGTTCACCCCTGGTCAGCGACCGCTTGAGCAAACGCGTGTGGCAAGCGATCAAGCAGCTCAATTACCTGCCCAACACGCACGCGCGCACGCTGGTTTCAGGCCGGAGCCGGATTCTGGGCATCATTGTCGAAAACATCACCAATCCCTTCTTCCCGGAACTAATCCAGAGCTTCGAAGAGATTGCGGTGGCGCGAGGCTTCGAAATCCTGGTCAGTTCCACGAACAGCGATCCGGCCGTGCTGGCCATGTGCGCGCGCCGCATGCTTGAACGCAAGGTCGACGGTGTTGCCGTGATGACCTTCGGCGAAGAGGAATCGGTGCTCGACCAGCTCGTGCATCGCGGCGTGCCCATTGTGCTGGCGGAGTTCAAACTCGACGATCCCAAGGCGAGCACCATCCTGCTTGACTATTCCACCGGGATCCATGCGGCCATCCGTCATCTCGTCGAACTCGGGCACAACTCCATTGCCTTTCTGGCCGGCCCGCACAGCCTGCACTCGGCGATCACGCGCGAAAACGATTTTCGCACCGCCATGCGATCTGCAGGACTGCCGGTTCAAAAGAAGTGGGTGATCGAGTGCGACCACACGCTCAAGGGCGGCGTCGCCGGCTTTGAGCAGTTGCGAGGGCTCCCTTCGTTCCCCACCGCCATCGTCTGCTCCAACGACATGACCGCGATCGGTGTGTTTCGCGCAGCCTATATGGACGGGATGCGCGTGCCGCAGGATATTTCCGTGATCGGGCTTGACGACATCGATTTTGCCGAGTTTACCCTTCCGCCGCTCACCACCATCCGTCTTTCGCGCGCCGAACTCGCGAAGGCCGCCTTCGATGCGCTGCGCGCGCAGGCTGAGGATCCCGACAACCCCAAGATGCAACGCGAGTACCTGGTATCTACGAGCCTGGTGGTGCGCGGTTCAACCGCCGCTCCCCGGGCGGCAGCCTCGTAACCGTAAATCCCTGCACGCACGGCGGATCGGCGCCATGAATGCGCCGCAATACGCTGCTTCCCTCTTTTCGTTTCGCGCATCCAATGATTGCAATTGGATGACATTCCAGCGACGCCATAGCGAGGTATCGCACGATATGCTGTCCAAAGAAAGCTGGATGCCGCTTCCTCCGGCGGAGGTTCCATTTTGACGGCTGCCTATCTCAATCGGATTGCCACGGCGGTCCCCCCGCACGATATGCATCGCGCCTTCGCGGCTTTTGCCGAAAGCATGCTGCCTGAGGGCACGCCCAAGAATCTCTTCCGGCGCATGACGCGCATGTCGGCAATCGAGCACCGTTATTCCTTCGTGCACCCGGTAGAAACGCCTGATGGCACATGGAAAGATGCCGAAGGCTTTTACGTGCCCGGAGATTTCCCTACGACGGCCCGCCGCATGCAGGCATTTGAGCAGTATGCCCCGCGCTTGGCTCATTGCGCGCTGGGTAGACTCGGGCTGACCGCGGCGGAGCGCAAAAGCATCACGCATGTGATCGTCACATCATGTACGGGGCTTTATGCACCCGGTCTCGATTACGACGTGGTTGAGCACCTCGAGCTCAGCCGTTCGGTCGAACGCACCATGATCGGCTTCATGGGCTGCTACGCCGCCATTAATGCGCTCAAATCTGCCCGCCACATCATCCGCTCCGAGCCCGATGCCAAGGTGCTTCTGCTTAGCCTCGAGTTGTGCTCCATGCACATGCAGGAAACCCCGAATCTGGAGCAGTTGCTTGCTTTTTCGGTCTTTGCCGACGGCTGCGCGGCATACATGGTCAGCGCCGAGCCTACAGGCTTTGCCCTCGACAGCTTCCTAGCGCTCAATCTCGCGGGCACCAATCATCTCATCACCTGGCGGATCGGGGAAAAGGGCTTCGATATGCAACTCTCCGGCCAGGTTCCCGGCGAATTGCGCAATGGCATGGCGGCGGCCGGCAAAGAGGTTACTCGCGGAAGGGAGATCTCCTCAATCGATCTGTGGGCGGTTCATCCCGGAGGACGAACTATTCTTGACGCCGTTGAGCAGGGCCTGGCTTTGCCTACCGGTGCGCTTGCGGAGTCGCGCGACATTCTGGCGCACTTCGGCAATATGTCTTCTGCATCCGTCATGTTTGTCCTGGAGCGACTGATGCGACGCGCCACGCCGGGGCAACAAGGCTGTGCCATGTCTTTCGGGCCCGGCGTTACTGCGGAAACGATGCTTTTCCATGCCGTCTGACACGCTTGACTTCGGTCACCGCGCGCAGCTCACTGAACTTATCGACGAGCCTTGCAGGCGCGACGAACTGCGCCCGTGCCTCCGTGACGTTGCGCGACTCAACCGTTGGTTTTTCGGGTACCGGCCGACGCTTGAATGGCTTGAATCTGTGGCCCCGATTGTTGCCACCCGACCTGTCCGTATTCTCGACGTCGGCTGCGGCTACGGCGACGGGTTGCGGCGCATCGGGCGTTGGGCCCGTACGCGCGGCATCAAGGTCGAACTGACCGGCATCGACATCAATCCCGATGCGGTGGCCATCGCTGCTGAAGCCACTCCGCCTGCAAGCGGCATTCGCTGGATTGCGGCCGACGTATTCGCATATGCGCCCGTTCAGCCCATCGATTTCGTCGTGAGCGCTCTCTTCACGCACCATCTCGTCGAAAACGACGTCATTTGCTTTCTGCAATGGATGGAGCAACACGCCGTGCGCGGGTGGTTCATTAACGACCTTTCGCGAGCTGCCGCACCTTATCATTTGCTGCGGCTCTTTTCGAGACTTGCACGGCTGCACCCGTTCGTACAGCATGACGGGCCCGTTTCCATCGCCCGAGCATTCGTCCCCAAAGACTGGCAACGCATGTGCGCGGCCGCGGGCCTCAATGATCATGCAGCCTCGATCAAAGCCTTCACGCCCGCGCGCCTATGCGTGGCGCGGACCAAACCTCAATGAGAGATGTGCCCCAATTTGCGGATCACCTGGTTATCGGCGGCGGACCGGCCGGCGCAATGGTTGCGCTGCGCCTCGCTGCTGCGGGCCGGCAGGTAGTTATCCTCGAAAAGGAACATGGGCCGCATCACAAGGTCTGCGGCGAATTCCTCAGCCCCGAGGCGGTCGGGTACCTCAAGCAAGCCGGCGTTGATCCTCTCGCTCTCGGAGCGACTGTCATCCGGAAGCTGCGTCTCTCAGCCGGCAACAAAGTCGTCGAGACGCCACTTCCCTTCGAAGCGCTCTCGCTTTCGCGTCGCGCCCTCGACGAAGCCCTCCTGAGAAGCGCAGAAGAGATGGGCTGCCGGGTCATTCGCGGCATTGCCGTGGAAACTCTCGCCGGTAAGGATGACGTGTGGCATGCTTCGCTCGGCAACGGTGAATGCATGAGTGCGAAGACGATCTTTCTTGCCACAGGCAAGCACAACCTGCGCGGCTTCGATCGCGCACCGGCCCGGCAAGGCGATCTCATCGGCTTCAAACTGCATTGGCAGCTTGCGCCGGCGCAAACAAAGAACCTGCGCGGGCGCATGGAGCTGTTTCTCTTCGACGGCGGCTACGGTAGCTTTTCGCTCGTCGAAAACAGCGTGGCGAATCTTTGCCTGGTCGTGCGCCGTACCACGCTGCGCGGTTATGCCGCATGGCCGGAGCTGCTTGCCGCAATCCTGAAAGAGAATTCGCACTTGAGCTCCATGCTCGAAGGCGGAGCACCGCTGTGGCGGCGCCCATTGGCGATTTCGCCGATCCCCTATGGATACCTCGCTCGGGATGCGCGCGGCCCGTGGCGCCTTGGCGACCAGGCGGCGGTTATCCCTTCATTCACCGGCGACGGCATCTCCATCGCATTACACACCGGCGCCCTGGCGGCACAGATGTTTCAGGCCGGCAAAAGCGCCGCCGATTACCACCGCCTGCTTCACAATCAACTGCGACGCGCCATGTCGCTCGCAACCCGACTCTCGCAGGCTGCCGTTACCCGACTCGGCTGCGCGGCCGCGTTGCCGGCGCTGTCGCTGTTTCCCAATGCCATGCAATGGATCGCGGCCTCGACGCGCATCCCGCAATCGTCACTTGTTCCGGTTGAAGACGTGTTCGTGCCGTCGGAGCGCCGCTGCCTGAGCGAAGCAAGATAATGATCTGGTCCAGGAGCAGCGTCACCTGTCAAACAGTTTCGAGCACGCCGGCCTCGCGCCAGGCCTTGATCTCCGCGTGCGTCAGATCGGCGGCCACGCGCCGGTGCGGATAAATCTTCGGCTCGCCAAACTTGAGCTGCGCTGAAAAACCTTCCACTCCAAGCACCTTCCACAAGTGCGAAATGAAGGATTGGTCGTCATACCAGCACAGCTCCCGCTCTTCGACGCCGCTGCCGATCACGTAGCGGATCGCAGCCGTTGTAATTGGCGCACCCACGGTTGTAGCAGGATCGATGAGCCGTGAGTGGAAGCGCAGCACCTGCGACCCATCGGTGCTGGTGCCCTCGGGAAACAGCAAAACCGGAACCGGCAGTTGCAGCCGTTCGGTCATCACTTCGGCGACTGCTGTCGCGCTGGCCAGGCTCGACCGGTCAAGAAAAATCGTTCCACCTGTTCGCGCTGCCTTGCCAAAGAACGGCCAGCCGTCGATCTCCATCTTGGCCACAAAAAAGCACGGCATCACTGCACTGATGATGATGATGTCGAGATAGCTCAGGTGATTCGCCACCACCAGGCCGCAGACCGGCGGTTCACCCTGGAACTGGATTTCGATGTCCAGGCAGCCTAGTACGCCGCGCGCCGACTGCTGCAGCCAAAGCGCGCGCCGCTCCAGTGTCATGGGTCCGCCAAGGCGCTTGAGCCAGTAGCGAAGTACGCAAAATGCCAGCACAAATGCCAGCGCCACAGCGCGCCGCATGCGGCGAAATATCATGGCGAAAGCGGGGCCAGAAAGCGGTGGCGAGCCGCGGCAGAAATTGACTGCAAATCCAGGAGCGTCAGAAAATCGATGGTGCGAAACTCACGGTCCCACGCCGGCGGCGCGGCAATGCGCGCGCCAATCGCGAGGTAGGTCCTGAGCAGCTTGGGAATCTTGATCGCATCCGGCGGCGGAGCAAAATTACCCGATCCATCGGTCTCGCAGGAGGACGGCTGTGCGTCGCGGTCCTGCTGATCCAAATCGATGCTTCCTGTTGGGCACGCATAGGCTGCGGTCGGTGAAGTTTCAAACTCCGGGGCAACCCGGCAATCCTCAAGCTGGCGATGCATGCGCCAGCCCTCCGCCGGGTCATTGGAGTTTAAAGAAGAGCAACCGAGCAAATAACGAAGCCCCATGTTGGTAGCATACTGCGCAATTCCTCTCCACAACAACATGAGCACTTCGGGAGTGCGATGTTCGCGGTCGATCGACGCGCGGCCCAACTCCAGAATCCCCGCGCGCAGCGGTTCGTAAGTTGCAAGGTTGAACTCCTGTTCGCTGTAGTACCCCAGATGGCATGCGGCCGTCTCGCCGGATTGCATGCGATAGGTTCCCACTACGCGCCGATTCAACTTGTCTTCAACCAGCAGGTGCTCGCAGATTGCGTCAAAGCGGTCGGTGTCGAGGCCGGTCTCGTACGAACTTTCCAGCCCTTCGCCCAACTCGATATTGAACACTTTGAAGCGCAGCCGGCAGGTAGCCACGCGGTCGGCCCGTGTTTCTGCCAGCCGCAGCCGGTATCGGCCAACCTCGGCATGAATGGAGCGAGCGGGAGATGGCGAAGAATGCGGCGCCGCGCTCGCAGGATATCCAACTTCCACCACGGTGACCGGCTCAGGAGCCAGCCTCAACCGAACCCGTTGCCGTAGATACGGGATCACGCCGCCAGTATCCGGGTAACCCTGTAAATGGCCGATCAAACTGCTGCAAAATTGGTGCAAATAATTCTATTGGGGCTGTAATCCGGCGGTAACAGCGGGGCGACTCTTCTCAATTACGGGATTGCCTTCGCGTTCACTTTGCGATAGAAAGTGAATTCACGAGGTGATTCATGAAAACCATTCAGCGCTCCATAGCCGCCCTGGAACTGCTCCTGATCTTCCCCGCTGTGCTGTTCATGACGGCGCTCTTTGCGCGCAGTGTGCAGCCGCAGCAATATGAGCCGGCTCACACGGCGCAGCGCATTGTTGACTGGTATGCGGCGCGCACGCATGTCGGCCTCTGGCTGCTTCTGATTGCCTTTCCGCTGGCGGTCCTTGTCACAGGCTGTGCCGCTCTGGCGCGCAACTGGCGCGATGACCCTGCCCTGCGCGAAGCCGCGCGATCCGCTATCGCCGCGCTTCGCAGTCATCTCGCAGCGTTTTTTGTGGCTGCGGCAACGTTGACCGCCGGAGGCATTCTGGCGATCGTCGCTCTTCATTTACTTACAGACTGAGCAGACGCTTCAGCGCATCCGGCCGCTGACAGCCACTCCGCCGCGCATTGCCATCATGGGACCGTGGGCTGCGTAGCCTCCTGCAACAAATCCGCGGCCCGCATATCCGTACGCATAGCTGCGCACCGCCGGCGCGTACGGGCGTGGCGCATAGCCGCGCACGTACGGTCCTCCCACATACGCTCTCGGTCCATATATGACTCCGACCCGTGGACCGACGAACACGCCACCGTACGCGAACACAGGATAGGGCGCAACCATCACAGGGGGAGCGTACGGCACGAACACGGGCGCGGGTACCGGCGGAGCATAGGCCATTGCCGGTGGCGGAGCCTGCTCTTCCATCGGAGGCATAGGCTGCTCGGGAGCCGCATATCCATTCTGCTGACCGTAGTCCGGTTCCTGCGTTGGCGGCGGTGGCTCGGGCGCGTAAGATTGCGGGCCACGCTGGTACAGTCCATAGGGATCGCGTTGCGGCTCCGGAACCACAGGAACCTGGATGTCATCCATCACGCGCAGAGTCATTGCCGTTTCGGTCTTCAGAGTCGGGCGCGGCCCGCGCATGGGTAGCATGAGCAGGTCAATTGGCCAAAACACAGGAATGCTCCACAGCGTAATGTCACGCGCCACGTGGCCTTTGCCCAGGATGCGCCCCTGCGCGTCAATTTGGTAGCCGGGCACGTCGACGACCTTGGCATCGATCGGAACAACCGTGTCGCCCACATAGAGGCGGTCGAAATTCAGTTGCATCCAGCCCTTGCCCACAAAGTGGCCGGGGTCCTTGTACTCGGCGAATTCTCCGCCGAGGTAGCTGCCGTAGGGCAACAGGAAATCGCCGCGTTGATGCTCAACCTTGCACAGCACGGGATCGCCAATGGCTGTGTTCTTCGAGGAGATTCTGCCGTCGCCGGTGGTGCACGAGACGAGCGCGCCGGCGGGAATGAGCCGCTGGCCCGCATCGGCAAACAACTGCGGTGCCAGCAACAACGCAAGAAGCATGAGGGATGTGCGTTTCATAGTTTGCCTCCAAGGCAAGAATTCGGGTGGAACCGCAATCGCACTTCCAGAATGAATCGGCTCAGGAATTTCAATGCTTCAGTCCGCCGGATAGAGGGGCAATCGCCACGGCAGGAGCGGGCTTGCGAAAAAACGCAGTAACACACCTCCTGTTCGCCGCAAGAGCTCAAGTATAAGCGGCGATCGTCTGGCGCTCAATACGCGCACACTTCAACTGCGCCAGCAACGCTGGAGGTGCAACGACACGCCTCGCGAGATCTGCGCCCCAAGCAGATTTTGAGCGAAAATCCCCCGAGTTACGCTGACAAACCTCCGGAGGATGCAAAAGTTTCGCTACAACGTAAAATTTTTTTGGGGAAGCAGGTGACAAGCGGTTCTGCGGACCGTCGCAGAACTGGCCTTGGGGGAAAGTCGTTTGCCCCGGATGCAATGAGAACGCATTCACCTTCATCGCGCAGCTGACCACGACGACTGCATTGTCAATTCGTGTAGATTCGCACGTAATCGACCAACATTTGCGACGGGAACGGCGTGGTCGCATTCGGCGGCCCAGGCCAGCTGCCGCCAATCGCAAGATTGAGAATGATGAAGCTGCTCTGTCCCCCGTCGAACGGCCACACCGCGCCGCTCAGACCGTTAAGGTTCGTGGAAGTGTAGGTGACGTAAGGCTGGCTGGGATTATCTACGTAATACAAAACACTGTTTTTGCTCCAGATCATGCCGTACGTGTGCCACTCCGACGCCGTGGCGCCGTTGATAAAGTCGTAGGTTGTACCCAGATCCACGCCGGTGAAGCCCGTTCCGTGGATCGAGCCCTGGTTCCAATCAGATGTGGCCGCAGGAGGATTGTTCTGCGTTCCCTTCGGCGGCAACCCCGTGGCATCGACGCGTTCCAGGACGTCCATCTCACCGCAGGCCGGCCAGTTCACCGTCGCAATATTGTTGCCCATAAGCCAACCCGCGGGCCAATATCCCTGGGCTTCCGGCACCTGCGCGCGAAACTCGATGCGGCCATATTGAAAACTGAACAGTCCCTGTGTCTTCAGCCGCGCCGACGTGTACACGCCGGGCGATGGTTGCTGCGCAACAATGTGCAAATAGCCATCGGCGCCCACGTAGGCACTGGGGCTTGCCATTGAACAGGGCGATGCATTTGATCCCCAGGCGCAATACGTCTCTAGTTCGCTATTCCCGAATCCACTGTTTCCCGTTTCATAGGTCCACACCTGCTGATTCGGCTGCGCATTCGATCCCGTTGCGTTCGCGAACTCATCGCTCCACACAAGTGCGCCCGATGGAATGTTAAGATTGAAGGCCTGCGAAGCGACGCTGCTGGCGCCAGCAGAACTCTGCGCGATCGCCTTCACGGTCAGGTTCGACGCCAGCAGGAACGGCGCCTGGTAGATTTGCGACGATGATGTTGGAGTAGATCCGTCGACCGTGTAGTAGATGGTTGCGCCTGGAGTCGAGGACGCGAGGCTCACAACTACCGCGCCATTCAGTGCGGCTGCAGTGGCAACGGTCGGCGCTGCCGCCGGCTGCGGCGGCGGTGAGGTGCCGATGTTGGCTGCGCCGCCCCCGCCGCAGGCGCACAGCAACTCGCCGGTCAATGCTGCCGCAGCCAGCATGGCCGCTCCCATACCAATGTCCATCCCGCGCCACATCGCTCGGTAAATCATTGATCGTCTCCCGGCGCTCATCTAAGCACTTTCAATGATCCGGAGTCAATCTGATGGGAACGTTCGCCAGCCAGCTGCTCGCGAGGCAAATGACTTCACTCCGCGACAGCCTCAACCAGACGCGGCCTGTCGAGTCTTGCTACCTACCAGAGAGGCCCGTCCGGCTTCACTGGGCTGGGTCGTAGTTCAGATTCTGCCCCAGCCAGCGTTCGACTTCGGCGACATTCATCTGCTTGCGCCGGGCGTAATCCTGCACCTGGTCGCGATCGATCCTGCCCAGTTGGAAATAGCGCGACTGCGGATGCGCGAAGTAGAACCCGCTCACGCTTGAGCCGGGCCACATGGCGAATGACTCGGTAAGCTCGATCCCCGTGTTCTTGTTCACATCGAGCAGCCGCCAAATCGTTCCCTTCTCCGTATGATCGGGGCAAGAGGGATAGCCCGGCGCCGGCCGGATGCCGCGATACTTCTCGTGGATCAGATCGTCGTTGCTCAGGTTTTCGCCGCAGCCATAGCCCCACTCCTCGCGTGCGCGCTTGTGCAAGCATTCGGCGAATGCCTCAGCGAGCCGGTCAGCGATGGCCTCCGCCATGATTGCGTTGTAATCGTCGTGCTCCGCCTTGAAGCTCTCAACCAACTCCTTTAATCCGACCCCGCTGGTCACCGCGAAGGCCCCAATAAAATCTTTGAGGGCCGTTTCCTTTGGAGCAATAAAGTCGGCCAACGAGCGGCACGGTTCGCTTCCCTCGCGGTTCGTTTGCTGCCGCAAGAAGTGAAGATGGTCTAGCACCCTGGCGCGCTTGGTGTCTGCGTAGAGCTCCACATCGTCGCCCACCGCATTCGCTGCGAAGAATCCATACACGCCGCGCGCCGTGAGCAGTTTCTCCTTCACGATGCGGTCCAGCAGAACATTCGCCTCGGCAAAGATCTGCCGCGCCTGCTCGCCCTGCAGCGGATCGTCGAGAATCTTTGGGTATACGCCTTTCAGCTCCCAGGTGTGGAACAGCGGCGACCAGTCGATGAATTCGCGCAGGGTTGCCAGCGGAAACTCGTCTAGCGCTCGCACGCCAGTAAATTCGGGCGCGGCCACGTCGGCAATGTTCCACACAATCGGTGTGCGCCTCGCGCGAGCGGCCTCGATGGGAACCGCTTTTGCTCGCGGCGCGGCGTGCGCCTTGCGCAGTGCGTCGTATTCGGCGCGATGCTTCGCCACGAACTCTGCGCGGTTCTCATCGCTCAGCAGGCTCGTGGTTACGGGCACGGCGCGGCTGGCGTCGAGCACGTGCACCACTGGCTGGCTATAATGTGGCGCAATCTTGATCGCGGTATGCGCGCGGCTCGTCGTTGCTCCGCCGATGAGCAGCGGCTGTTTGAATCCCTGCCGCTCCAGCTCGCAGGCCACATGCACCATCTCATCGAGCGATGGAGTAATCAACCCGCTCAACCCGATCACATCGGCCTTCTCTGTCCTGGCGCGCTCCAGGATTTTCTCCGCCGGCGCCATCACGCCAAGGTCGATGACCTCGTAGTTGTTGCAGGCCAGCACCACGCCCACGATGTTCTTGCCAATGTCGTGCACATCGCCCTTCACCGTGGCCAGCACGATTTTGCCCTGCGGCTTCGTTTCATGCCCCGCCGCGGCCAGCGAGGCCTTCTCCGCCTCCATAAAAGGAGTGAGGTACGCAACAGCTTTCTTCATCACACGGGCCGACTTGACCACCTGCGGCAGGAACATCTTGCCCGAGCCAAACAGGTCGCCCACTACGCCCATGCCCGCCATCAGCGGCCCTTCGATCACCAGCAGCGGGCGGCCCAGCTTCGCACGCGCTTCTTCCGCGTCTGCTTCAATGTAGTCATCGATTCCTTTCACCAGGGAGTGGCTCAGCCGCTCTTCCACGCTGGCATTGCGCCACTCTTCTGCCCTTTTTTCGCTCGCCTCCGTGCTTGCGCCCGAGGCTTTCACCTTTTCCCCGTGCGTCACGAGGCGCTCGGTCGCGTCGGGCCGGCGGTTCAGCAATACATCTTCAACAAGTTCCTTCAGATCCGGCTCGATCTCGTCGTACACCTCCAACTGCCCGGCGTTCACAATGCCCATGTCCATGCCGGCGGCGATGGCGTGATACAAGAACGCAGAGTGCATGGCTTCGCGCACGACGTTGTTGCCGCGAAAGCTGAACGAGATGTTCGACACGCCGCCGCTCACTTTCGCATGCGGCAGGTTCTGCTTGATCCAGCGCGTCGCCTTGATGAAATCAACCGCGTAGTTGTTGTGCTCCTCCATCCCGGTCGCCACGGTGAGGATGTTGGGGTCGAAGATGATGTCTTCCGGCAAGAATCCGGTCTCGACGAGGATTCGGTGGGCACGCTCGCACACGCGAATCCTGTCCTCGTACGTTGCGGCCTGGCCCTGCTCATCGAAGGCCATCACGACTGCTGCGGCGCCGTACTTCAGAACGGTAGCCGCGCGCTCCCGGAACTTTGCTTCGCCATCCTTCAGCGAAATCGAGTTGACAATGCCTTTGCCCTGCATGCACTTCAGGCCCGCTTCGATCACTTCCCACTTTGACGAATCGACCATGAAGGGCACCTTCGCCACCTCGGGCTCGCTCTGCAACAAATGCAGATAGCGCGTCATGGCCGCCACGCCGTCGATCATGCCCTCGTCCATGCAGATATCGAGGACGTTCGCGCCGTTCTCCACCTGCTGGCGCGCAACGCTGACGGCTTCTTCGAATTTGCCCTCTTTGATGAGCTTGGCGAACTTGGGCGAGCCGGCCACATTCGTCCGCTCGCCGATGACGATGTAGACGCCGGGTTGCTGGGTAAACGGTTGCGAGCCCGAAAGGCGCAGTGGTCTCGTCTCCGTCGCGGTTCCAATGTTCCCGGATGTGCTCATGTCTGGCTCACGCTCTCGCGGGCATAGGATTCCGCAGCGTCCATCGCCGGAATCTCCCGCGGGGCCATGCCTTCAACGGCCTTGGCAATCGCCGCGATGTGCTCGGGCGTATTTCCGCAGCAGCCGCCAGCGATGTTGATCAGCCCGGCTCGCGCAAATTCGCCCAGGTACCGCGCCATATCCGCAGGCCCGAGGTCGAAGCCCGTTGGCGATAGCGGATTCGGCAAACCCGCATTCGGATAGCAGGAGATGGCCACATTCGCTTTGTCGGCCATGTCTTCAAGGAACGGATACATCAAGTCCGGCCCCAAGGAGCAATTCAGGCCCACGCTCAACGGTCGAGTGTGCTTCACGGCATTCCAGAACGCCTCCACCGTTTGCCCTGAAATCATGGTTTCGCCGCCCCGGCCCACCGCGGCCGAAATCATCAGCGGCAGTTCTTTGCCGGCCTCGTTAAACACTTCGCGAATGCCAACAAGCGCGGCCTTGGCGTTCAGCGAGTCAAAGATCGTTTCAACGAGAAGCAACTCGGCGCCCCCGGCCATTAACGCCTTCGCCTGTTGCTTGTACGCCGTCTTCACCTGATCGAAGGTGACCACGCGAAACCCCGGATCGTCGGCATCAGGCGAGTTCGAAAGCGACACCGTCTGCGGCCCGATGGCGCCCGCCACAAACCTCTGGCGCCCCGTCTCGTTACTCACGCGATCGGCCCACTCGCGGCACAACCGCGCCGACTGCTCATTGATCTCCCAAGCCAGTTCGCCGAGGAATTTGTCGTCAATAACTTTCTGGTAGAACTCCGGATCCTTTCGACCGCCCCGCTCCCGCGGATCGTCCACGAAGAACTCGCTCTGCACAATGCTAGTGGCGCCAAAAGTGTTCGTCTCAAGAATGTCGGCACCCACCTCCAGAAACTGGCGATGGATGTCGCCGATCATATTGGGCTGCGTGAGCGTAAACAGATCGCCGTTGTTCAGCAGATCCTTCTTCGCATTCTTGAAACGATCTCCGCGAATGTCGGCTTCTTTCATCCCGTAGTTGCGGATGGTCGTGCCCATCGCTCCGTCGAGGACAGCGATTCGTTGGGCAAGAATCCGTTCAAGTGGATGGGTTGCTGCGTTGGTCATTTGATCCTTCTGGTGTCCTACCGCCTTGGTCGGCAAGGGCAAGGAGCTCAGCAAATGTCGCGATTGCCGTGGGTGGCCGCAAGCTGGAAACAAGGGGAACCGGCCTATTCTCAAGAATATCGGACTCTGCAGCCCATGCCGGACTGAATCGCGCCGAATGTGCTTCAGCGGAGCCTGAATTGCGCCCATCTTCATTGAACGGAGTGCTACCGGGTGGAATCGTGTTTTCTCTTTGATTTACTCTCTGACTCGAAGAAGACTGCTCTCAAGGCTGATGGCAATGGGTCTGCGAGGTTTCTTTGCACGTTCTAGACTAAGAACAGCAATGATTCAAACCCTTTTTGGCAGCCTTGAACCCGACAAAGCCGCTTCAGACGAAGAGCAGAAGAAAAGCATCTTCGACCGCATGCGCCAGGCCGTATCGCGCACGCGGGAGTCGTTCTCCGCCAAAATCGCCGACATCGCTGCGATGACGCGTACCGTGGACGAGAGCGCGCTCGACGAGCTCGAAACCGTGCTGCTCACGAGCGATCTCGGCGTGCCCACTACAACCGCAGTTCTCGACGCGCTGCGCGATCGGGCCCGCCACCAGGCCATTGAAGGCGGCGGCGAGCTGCGCGATCTGCTGAAAGAACAACTGATTGCGATACTTAGCGCCCCGGCGGCTGCCGCGCCGCAGGAGCCTGCCTCACCGCCGAAGGTCACGTTTCTTGTCGGCGTCAACGGAACGGGCAAAACCACTTCGAGTGGGAAGCTTGCTGCATGGAGCCGGGCGCGGGGGCGGTCGGTGTTATTGTGCGCCGCGGATACGTTTCGTGCTGCGGCAATTGAACAATTGGAAATTTGGGCGGCGCGCTCCGGCGTGGAGATGATCAAGACGCGGCAGGGCGGCGACCCCGCGGCGGTGCTGTTTGACGCGATCACGGCGGCCAAATCGCGCTCGATTGACGAGCTTTATGTCGATACTGCCGGCCGGCTGCACACCAAGACCGGGCTGATGGACGAGCTCGACAAGATGCGCCGGACGGCGGCTCGGCTGGTCCCCGGAGCGCCGCACGAAGTGCTGCTGGTGATGGATGCGACGACGGGACAAAACGGATTGCAGCAGGCGCGGCTGTTCACGCAATCCGCGGGAGTGACTGGAATTTTGCTCACGAAGCTTGACGGCACGGCGAAGGGTGGGATTGCGGTGGCGATCGCTCGCGAGCTGAACCTGCCGGTGCGCTACGTTGGCGTGGGCGAGCAAATGACTGATTTGCTGGAGTTTTCGCCGGCAGAGTTTGTGGATTCGCTGCTGGAGTGAGCGGCGAATGCGGTGCGTGCACAACTTTCAGTGCAGGATTTCGGCGCAGGGGCTGTAAGGGGCCTCGAATCATCGCAAATGTTCGCTCAAGTGGTGCGTTGACCCCCTCAAATGTTCAATGAAATGGTTACATTTTGGGCCAAAATGTAACCACCAGAGGTTGCATTTTTACCACGCAATGACCTACCCAGGTTCCGTTTTATGCGATTTGTAACCACCGAAGGTTAGGAATTAGAGCAAAGCGCACCATGTAATTTCGCGAAAGTGGAATTATTTGCAATTAAATGCAATTATTTGACCTCTAAAACGCGGAATTCTGCCACTTTTTGACGCGTTTTGGCATGCTCTTGCGCCGCCGGTCCGGTCGATACCCCATCTCTCGGACTCAGAGTTCGCTGGCTCGCCGCCGGAGTAAAATCGTCTTCGAATCGCTCGTCTCGATGCGCACGCGCACTGGAGGGACGCCAATGAAGGGCAAGAAAAATCGGTCGGCCCGCCCGCTGCGAAAGCTGCTGGATCGGCTGAGACGGATCTTCATGCCCTGGATCGAGCCCACCGAACCTGAGGATCCCTATGCCTATCGCATGGCGCCCTTGCGCCGGCCGCCCGGCAAGGGTGGGGCAGCCGCGGTGGCGGAATTGGACGAGGATGATTCGGAGTGGAAATAGATCGCGCCAGAGATTCTGCTTTGCGAGCAGCCTTCCGCCGCGCTGCAAATGATGCAAAATAGATGAGGCTTGAGCTCCAGCGCAAGATGAACGTTTCGAACCAGATCTCCGACCCTGACATTCACTGGATGATGCGCGCCCTTAAACTGGCGCGGCGCGGCATTGGTGTGACCTCGCCCAATCCTGTTGTGGGATGCGTGGTCCTGGATCGCGCCGGACAGGTGATCGGCGAGGGCTGGCACGAGTACGACCTGCTGGACCACGCGGAAGTCGTTGCGCTCAAAGAGGCGCAGCAACACGCGGCCGATCGAATCAAGGGCGGTACGGCCTACGTCACCCTGGAACCGTGCAGCATCACTGGTCGCACGCCGCCGTGCACGGATGCGCTGATCAAGGCCGGTCTGGCGCGCGTGGTCGCCGCTACGATCGATCCAAATCCCGCAGTGGCGGGCCGTGGTGCCGAAGCATTGCGCGCCGCGGGCATCCAGGTGGACGTGGGCGCCTGCCAGGCTGAGGCGCGCCGGCTCAACGAGGGATTCGCGCACTGGATCCAGCACCACCGGCCCCTGGTGCTGATGAAAGTGGCAATGACTCTCGACGCGCGCATCGCGCCGCCGCCGGGCCATCAAACTCCCCACGCGCCCTACTGGATCACAAGCGAAGAAGCGCGCGCCGCGGTGCAGCCGCTGCGATGGGCCGCCGACGCAACGATGGTCGGCGTGGATACCGTGGTGGCCGACGACCCGTGGATGACGGACCGCAGCGGTCTGCGCCGGCGACGCTCGCTGCTGCGCATTGTCCTCGACTCCGCACTGCGCATGCCGCTCGACTGCAAGCTGGTGACCACCGCGCAGAACGACGTGGTGATCTTCACCGTGTCGAATGACCAGGCACGGATCGGAGAGCTGACCACGCGCGGCGTGCGCGTCGAGGTGCTTCCCTCCGAGGGCGGCCGCGTCCCGCTCGACAAAGTTCTGGACAAGCTGGGCGAAGAGGGCGTGCTCACGCTGCTTACCGAAACCGGCACGCGCCTCAACACCGCGTTTCTCGCCGCCGGGCTCGTCGACCGCATTCACGTGTTTATTGCGCCGCAGATCATGGGGTCGGACGCTGTCCCCGCCTTCTGCGGCATGCCGCATTTCGTGAATCTGGCCGATTGCGAAGTGGAGCGCTACGGCAATGACCTGGGGCTCAGCTCGCTGTTGCGCGATCCGTGGCCGAGAGAAAGGGATTAGGGATCCTTGACGTCGGTACGATCATCGAACCCGATAATTGGCAATATCGAATGCATCTGCGCGTGAATCGTGCACGATATTTGCGGGTCTTATAAGATAGAGGTGTGGACGCAACGCCGGCTCTTTCCCTTGAGGTTGAATCGCCGAGCCGGACCACAGCCGTTCTGCAGGTCGCTCGATAGAAATGAACATACCCTCCACCCCCGTCATCACGGCTGTTGTCTCTCTGGTCGGCCTGGCCGGCGTGCTGATGTGGCGCGTGCGCGAGGGCCGCTCCGCGGTGACGCTGAAGAAGATCGTGATGCCGCCATTGGGCATGGCTACGGGCTTCTGCATGTTTGTGGCGCCGCAGTGCCGCGTGCCGTGGTTGTGGGGCCTTGCGGCATTTCTCATCGGAGCTATCGTCTTTGCCTATCCGCTGCTGCTGACCTCTGACCTGCACCGGCAGAACGGCGTGATCATGATGAAGCGGTCGAGCGCCTTTTTCGCGGTGATCATCGTGCTGGCGCTAGTGCGCTACTTCGCGCGCGGCTACTTCGACCATTACCTCTCGTTGATGCAAACCGGCGCCATTTTTTATCTGCTGGCCTTCGGCATGATCCTGCGCTGGCGATTGAAGCTTCTGCTCGCCTGGCGCGCACTCACGAGCGGCGGCTCGATGCCGACGGCCGCAGCGTCTGAAGAAGCTCCCGCGGGGGATTAGAGCAGAAGAGGGATTTGCTTCCGGGCCTAAAGGCCTCGCTCATTTTGAGAGTCGAGCGCGGGGGTTGAAACCCCCGCCTCCCTCCGTCACGTCTTTTGTGGGCAGCGCGTTTCCGGGTTATGAGAGAATCATTCGCAGGCTTCTCTTCCCCGATTCCCGCCGCGCAGGAAAAACCGAATGACCAACACAGCCGTGATGAATTCTCTGACTTTCAACGTCGAGCGCAAAGGAGAAACCGCCATCGTGCGCTGCCGCGGCCGGCTCGTTGCCGGACTCTGCGGCGACTTTTATGCGAAGATCAAGCCGCTCTTCGCCGATTCGAAGCGCGTGGTTCTCGATCTCACCGATCTCGACTCGGTGGACAGCATGGGACTCGGCATCCTGGTACGTCTTTATGCCTCGGCGAAATCGGCGGGCTCCTGCCTGGAGTTGATCAACCTGAACAAGAAGGTCCGCGACCTGCTGGGGATTACAAATCTGCTTTCGCTTTTCGGCGAGATGTGCGAAAAGGGCGTGGCCATCAAGTTCTGATGGCGGGGCCGGACTCGTCCGCATTTCTCGCAGACGGGGCACTTACCGGAAATCAGGGTGTTGTCTCGCCTCTGAGGGCCGGGAGGCCCTCAGTACAGCCGGTCAGGAGACCGGCGTTACGATTCTTCGGCGAGATGTGCGAAAGGGGCGTGGCCATCAAGTTCTGATGGCGGGGCCGCGCAGGCTTTCTGCGCGGGGAACGCAAACCCTCGATGAGACAAGAGCCCTCGCAGGGACGGAGCACCTTCGCTACATCCCTTTCAGCGTCGTCTCCAGCCGCTTCAGCCCCTCGTCCCGCGCGGTTGTATTCGCCGTGTTGGTGTTCGAAGGATCCTCGCCGGCGCGCATGAATCCGTGGCCCGCGCCATCGTAGATCACCGGATCGTATTTCTTTCCCGCCGCGGCCATCGCGTCTTTTGTGGCGGGAACGGTGGAGGAGATGCGCGCGTCGTTGCCGGCATAAAAGCCATACACCGGCGCCGCGATGGCCTTCATGGCATCGGTGGGCGGCGGCGGCCCATAAAACACGAAGGCCACGTTGAGGTCTTTGCGCTGCGTGGCGAAGGCGAACGACTTTCCTCCGCCCCAGCAGAACCCCGTCACGGCCAGCTTGCCGTTCGCCGAAGGGAACTTCAGCGCGTAGTCGGCCGCCGCGTTCAAGTCGGCATTCACGGTATCGGGATTCAATCCCGAGACCGCCTTGATCACGGACTGCTGATCCGGGAAGGCGCTCGTCCCGCCGCCGCCAGGCCCAGCGCCCGAGAGCAGATCGGGCGCCATCACGATGTAGCCCATCGCGGCGATGTCATCGGCCATGGAACGCGCCCAGTCTGAGAGCCCGAAGATCTCATGAATCAGAAGCACGACCGGCGCCTTGTGGCTGGCCTCGGGATACACGACAAACGCGTCGACGGTGCGGTCGCCGTATTTCACCTTGACCCATTCCTGGTGGCGCGGCGATTTGTCGAGTTTCGCCTTGGCCCAATCCTGGCTCAGCGCGGCAGGACCGGCGAAAGCCAGCGCGGCGCAGAGCAGCCCAATTACGGAGCGAGAGAAACGGGGAATCGAATTTTTCATGGCGGAAGCATAGCAGAAAGACAGGGAGCGAGGGAGCGGGGGGACCAAGGGACCAGGGGAACAAGAGAACAGGGGAACGGAGAGTTGACGGCGGGGAAGGTGCGGCGGCACTGCAAATCGAGTGAGAAAGTTGAATCGCAGGTGAACGGTACGGGACCTCCGGCTCGGGGGGCTACACCGGCGGCGGCCTGGAAGATACCAACGGCATTGTGATCGATGGTAACGGCAATGTTTGGGCGGCAAACTCCGGCAACAACAGCATCACCGAGCTTAACTCCAGCGGCTCGCCGATCTCCGGCTCGAACGGTTATATCGGCGGAACGAGTGGAACAAACCTGAACGGCCTGTACGGCATCGCCGTTGACGGCGCCGGCAACGTATGGGTGACAAACAACGGGGGCGGGTCCGTTCAGGGAATCAGCATCACCGAGTTCGTTGGCGCTGCTTCGCCCGTCGTCACCCCCGTCGTCGGCAACCTCCTCAGTCCCTACGGCTCAAGCGCTGTCAAAACGGCTCAAGCGCTGTCAACAAGCCGTGATTTCCGGCGTGCCCCACCCAGGGGCCCCGGCGGACAGGTCTTTGTCAGTGGGGTGGATCCAGGCTCCGCCTGGGTGGGGTGGAAACCCGCCACACGCGTTTCACGAAGCATCGGCAACTCAACGAATTCGAATTCGAGGTCACAATGAATCTGAAGAAAGCCGCTCTCGCCACTGTCTTTGCAATCGCTCTCGCCGCCGCGCTTCCCGTGCGCGCGCAAACGGGCTGCACCGATTCGCCGGAAGACCCGACTGTCATCCTGGCGCTGGTGGGCGGGGCGGGCGCGCTGGCCGCCGGCATCTGGCGATCGCGCAAGTCGTGACTGCTGCGATCCCCTATGCTGTGGGTGTGCCCCTCGACTGGAAATCCGGAGCGCTTGCCGAAGGAATCCGCCGCTACCGGAACCTGGAGTTCTTTGACGCGCACGAGCATTGGGAGAGCGTCTGGCTGACATTGCAGGAGCCGCAGAAAACTTTTCTGCAGGCGCTGATCCAGATCACGGCAGCCTTCCACCACTTGCAAGCGGGAAACCCTCGCGGAGCAACGTCGCTGCTGCGCAGGGCCCTTCGGCGATTGGAAGTTTATCCTGCATCGTTCGAGGGCATCGACCTGGCACAACTGCGCAGAGAGGCGGGAGCCTGGCTGCAGGCTCTGGAGAGCGGCGCGGATGCGAAGCCTGTTGCTTATCCGCGGATCCGCCCGGACGTAGCCGGTAGCTTGTAGCTGGAAACTAGTGGCCTGTCGCAGAGTAAACATTACTAGCATGGCTGG
>Ga0116217_10000468_pt1 | contig 42121 bp, 30 predicted proteins | sample Sb_taG_6_FD_89697 | JGI IMG/M metagenome (GOLD analysis project Ga0116217, IMG submission 89697) | Peat soil microbial communities from Weissenstadt, Germany - Sb_50d_4_PS metaG | ecosystem: Environmental > Terrestrial > Soil > Wetlands > Peat | place: Germany: Weissenstadt | collected 2010-09-21 | reverse complement strand
GTTACATTTTGATGCAATTCGTAACCACTTAAGCGAACATTTGGCGGGGTCAACGCACCACTTGAGCGAACATTTCGCCTGATTCCACAGAACTTCCCAACTCCGTTCCTGGAAGAAAGAGATCCGTGCACTATTTACGGAGCATTACTGAACCGTGACCACCGATTGCTTCTTCTCACCCGCATCGATTCGCATCACCACAACCGGTCCAAAGCGATCGCTCATGCGTGCCCAGCGTGCGCCTGTTTTCTTCAGAGCGGAGCCTCCAACTGCGTTCGGCAGAACGCTGCCATCGAGTGAAACCTGGCGCGCGGCCGTATGAATTCTAAGGAGATAGGTGCGCAGCGAGCTGGCATAATTCCCAGTGGCGCCGTCGATCGTCACCTGGGTTGAGTTCCCGTTCTGCTGCGCTGTGATCTGCTGCCGCAGATATTCGCCATTCTCATAGTTATATGTCCCGCCGTCATCGACATAGACCGTAAACTTGGCTGCCGTCTCCGAAGGAAAGATGTCGACCGTAATCTCCGGAATGAGGTGTTGCCCAACGTATTGCTCGACAGGCTGCGTAGCGAGAATCGATCCCGCACGAACAAAGAGAGGGATATCTTTCCATGTCTTAGAATCTGCAGCTACTTCGATGTTCTCGCGACCGGAATAGCGTTGACCGGATGTGTAGTTGAACCACGTGCCTGGGGGCAGGTAAATGTTCTGCGAGGATGCACCCTGGCTCACCACCGGCGCGACGAGCAGGGCGTCGCCAAACATCCACTCGCTCTCCTGTGTGGACGAATTGGGATCGGACGGAAACTCCCAGAAGAGTGGCCGAACGAGACCGACTTCGCCCTCCGTGTTGAGTCTCTCGTAGGAATAAATGTATGGAAGCAACTCATAACGGAGATCGATGGCATCGCGAGCAGCAGCTTCAGCGACAGGCCCGTAAATCCAGGGCTGGCGTTTTTCGTTGAGTGCCCCGTGAACACGCATGATGGGAACAAAGGCCGCAAATTCGATCCATCGTGCATAGTTCTCAGGACTTGGGTGTCCAAAGAACCCGCCGGTGTCCATGCTCCAATGAAACTCGCCGGTATCAAGCGCAGCCAACATGCGCCGGCGCTGGAACGCCATGTTGGCAAAGCCGGTCTTGATGTCGCCCGACCAGCCCGCGTAGCCATAGCGGCTTGCTCCGAGGTAGAAACTGCGATTGATGGACCAGGCGCGCAGGTTCGAACTGGAGCGCTGCCCTTCATAAAGCGTGCGGCCCATATTCAGAAATTGAAAGTTGTTGAAGATCGTCTTGCCCGATACATCCGCCTCATCATTCCACCAGCCGACCATGCCGGCGCGAAACGCAGGAAGCAAATGCTGCCAGAACCATTTGCGCTCATCAGGATTGTTGAAGTCGAGGTCCCTCGCCGGGCGGTGGGAAAAGTAGTCGGGCGTGGGATCTTCGCCGGGATACCAGAAATTGTGTGCTGTCGCGTAGGCGGCAGCTTCAGTAAGTTGATTTGAATCGCCGGCGACGGTGGTGAGAATGCGCGGCTTGAGAATGCCCCCAAGTTTTACGCCTTGAGCTGCCAGGCGCCGCGCAAACTCGCCGCTCGCGCCGTCGGGAAATTTGTCTGGCGCCACGTTGCCGGGTCCGGAGGTGCTGTTCCACCGCCATTCGCCGTAGTTGTTCTCGCCCCACGCCTTCCAGTCAAAGTCGAGAATGAAACCGTCGATGGGGATTTGTTCTTTGCGATACCGTGCGACGATCTTCTCCACCTCGGCTTGCGTGGAACCCCATTGGCTATTGAGGAAGCCGAGGGTCCACCTGGGCGGAAGGGGAGGGGGACCGACGAGGCGCGAAAGCGCAGCCATCGTCTCGAGCGGAGGACCGGCGAAGACAAAGTATTCAACATCGGGCCGCGAGCTCTGCCGGAATGAAAAGCTCCCGGGCTTCGCCGTGAAATCTCCTGCATCGGAATCGACAAGGAGGGCATAATGCGTGGAGAAGATCAACGGAGCGCCGCTGTCTCCCTGAATTCCGGCGGCAACCTGGCCGCCACTGTTGGGCGTGAGGCCGACAGTAGTGTCATCACGGCCCAGGCCATGAATGCCGTAAAGAGTGTCGTCGGGGGCGTGCGTCATGGTCACGCCTGATTCGCGGGCCTCGCTAAAGGGGGCGTCGCTCAACAGAAGTTGATGCCCGGCAGAGTCAAGGAACTCAATCCTGTATGGCTTGGTCTCCTCGATTTGTACCGAGATGCCTGGCGCCGAAAGCGAATAGATACCATCATGCTCGGATCGAGTGATCGCAGAAACAGCGCGAAGGGCCGGGTGCGGGTCGATAACCAGCGTGCGGGGAGTCTCTTTTCCATTTGGGCGTACATGTACGCTCGCGAGGCCATTCTCAAGAATCTGTACATCGAACAGCGACGAACCATCAGCGAGCTCGATTCCATTGGGCAGCTGTGAAATGTGCGCCCGGGCACCAGGCTTGGCGATATGCGAAAGGCAACCTGCGAGGAGGAGTGCGCAAAGAAGGAGTGGCAACCTTGTGAATGTATATTTACGGGTCAAGCTGGTTTTTTCCTTTCATTCACCCTAAATGCAAGGATTTCATATCCCGCATAGCAGATTCTCAAACGAGCAGGCGCCGGGGCAGAAATCAACTCACCGCACCGTATAGACACTCATGGTTTCGGCAGCCTCGTCGACGGTCCCCGTTCATTCTATTGCCAGGATTTTCTCGAGGCAGGGAAGCCGATCTATCGAATCACAGTGCCTTCCGGCAAACCAGCAGTCGTTGCCACCATCGAAAATCTCCGCCCGATAGCGGCCGCAGACTACGACGGGCTCACTGGGCTCGCCCCTGGAGACCTGCCCGTGGTTCCTGCACGCATCTCGGTCGTCAATCTTTATTCGGTTGGTCTCAGCCAAAGATAGTCCTGGCGGAAGCTTGCTTGAACGATCACCGCGGAACAAAAACAAATTGCTGAATTGCAATTTTTGGCCCGATTTCAAAATACGCTGCGTCCGGAAGGAAAAACACTGTGATCTCGTCAAATTTGCGGATCGTTATGCGCTCGGGAACAGGAAAGCGCAGAACTTCTTCGGTTGTAGCGGCCTTGAAAGAGAATCGGCCCGGTTCGCTCGAGAGTACTGGCTGGCCTCCGAGTGAGAGAGAGGGTTTGCCCGGCGCCGTGGTGTCAGTGAGCTGAATGTGAAGAACGATTGGGCCGCGAATGTTATCGCGGTTTGCGATCGATAGTTGGATTTCGCGGTAAGATGCTGTGCGAATCGCTGCGCTGAGGCCCTGAACCGCTTCCATGGTGAGTGGGAAATCGTTGTTGGCCCCGATATCGACGGCTAGCGGACTGCCGCGCGCCTCGTGTGCATTGGGGCCAGGGCGCTTGTCGGGTGGCTGGAAATACCAGTAGGCTCCATCAAAGCGAATCACCAGCGGCTTTGTGGTTCGAGTCGCAAGGGGAGAAATGTTTGCGGCGAGGAGAGCGACAATCTGCTTTTTTTCCGGCGCGGGCCAGAGAATGATGCTCTCATATCCGGAGATTCCGGAGTCGGCGGATTTTCGGGGGTTCCGGCCGGCGAGGTCGCCACTGCTTCTGGCCCGGGAGGCGCGGCCAGCTTCCACTCGAATGCGATGGCCGATCCCGATCATCAAGACGAAAAGGGTGACCAGAACGGCTGCGGCGGCGATCGAAGCCAGCCGAAGGGCGGCGCGAGTGCTGGCGCTGACGCTTACGGTTGTGGGTGCAGGGTCAAGGGTCAGTTTCCATACGATTAAAAACGCGCAGAGTGCCAGCGGGATTCCAGCGATGAGAGCGAAGTGTTCGATAAGGAGATAGCCGGACAAGTAGAGCGAGATTGCGATCAGGTATCCATGCGCTTCGCGGGAAGGTGTTTGGAGGGTCGCGGCAAACATTTCACGTTCTTCGAATTCAAAGGCGGGCAACTGCCGGTTTTGAAGATCGGTAGTTCGTGGAAGCGCCCCGCGCAGCCCATTTGCGAGAAGCGCGGCGCCCAGGGCCGTTAGCACGGCGCAAAGCGGTGAGTCCTCGCGCGACAGAAGTACGACGGCCGGTATCCATACCCAGGCTTCAGCATTCGCAAGCGCGAAGCGGCGGAAAGAAAGTCGCAGGTCCGTGGTGAACGGACTCGATGAGCGGCTCCAGTAAAACCGAGATCCCGCCATACCGGCCAGAACTGCGCCGCCAACAAACATCAGCGCCCGGAGAAAGAGCGAATGGAGTGACGGCTCCCGCGAAGCGGGCAGGCGGAAGAGCAGAAATGCCGCGATCGCCGCATTTGCCAGGCCTGCAAGAACCATGCGAACAACAAATGTCCTAAAAGAGATGGGGTGCACGCCCGCCTCGAGTGCGAAGGCGCTGGCTTGTGTGTGCGACGCCACGCTATTACGCCCTGGTCTCTGCCGAGCGCTTGCGCAGACGTGAAGTGATTCCCCACAGCGTAAAAAGTTCGCAGAGCAGGAAAGGTAAACGCGTGAGCAAGGCCCATTTGTGCATGTCTGTGATCGCATTGCCGGGCCTGACGATGACATTGAAAGTGCCGTCGCCCGACTGGTTCATCGTGCTTTTGCCATGTTGCTCGACCGTCTTTCGCCATGGATGCAGCTGTCGGATGTCGTTCGGGTTCATGCGAGCAATGGCGTGCGCGGAGACCGATTCGAAAGTTGGGTGAAGGGTCGTGTCGTTGTGAAGAAACTGCATAGGCAGCAGAATCAGGGCCGCAGAAACGGCGACGACCACGGGAATGCTGGCCATGACGCCCCGGGCAAGCAGACGAACACTCAAGCTCCGCCTGAACCATAAATGCGGGATGAGATAAAGGAGAATTCCTGCCCAGATAAAAAGGAGATTCGCGCCCAGCAGAAAGCCCGTGTCAGAAGCGGTGGACCAGGGGAAATCCATTTGCCGGGAACCCGCGATCAGGTTGAAACGCTGCTCGACGGCAACCACGATGAGCAGCCACGCGGGAGCAATGCTGGCCCAGAGAATTGCGAAAAGCAGCGCGGCGCCCCGGTCAAGGATTTCGTGGAAGCAGCCTATGGCGATGGCAGCAAGAACCTGGCGCCAGTACCAGGCTCGCGTGCGGCCTGTTCGTCCGCTGCGGAACTCCTCCAGCAGATCGCCTGCGAGAGCGTCGCTGCGAGTACCGGGCGTCCAATGTTCCAGCATCCAGGTCGCGATGGATGGAGGTTCAGCGCTGCTCATGCGCGTTCTCCTTGAGTTCGGGGAGTGCGTGCCAAAGTTTGGACAGGACCCGGCGGGTTTCGTGAACCTGGCGCAGTCCGGTGCTCGTGACTCGGAAATAGCGCTTGGCCTTGCCACCGCGTTCGGGGGTGGGATCGCCGAGGCTCGAAGAAACCAGGCCCTTTGCCTCCAGACGTTCAAGTGCCGCGTAAACGCTACCCACAGATACGTCGCGGCCGCGATACGTTTCAAGCTCGCGGCAGATGGGTACACCGTAAGCTTCCTCTCCGAGGCGGATGACAGCGAGGAGGATCATGAGTTCGAACTCTCCGAGGTAATTCCGGTCTGCCATTAATTCAATAATAGCGAAGAAATATCGCCGACACAACTTGGAAATGGGCCTCCCACCCCTCTATCGTTGCTCTTCGCTCTCTGATCTCTCATCTCTGTTCTCTGCTCTCTTATCTCTGTTTCTCTGCAAAAACGTCTCAAAACAAGCCCGAAAACAGCGTGTCACAGTACAAAAAATTGCATTTAATTGCTCTTTCGGGTAATTACATGGTGCGCTTTGCTCTGATTCGCAACCTGCGAGGGTGTCATTTGCAATTTATTCGGCACCTGGAGGGGTCATTGCGTCGTAAATTCGCAACCTCTGGTGGTCACATTTTGATGCAATCCGTAACCACTTAAGCGAACGTTTCACGTGTGCAGCGCACCACTTGAGCGAACATTTCCGATGATTCCAGGCACTTTACGCGAAAATGGCCAGGCGGCCACGGGTTCAGTGCCCGCATTGCTGTGCGCAAGGCAAGTTTGTTTCAGGTGAGGTATAGTGAGGGAAGAAAACTGGATTTTCTTGTAAGCCATTCATTCTAAAGTGGCCCCGTAGCTCAGATGGATAGAGCAGCAGTTTCCTAAACTGCGTGTCGGCTGTTCGAATCAGCCCGGGGTCACCACTTCACGCGGCGCCATCCGAATCGACGCAATCTTGCATACAGGAAAGAGCCAATTCTAAGGATTCTTACTTAAGCGTCGATAATACTCGGCGACTGAATCCTGATAGCCAGAAGGAACCGAATCAGGTTTGCCAGTGCGAGCTTCAGAAGAAGCGCCATCGTGCTGGAGCTGGAGTTCGAGTTTGTCGACGGAGTGCAGAATCTCCTGGTGCATCTGCTCAACCATCGCTGGATTGCCGCGGAATCGGCTGGGATCGAGACGCTGCATCTGGCGCGTCAGGTCGGCGACATCTTTTGCGGCCTGCGGATCGTCGCTGACCATCTGGCGAAGCTGGTTCAGTTCGCGCATCCGCTGCTCGATAAAGTGCTCGCTGTCGGCCGGGTTTTCTGACGCGTCATTGGGCGCGGCATCATGTTGCCCGCGGGTGCGAGGCGTGTTGTTGCCGGTATCGAGATTGTTCCAAACAGTGCCGTTAGCACCGCCTCCGTTGCGAGTGTCGCCGCTAAAACCGCCCGCATCGCGGTTCGCGGGATCTCCGCCAGATTGCGCGCCACTTCCACCGCGCTGGCCTGAGCGGGACAGCGGCTGCCGGTCTGAGGCCCAATCTCGCGGCTGACCCTCTTGAGGGTTCGCGCCGGATTGCTGGTTTCCGCTCCCCGATCTGTTGCTATTTCCAGGCTGCCCACTCCCGCTTTGATCAGCCTGTCCATTTTGCCCCTGCCGATTGTTGTCTCCGTTTTGCCCGCGTGCGAACCCTTCAAGCTGGCTGCGCAAGCGTTCAACCTGGTCGAGGGCTGCCGACTGGTCGCCCTGCGTCCCGCTCTGTTGGCCGGGCTTCACATTTTTCATTGCACCTTCGGCCTGCTGCAGCTGTTGGCTCAGCTTTGCGAGTCCCTGTGCAATCTCCTTTTCCGTGCCATTGGAATTCGGATTGATCCCCCGGCGTAGCCAGTCGGCGGTCCGCTGCACGTGGTTGTCGAGGTCGGAGTCATCCATTTCAGTGAGAGCGTCACGAAGCTTTTGGGCAGCGGCTGGCTCGTTGGGAGCCATTTCACGAGACTCGTCGCGCATGTTCTTCTGCAATCCTGATAGATCGTCAGACAGTTGCTGACGTTGTTGCGCCAGCGCGTCGCGCTCGTGAAGGCGCGCCATCATGCTTTGCAGATCAGAGTTGTCAGAACCGGCAGCGCTTCCCGATTGATCTGCGGCCTGCGAGGCGTCTGGCTGCTTTGCCAGCTTGTTGATACGCTTAGCCTGCGCGCGCTCCTCTTGCGAGAGCCGGTCGGCTTCACGAGCCAGCGAATCCACCTTTCCCGATGCAAGCTGCTGCTGCGTACCGGCAAGCATATTGGCTGCGTCATGCAGGCGATCTGCCGCCTGGCGCGCGGAATCGGCGCTCTTCTGTGTTGCATCGTTGCGCCGCATGATGTCGGTCGCCTGCTGCACGCGGTTCAACGCCTGTTCAATTCGTTGGTCTGAGGATTGGCCTGAAGGCGAGCCAGAAGATGAATTGCGAGCCTGTTGACGCGACGATTGCGCGCTGCTTTGACCCTGACCCGCCTCCTGCGGCGATGAACTCTGTTGCTGTGAGCTCGATTGACTTGATTGCGATCCATCGGAGCCAGTCGAGCCTTGCTGGCTCTGTTGGCCATCGCGCGTCAGCTGCTCCATCTGCCGCTGCAGTTGTTCGGCTTCGCGCCGCAGCATCTCTTGTTGCCAGCGCTCCTGGAAACTTTGTTGCGGATCGTGCGGCTGATTAGCCAGATCCTGCTGCCGTTTGGCCAGCGCATCAAGCTTCTCGAGAGCAACTTCAATTTCTTTCTCGTGTTGTTCGGCGGGCGAGGCAGTCTGCGCCGTCTCGTACTGATTCTTTTCGGTGTCCAATTCCAGATCGAAAAGGCTGGCCAGATCGCGGCCGGTATCGCCTCCGCCACCACCACCGCCGCGCTGGCCGAAGGCGACTTCAATCTGGCGGAAAGTCGCTTCAGCGCGCAGCAGCGACTGCAGCGCCTTTTGTTCCAGCGGAAGTGCGTCTTTCCATTGTGTCGCCTTCAGCTTGTCCGCAGAGGGCGCCATGGCTGATGCGGCGGCTTGCATGTCCTTGTCAAAATCGGTGAATTCCTCGTTGGCCTCGGAGATATCGCGGCTCTGCATGCGAACCGAAAGCGCGTTGACCTGGTCACGGAGTTTTTGTTGCGCGTCCGAGAGAAACTGGCCCTGCGCTGCTGCATCTTTTGGCGTCGCCGTCTTATCGTTCAGCTGCTTCCAAGTGGCTGCGATGAGCTCCTTTTCCCGCTTTGAGATTTCCGTCTGACTATCGGCACTGCCGGCGCCTCCCCCGCCTCCTCCGCTTTGCTGCGATTGCGAGAACTCGCGCTCGAATGGATCGACTTGAATAAAGCTGATGTCAGTGCGTGCATCGCTGTGGCCGTCGCGCGCCGTGGCGTAAACGCTGATCACGTCGCCGGGCACCAGCTTGAAATCTTCGAGTGACAGCAAGTGAGAGCCATCTGCCGCCTTTTCGCCGGACGCTTTCAGCAGGCTTATATCGTGATCCGGCCCGCCATTTACCGAGTAATCCAGGTGCATATCGCGCAGACCGAAATCGTCGGCCGCCTTCACGCCGACTGTAACCTCTTCGATGGGACTGGCGCGATAGTCGCCTGCGGGACGGTCGATCGCAATCTGCGGAGGCATCGCCTTATCTGTGGCGATGAAGTAGTCCTCGGAAAGGCGGACGGGCTGACCGTCGGAGATGGCGGCAAGGTGGTACGCGCCGTCCTTGTCCATATGAATCGTGCCCGCATAATGGTTGCCGGCGCCACCCGTCAAATGGACCGTCTGGCCACCGTCGAGCGCAAGGCGCCCATCCTGTAACGGCCGGTCCATCTCAATATCGACCTGTGCGTCGGTACCCTCGATGGCGCGTAGATCGCCGGAATGTTCTTCAGTAACCGGCTTCATTCCTGTCCAAGGCGGGTAGTGATAGGTGACGCGAATCCCCTTGACGGAGAGCAGATCGACTACGCGGACCTTGTAATGCGGAGAAACGAGCGGTCCCGCAGCGACGTAGTACTCGACGTTTTCCGGCAGCCCGGCGAGCACGAACTGATAACTCGCTCCGCTGCCGGAGTCGGGCGCTGCTTGCATGGCGACGCGTTCCCATCCAGGTGCGCTTTTGTAATGCGCAAAAAGCTGTGCCTTGTCAGGCTTCATGCCAGAGACATGCGCCGAGATGAGCTGGTCGCTGTTGCGACGCACTGTGACGTCGCCCGGCGCGACAACGATCGTGTACAGGGGAGCAGCGCCCTTCTTCGCTCCCGTCCAAATGAGAGATGCCCCGTAGCCGAGGAACCCGGGTCCGCAAGTGATCAGCCAGAGCAGAGTGCCAAAGCAGCCTGCTGCAGCTCCTCCGAGAGCAAAGAGATGATTGCTGGAAACGAGGACCGACGCGTCGGATTGGCGCGCGTAGGTCAGCGTATCCGCGGCGAGCAATTCCAGGAAAGCATCGCCGCCCTTGTCAGCGGTCTCGTGAAAGGTTGTCAGGCGTTGCTCGAGATCGGGATTGGCGGCTTCGGTGAGGCGAACGACCCGCGCGCGTGTGAGCTGAAGGAGCGGGAGTGCCAAGCCCAGGACCGCCGCAGCAGCGAGCGCAAGCAGGATGAACCATCGCCCAATCGTCACGCCTTGCACGGGAAATGCAAAGTGGTTAAGCACGAGGACGAGGATGATGGTCACGCTGAGGGCGGCGCCGGTGAAGATGGCCGTGCCGCGCAACCACGCGCTCAGGCGCAGCCTCTGCCGAGTCCGCGCAATAAAGGAGTTGAGCTCGCTTGAGTTGCTCATACTTCCTCCCGCTGTGTGCCCAGGTATCCGCTGGCGATCGCGGTCTGCGCCAAAGCAGCCAATAGAGCAAGCAGCATGAGGTACCACCAGAAGCTTACGATGTGAGATTGTGTTTGGCCTGAAGTGGGGCCTGTGGCACGCTGCGGCGAGCCGGTAGAGCTTCCACTCCAGAGCGCGAGAAGATCGGACGGGATGGGCTGCAGATCAGACTCGCGACGGTCCGGATTGACGCCGATGAGAGCATCTCGTCCATTCGCAAAGTGAATCTGGTAGAAGCCGGCGCGTTCGAGGCGCAACGATTGCGCAGTGCGCGCATCGCTCAATGAGAGCGGCCTGTGGCCATCCGGATCGACGACTTCGACGCTTCCGGCTGCGCCCAGCGTTGAGGCTGCAGCTCGCAATTGCACGTATGAATCGACGAGTCTTGATCCGCTCAATTGTTCTGTACCTGAAAGATAGCGGGCGGTGCGATCAACAAAGGCGACAAAGAGCGGATGCAAGGGGAGATCGTTTGTCAGGTTATCGAGGCCCGAGATGAACAGCAGGATGCGGCCCTCGCCGATTTGCTTTTCCAGGAGCAGCGGTGTGCCGTCAGCAAGGCGCGCGGCGATACGTGCCCCCGCGGGATCAACGGGCACCGCATACAAGACCTTCACCTCAGCCCAGCCGCCGTTGTCGCTGCCTGGCTGCGCTTGCGCGAGCGCTGGATAACTGAAATCGACCTGCCCGACTGAAGCCGGGTTTCCCGAGCGCGCGTAATCGTGCGCCTCGCGGGTGCCGCCGCCCCATAAAGGAATCTGCGGCTGGCGCGTGGCAGATGTACCAAGCGCAATAAGCACGCTGCCACCTTTGGCCACATAGGCCGAAAGCGCGTGCTCGAAGATGGCGGGAAGCGTCATGGTGTCGGAGAGCACCACGAAAGCGAATCTCGAAGGATCAAGGTCGGTGGATTGTTCCGCAGCCACGGATTGCAGGACAAATGATGCGTGTGCTGCCGCATCAAGCGCCGCGCTGAAGTAGATCGGAGAACGATTCTCGCCCTGATTGTGCACAAACAGGACACGCTCGGGATCGGAGCGACGCACTGAAAAAACGCTTACGTCGTCGGCAGGGAACGCGTCCCCGCCTTCAATGCGCACCTGGCAGCGATTGAGACCGTAGTCGACATTGAGCGGTGCAAATTCAACGGTGGCGCGGCCATTCGCCGGGATGTCGATTTTGCGCGACGCGATTACTTTGCCATTGACCAGCAGTGAGATCGTTTTTGTGGCCGCGGGAGTTCCAAAGCCGGCAATGACAGCCTCGACATGCGATCGTTTCGGGTCTTTGGGATCGGACAGCTCGGCCGGAGCGCTGACGCTCTCGACCGTCCAGTTGGGAGGCGCGGCGCCTTGGGCGACCGAGTGCAGTATGAGCCTGACGTATTGCGGAAGGACCAGGTCGGCAAAATTTGCCGGAATGGCCGAGTGTTGCATGTCGCTAAAGAGATGAAGGTCGATGGGAGCGCGGACATTTTCGCTCATGGTGCGGACGTAGCGAACCAGCTCGCCAAAGCTCGCATGCCCATCGCCGGGTTGGATGCTTTCAAGAGCGGTCCGCAACTGCGCGCCGTCGGCGATGGGCTGCGTCACGGCTTCGAGATCGCCGCCAAGCGCAACCACTTGCGCCTTTTGCGCAGCCGGCTTCGCAGCCAGCGTGGCGAGCGCCTGCTGCTTCGCATCGGCAAATCGCGTGCCGGCCCGCATGCTGAAGGAGTCGTCGAGAACAATCAAAAGGATTTGATCGTTGGCGCCGGCAGCGGCACGGCGCACGAACGGATTAGCAAATGCAAGAACGACGAGAAGCACCAACGCAAAGCGCAGGCCAAACAGAAGCAGGTAGCGCAAACGCCGGTGGCGCGTCGAGCTTTGCGTGCCGCGCTCAAAGAACATGAGCGAGCTGACCGGCCGCGGAATGGTGACGTGTTTGCGGAGGAGATGCACGAACACCGGGACGCCAAGCGCCGCCAAACCGCCGAGGAACCATGGTGCAAGAAAGCCCATTAGTTACCTGCCTGCCGCAAAGTAAGATATTCGCGCAACGCTAAATCCAGAGGTTGATTGGTAACGATCAGTTGGTAATCTATCCCAGCGCCGAGTGCGCGAGAGCGAAGTTCTTCGATGTGCGCGTCCACTTTTTCGCGATAAGTAGTTTTCACATATTCGGGCACAACCTCGAACTTCTGGTCGGTTTCCATATCGAAGAGAATCGACGAAGTCTTCAGTGCGGGCCGAATCTCCTGGGGATCAAGGATGTGGAACAGGACCACTTCATGGCCATGGAAATGAAGTGGCGCGACCGTGTCGATGATTGTCTCAGGATTCTCGTAGAAATCAGAGATCATGATCGCGATGCCTCGCCGGTGGAGAAAGTTCTGAAAGTGGCGCAGCGGTTTGGCAAAGTCGGTGCGCGCTCGCGGCTCTGCGCGCTCGAGACTGGCGAAGAGGCGCGCAAGCTGGCCGGGCCGTGTCGAAGGCCGGATGTAATCGCGCACTTCGTCATCGAAGACGATGAGGCCGGCCGCGTCGCGCTGGCTGTGGATCGCGAGATAAAAGAGCGAGGCCGCAATATATCGTGCGTAGTCCATCTTCGCCGGTGGGCCGGAAGTGTATTGCATCGAATTGCTCGCATCGAGCAGGATCGTGAGCTGGCTGTTGGTCTCGCCACGATAACGCTTGAGATAGCAGCGTTCCGTCCGCGCAAACAGATTCCAGTCCACGTGGCGCAGATCATCGCCCGGAGTGTAGGCGCGATACTCGGCGAATTCCTGGCTGAACCCGAAGTCGGGCGAGCGATGCAGGCCGGCTACAAAGCCGTCTACGACCGTTTTCGCCAGCAGATCGAGCGAGGAGATGCTGGCTAAAACCTCGGGATCGAGAAAACGCTGCATCACTTCTCCTTGGGCCGCTGGACAGATTCGATAAGCCGGTGGATGACTTCGTCCGTGTCGATCCGATCAGACTCAGCATGAAAGTTGAGCAGGATGCGGTGGCGCAACACCGGAGTGACCACCGAAGCAAGGTCCTCATAGGTGACGTGGTAACGCTTGTGGGAGAGAGCTCGCGCCTTGCCGGCAAGAACGATAAACTGGGCGGCTCGGACGCTGGCTCCGTAGCTGACGTATTTCTTGACGAAGTCAGGCGCATTTTCACTCTTCGGGCGTGAGGCGCGCACCATGCTCACTACATAGTGCGCAAGGGTATCAGCGATGGGCACCATGCGCACAAGCTGCTGAAAGTCGAGCATGTCTTCGGCAGAAGTGACTGGCTTTACGTTAGCCACAAGCGTCGCCGTGGTGCGATCGATGACTTTTAATTCGTCCTCGGCATTCAAGTCGCCGAGAATAGCATTGAACAAAAAGCGGTCCAACTGCGCCTCGGGCAGCGGATAAGTGCCTTCGAGCTCGATGGGGTTCTGCGTAGCGAGCACGAAGAACGGAGCCGGCAGATGGTAAAGATGGCCGCGCACCGTGCAGGAGTGCTCCTGCATGGCTTCAAGAAGTGCTGATTGCGTCTTGGGTGGTGTGCGGTTAATTTCATCGGCAAGCAGGATATTGCCGAAGATTGGCCCTTCGACGAACGTCCATTTGCGATGGCCGGTGGTGAGATCCTCTTCAATGATGTCAGTCCCTGTAATGTCGGACGGCATGAGATCAGGCGTGAACTGTATGCGCCGAAACTGCAGGCCGAGCGCGTCAGAAATGGTGCGAACCATCAGTGTCTTGGCGGTGCCGGGCATACCGGTCAACAGGCAATGACCGCCAACAAAGAGGGCGATCAGGATCTGGTCGATTACTTCCTCCTGGCCGACAATCACCTTGCGCACCTGGCTGAGGATGTCCTCGCGCACCGCATGAAAGCGCTCGATGCGTTCCTGGAGGAGCGCCGCGTCCTGATTCAATTCTGTAAATGAAGCCATCGACTTCGTTCCCTTTCAGTTCGATTTTGATTGCGTTTGTTCGAGCTCCAAAAGTAGTTTCTGCGCGGGGCGGTAGCCGGGCGCAATCTCGAGCGCAGAGAGCAAGCTGTCTTGAGCTTTGTTTTTCTGACCCGCTGCAAAATAGGCCTGCGCCAGATTGAACTCGGCGCCAGCCTTGTCGACAGGATTGGATGCGATGACTACGTTGTATTCGCGAATTGCTGAATCATATTGCTTTTGCGCGTAGAGAAGGTCGCCGAGACGACGATGGAGATCTTCATCCTTGACCGGGTAAACGTAATTCAGACGCTCGAGGGTGGCGATTGCTTCGGATGGCTTACCGTCATCCTGCTCGAGTTGTGCAAGCCGCTTCAGCAGATCAGGTGATTGGCCACCTGCGTGTTCGTAGCCGGTGAGGATTGCTTCCTCCGACTTGGGCGAGCCGCGCGCCTTGTACGCGTCGGCCATCAGTTCATAGACATTGGCTTCGTCAACATACTCCGGATAGAGGCCAAGAATCGCGGGTCCCTGTTGCAATACCTGGTCGTTTTGTTTCTGTTCGGCCGCCGCAACCAGCGTTTTGAGTTTTTCGTGCCACTCCTCGAAGTGCGTTGCCTCATTACCGTATTTCTTGTCAATCCACGCAGCGTACTGCAGATCGAACTGCTCCGGCGTGAGGCCGAGGTTCAACTGGATCGACTGCGGCGTGGTCTGCAATTGAGCGAAGGAGTGGACCATATCCAGGAGCTTGCCCTCGTCCCACTCCTCGCCGATGAAGTCGCAGATCGTTCCGGCTTGGAAGTAGGAGACGACGACCTGGGAGGGATAGTCGGGAAAGACGAAGCCGCGGTCGAGCTTTGTAACTGGCAACAGCTTCTTATCGCGAATGGCGATGAGAACTACGGGAGTGACGCGGTTGTGCCATTCGGGATAACGCTGGCCCTCTTCATGCACCGCAAGTCCCTCGGTAAACCAGCGCGGCACGCGATGATTGGTCGCAGTGAGAATAAATACGTGACTCATCTCGTGCCAGAGAGTTGAGCCCCAATTGAAGTCCCCGGGCTTGTGCGCGGAGGGGCTGTCCATCGCCACCACTTCGCCAAAGGTCACGCCGAGAGCACCGAGTCCGGGCATTCCCGTGGTGCGCACGGCAAAGTCTTCGTGGTTGGGATAGACCTCGACCTGCACGGGGCCGGGAAGCGGCATGTGGTACTTTTTCTCGTAAGTCGCAATAATGGTGTGCAACTCTGGCTGCATGTAGGGCAGAAGCACGGCAGATTCCGATTTGTTCAGTTTCAGGATGGTCGTGCCGTCGCGGAATGTGTCGAAGTTCTTGTAGCTGTCGAGCAGCCGCAGGCTGTTAACGGTTGCCGCATCACGATAGCCGTTGCTGTAGGCGACCTCCAGCTCCTGATGGGGTTCATCTTCTTTGCCCAGGCGCATCAGGTCGATGCCAAGCGCCGAATGTGCAGACCAAAGCTGCGGATCGGCGTAGATCGCTTTTCGATACCAGGTAACAGCATCTTCATAGCGATAGTGCAGCTCAAGCTGATGCGCCACACGGGCGTAGGCCTCGCCGTAGTGCGAGTTAACGGCGCGAATCTTGTCGAGCCACGGATCTGGAGAATGATCTGCCAGCAGCTCGATGGCAGCATGGATCGCCATGGCGTCGAGTGCGTCATTCTCGAGGGCGATAGCTTTGTCGGCTTCGGCTGCCGCGGCGTCACGATCATCGTTCGTGAGCGCGAGGTCGGCCAGAAGCTCGTGTGCTTCGGCGAGCTTGGGATCAATGGCGATCGCTTTGGCCGCATTGGCCGCGGCCTGGCCGTCAAAGCTATCTGCGGAGATGATGGCGAGCCCCATATAAGCTTTGGCATTGGCCGGGTCCTTCGCAAGTGCTTCAAGGAATAAATCGGCAGCGTCGCCGTCATTGAATCGCTCATGCAGGAGCATTCCCCAGCGGACCTTGTAGAGCGCAATGGCGTCGGGCGATTGCGTGGTCAACCGGAACTGGGAATTCGCCCGTTCCCATTCTTCAAGACCCCAGAAACCTTCCGCACGGTTATACGCATTTGAGTTGCGCGTGAGTGCTTCGAAGCAGTCTCTGGCCTTCTCGTCCGCTCCATGCTTGCGCAGCGCCCAGCAGTCTGCAGGAACGGTAGCGCGGGCCAGCGTGGCGCAGGACAACAGAGCAACGAAGATGGGAGCGAATCGGCTCATTTGGCTGCTCCCTGATCGAGTTGATTCTGCACCTTCGCCAGCGCGACGAGTGTATCGGTAAGCTGCTTTTTGTAATCCGCCGGGTCCATCGCTGCTTTCTGGTACTTCAGCGCGTCGATTGTTTGCTCGAGAGTGTCTTTCCGCTCAAGAAGCGCACGCATCGCCGGGTTGTTGGCAGCTTGCTGGCTGCTTCCAAGTCGCAGCAGCGTGAAGCTTGAAAGCAGCTCACCCTGCCGGTCTCCAGCTTCGCGAACGGGCGCACCTGTTCCCGCGTCATTGAATACCGCATGTTCGGTGGCAAGGCGCTTTTCGGACTCGTAGAATGCCGCAGTCTTTTTTGTGGCGTATACAAAGGCCTCCATTGCGCTGATTGAGTCGCTCTTGTCTGTATCAACTGCAGGATCCTGGAGTGCCTCAACCCAATATCGCGCGAAGACGGTAGCATTTCTCTCTGTGCCGGATTTGGTTGCCGCGATGACTGCCCGACCCGGACGCGAGAGAGCCGCAATTGCCCCGCCGCTCGCACTTGTCGTATCCACGATTAGCTGGCGCCGCGCGGGAATGCGATCACAAAGGCTGGCGATATTGGCCGCGGTGAGATCGGGTCCGACAAGATTGAATTTGTACTCAACGCCATCGAACGAGCCGTGACCGATAAGAATAAGCGCAAAGTCGTCGTCTGGATGGGCGTCGTGCGCGACACCTGTGAGCGCATCACGCAGTTGCGCTGCGGTGGACTGTATTCCGGTGAGCGTCGTGACGTGAGTCGACTGACCTTCAGCCCTGAAAATGCGGTCGAGATCGTTTGCATCGGCCGTGAAGCGCTGTTCGTAATCAGGCTCGCCGCCGAGGCCGGCCACGATGACGATATAAGTAGCCGCCCGCGCTGGAAGCGTGAATGCGCAAATCGCAAGTAAAAGCAGCGCGCGCGTCATACGACACCCCACTTGCGGCGCAGCAGCCACTCGGCGACAGGAAGTCCAAGCAAAAGGAAGAGGACGATGGGCATATCCCAAAGCTCTTTTGTGTCGCGAACAGAGATGCCCGCTTCAGAGTAGGAAATGTCGCGTGGCAGGTTTTTGAGATCTGACGGGTTCCAATACTTCCCGCCGGTTTCTGCAGCGAGTTGCTCAAGCAGACGGCGATTCTGCGCTGTGTGAAAATTCTCGGCGACGCCATCTTCGCGCTGGAAGGTGACGACATCGCTTCCCAGTTGCTGCGGCGGATTGTCCGTGGATTCTGCCGTGACCTCCGCGAGATAAATGCCCGGCTTTTGTGCTGTCCACTGGGTTTGATAATCATCCGGCGCCTGCTGTGAGGGAGTGAGGTCGACCGTCACGTTCGTGTCTTCAGGGCCGACGATTTGAGCGGTTACGTGTGCATTGACCGCGGGTTGAAATTCGCGATCGCGCACCACCGCAGTGAGCTGCATTTGACCTTGATCCATGAGGAGCCGCGACGGCATAGCAGCCGACACCGGACCGGGCGACTGCGCGACAAGCCAGCGCAAAAGCTGCTGCCAGAAGAGATCGTGCGCAGGGTCGCCGAGCGCTTCGCTCATCTGCCATCGCCACGTTCCCCCAGTTGCCAAAATGGCGGTGCGTCCATGGCCGTAGTTCTGGGTGACGAGCAGTGGCAGTTTGCGATGGCCCGCGTTCATCACGGCCAGCACGGTCGCTCCTGGTTTCGGAGAGCCGGGGTCTTCGTAATCGGCGAGATAGGTCAGCTTCTTCCAGCGCTCCGCATTCTTCTGAGGATCGTCGAGAATGCGCGTGATGGGCGAATCGACGCCTTCCGCAGTGAGCTCGACTGTTGCTGGATTACGGTAAAAGTTGTGATTGCCGGGCGGCAGAAAAGTTGGAAGAAGATCGTTCAGGCTCGACGCGGCCCAGCCGCCGTCACTCAGCGATTCACGACCGCCGAGAAATAGAATTCCACCACCTCGGCGATCGACATACTCGCGGAGCAGTTCCTGCTGCAACGGAGTGAAGTAGTCGGCGGCGACAGAGCCGACGATGATGCCCGAGTAGCCGAAAAGATCTTCGGCGCGTACAGGGAAGCCTTCCGCAAGCTCGCTCGGGTCGCTGATGCCCTGACGATAGATCTTGTTTTCGCTGGTGCGGAGCATCGAGACGACTTGGACGGTTTGATCGTCGTCCTCGGCGCGGCGAATGAACTTGTACTCCCAGCGTGGCTCGCCCTCTATATATAGGATGCGGCGCTTCGTGTCGCTGACCACAATGGGCCGGGTCATTTCGTTGTTGTTGCTGTTCTCTTCGCCGGGGAGCGGATCGACGCTGAAGGTCAGGCTCCTTGCGCCGGCAGCGCCGACAGGGAAATACAGGGGCTCGGTCTCGATTCGGCCATCCGGCGCAAGCGTGATGGTACGTTCGGCGAGTGTCTTGTCTTGATCGCGAACAGAAAGCCTGGCCGCTTGGCCCGAATAACCATGCTGCACCAGGCTGACCGTGGCCGCAGCGCGCGCATTCGCGGCAACGCTGGCAGCGACGCTTACATCTTCCAGTTCAATGTCACGTGTGGCTTCAAGATTGCCGAAGCCCATGGTGTGCACAGGCAGGCGACGATTGCCGAGCGCCTGGAGCGCATCGAGACTGATGCCTGAGCCGCCCATTCCGGCGGAGTTCTCACTGCCATCGCTGAGCAGGAGAATTGCGCCAATGGGAAGGTCGGCCGTGCTCGTCGCCAGTTGCTTTAGACCATCACCAATATGTGTGGCCGGCTCCACCGGAGCGATCGCCTGCAATGTAGCTACGGGCGCGAGCTGGCTGCCCAGACGGTAAATACGGGTCTGAAAGCGCTTGCGGAGCCCGGCGAGAAGTCCGCCCTCGAGGACCGCCAGAGCCGCAGACTCGCGCGTCCTGCCATTGCTGTCGGCGACAGCCATGCTGCGGGAGTCATCGACGACGACGGCAATAATATTCTGCTGCGAATTCAGCTCGGAAATGAGAATCGCCGGCTGCCATAAAAGGAACAGGATAAGCGCGATCAGCGCGGACTGCATTCCCCAGCTGGCAACGGCGTGCCAACGGCGGAAATTGGGCGCAACATCGCGCAGGCGGGAGCGAATGAGCAATGCAAGGCCGCCCGCAGCCGCCAGAATCAGCACGGGCAGCAGCCAGGCGGGCCATGTGCTGAGGAGCACAAAGCGGCCCTTTGTGAAGACCGTGCCCGGATACTTGAAGAAGAACTGAAACATGGTTCTTCGAGTCCTGCGCTCCGCCAGCAGGTCCTGAAAAAATCAGAAACTGCCGCCTTCAAAAACTGCTCAGTCGCAACGCGAAAAAATTAGTGCGTCATGCCGTAGATGATGTAATCGAGCCCAACACGGAAGGCCATTGAAGCAAAGGTCTCAGGGTAGTTCGGATCATCGGCCCACTCCCACGCATCGCCGAGGTGCATATTGTGGCAAATGGCGACAATGATGCGGCCCTTGTCGTCGCGAATGGCGCGCCACTTGGGCTGATAGCCGTCCTTCTCGTAAGTGCGGCCCGTCCATACATATTGCTCGCCGGGAATTTGCATCTTGTCGTCGATGTCGTAGAGGGTGTGAAAGATTTCGTCGCCGCTTTGCAAGTCTTCAATGGGACGATCCGGAAGTACCTGGCGCATTCCGTTGATAAAGCGCTCCCAATCCTCGGTGCCATGGAAGTCGTCGACCATAAGGAAGCCGCCCTTGAGCAGGTATTCACGCAGCCGCTTGGCTTCAGCGTCGGTGAAAGTCCAGTTCTGAACCTGCACCGCGTAGATCCACGGATAGTTGAAGATGTCGTCGTTGTCGAGACTGACGACCTGCTCCGTGGGCCGTCCGTCAATCCGCGTAAGACGGTGCATGGCGATCAGAAACTGCCGATCGGCCTTGGGATAGTCGCGGGACCAGGAAGACCACCCGCGACGGCCCCAGCCGCCGAACCCGCCGAAGTTTTGCATGCTGGAGGTGTAGGCGAGACGCGACCAGTAGAACTCCGCCTTGACGTTGGTAGGCGAGTCGTCGTCGCCAAAGCCGAAGTCCGCGGTGCGCTGCAAAGCCCAGAGCCCTGCACCGCAAGCTGCGGCTGCAACGGTCACGAGTGCGACCTTGGGGAGCTTCATGTGGGACCTCCGCGGAGGGGAACCGCGCGCGAAATGCCCGGCCTGCTAATTGATGTTATAGACGAAGTGGGCGGGGGGTTGGTTGCATGCCGGGACAGAAGGGAGTCGGCTTGTCCGGCTCGTCGGATGCGTGAGACGATGCAGGCAGGTTCAGCATCGGCGGGAAGTCTGTGAACAGACGGAATCTTCTCAAACTTGGAGGGTTGGCGTTGGCACAGGCAGCAGCAGGAAAGCTGCCGGCCAATGCGCAGGTCGCGCCCGCGCCGGATGGTCGCGCGGGCATGACAGTGCCGCCGAGCGTGCCCGGGGCAAAGGCCGACTACACGCTTCGCATTGCGCCGGTCACCGTGGAGCTCGATCCGGCCCACATCCTGTCGACCATCGGCTACAACGGCACGGCGCCTGGCCCCGTGCTGCGCATGCGCGAAGGGAAGCCTGTAACCGTTGAAGTGATCAACGATACGGATACGCCGGAACTGGTGCATTGGCACGGCATGCTGATTCCCCCTGAAGTTGATGGGACCGGGGAGGAAGGTTCTCCGCTGGTGGCGCCTCACGGACGGCGAAGCTTTCAACTGACTCCGGGGCCGGCAGGGAGCCGCTGGTACCACTCGCATGCCATGGCGATGGACGACCTGCACAAGGGCGCTTACACGGGCCAGTTCGGGTTTGTGTATGTCGACGGCGGTAACGACCCGGGCAACTACGACCAGGAGCTTTTTCTCGCCATTCGCGATTGGGAGCCGTTCTTCACCGCGAACATGGAGGACGATGACGACGACACGCACAACGGACCGCTGTTGGAAAAGCCGGCGGTGATGAACACCGAACCCGATGGCCTGGAAGTGGGCTCGATGACGTATTCGATCAACGACAAGGCGCTGGGGTCGGGCGATCCTATCCGCGTGCGCGAGGGGCAGCGGCTGCTGATTCGTTTCCTGAATGCAAGCGCTATTGAGAATCTACGCATCGCGATGGCGGGACACAAGATGACGGTGATCGCGCTCGACGGAAACCCGGCGCCGGCGCCGCAGATGGTGGACTCAATCTTTCTTGGGGCGGGTGAGCGGATCGATGCCGTTGTGGAGATGAATCATCCCGGAATCTGGATCCTTGGCTCAACCGAAAAGCCCATTCGCGAAATGGGGCTGGGTGTTGTGGTTGAGTACGCCGGTCAGCATACACAACCGCAGTGGATCGATTCGGCGAAGCAGCCGTGGGATTACACGATCTTTGGCAATGGCACCGTGAGCGCGCCTGCGCCCGAGGAGACGATCGAAACCATTTTCGAAAAGATTCCCGGCGGGGCAGGGAAGTTTAATGTGTGGCTCGTCAATGGCAAGCCGTACCCGCATGATCGTGAATTCGTTTTGAAGCAAGGGACGCGATACCGCCTGGTGATGCGAAATCGCACCGACGACGCTCATCCGATGCATCTGCACCGGCACCTTTGGGAGCTGAAAGAGATCAACGGAAAGCCAACGGCGGGCGTGAATAAGGACACGGTCGTTGTGCCGTATTACGGGCGGGCTGTGGTTGATTTCACTGCCGACCAACCGGGCCTGGCGCTCTTTCACTGCCACATCCAGCAACACATGGACTACGGCTTCAAAGCGCTCTTCCGCTACGCTTGACGCGCTGCGACCATATCAAGGAAGAGCCGTTGTACGCGAGAGTCCGACGTCATCTCAGGGTGAAAGGTGGCCACGAGCAAATGGCCCTGGCGGACGAGGACGGGGAAGCCGTCACGCTGTGCGAGCACTTGGACGCCCGGGCCCACACGCGTAATGCGGGGTGAACGAATGAAGACCATCTCCAGCGGACCGCCAGGCAGCTCGGTGGGGAGCGTGAGAATGGTGGAGTCGATTTGCCGGCCGTAGGCATTGCGCTCGACGGTTGCATCGAGCAGGCCGAGGCTTCGCTGCCTGGGGTGCAGCACTTCGCGCGCCAGCAGGATGCAGCCCGCGCAGGTGGCGAAACAAGGCGTGGTAGATGCGAATTTGCCGAGATCTTCAAAGAAGTCGTTTTTCTCAAGAAACTTGAGCATCGTGGTGGACTCGCCGCCGGGCATCACAAGTCCATCAAGGCCGGCAAGTTCTTCCGGTTTGCGTATCAACGCCGTGCGCGCGCCCGCATCGGCAAAGGCACGGGCGTGCGCAGCGTAATCGCCCTGCAGGGCAAGTATGCCGATGGTGACGGGTTTGCTGTTCGCGGCGCTTTTTGGCGCCGACTCATGAGCTGCGGTTGGCATCATTTCCCTTTTTTGATGATAGCTGCGAGTGTGTTGATGCGTCGCCTGTCGGCGCGACTCTGCGCTTTCAACGCATCCGGTGGTCTGGTGCATCTGGCCGGCGCAGGCGTTTACTGATTGGTACTCCCCCCCCCTCCCCCCCGGGGTGTTTTGGGATAAATCTCTTATTGTCAGAGCGTTCCGGACCAAGGTTCCTGGCTAACATTGATTGATTTCAAGAGTTTATAGCTCAAATTCCAGGGAATAATGTACTTAGAGACAGGGAACAGGGAACAGAGTCCAAAGACCAAGGACCAAAGACCAAAGACCCAAAGACCAAAGAATAAAAACTATGTTCATTGTGCGCCGAACGGGGAAATAATCTGCAGACCTAGTCAAAAATATATCCACTTTGCTTTCAGTAATTCGGGCGAGTTCGGGGAGGGAATGGGCCTTGACCCGGGACGAGAAAAGGGCAAGCGGATACGCAATTTCCTGAGCGACGCACTGCATCAGGGGGCCGCTAAAAGAAAAGCCCGGCCGTATGCTCAGCCGGGCTTTCAGCGGGATCAACCGCTCAGAAGTCGAAACGTGCCGTGATTTGTATTTGGCGAGGCGTATTGTGCGAGCTGCAGATCGAGGTTCCCGCTTGCACGCAAGTTTCGCCCGTGGTTGCGCTGGGGTTGGCCAGGCCCTGGTTGTTAAAGGCGTTGAATGCATCCACATTGATGCGCAGGTTCATGGATTCTTTAATGGGGAAAACCTTGAACAGCGAAGCATCGACTCCCCAGTTCAACGGCCCGTTCAGAATGGTGTGGGCGAATGGATTGGTGACGTCGATGGCGCTCTCCGAAGCGCCATTGTCGGAGGTACTTGGGACGATGCCGTAACCAATGACGGTGCCATTAGCCTGTGCCTTCGCGCCCGGGTATGAGACTCCGGTAACCCCGCTCATGGCGACTTCATTCTCCCCGTAGTATTTGTCCACGACCGTCTTGCCGCCAGCGGGAGCGCTACAAGTCGTGTCCAGGGGTGTTTGATAAGGCGCCCAACTAGTGGGTAGACCGGAGACGGTGGTTGCCAATCCCGCGGAGCAAGGATTGCCGGAGAGCGCCGTGGGGGCAACATAGCCGTTGAACCATTCGTATTCCTTCACGCATTGGCCGCTGGTGCAATCAGTGATTGGCGCGGATTTCTTATATTTCACGAGCTTGCTGGCAGGTCCCCAGTTCGTGGTAGTGATGGCGAAGTCCGTCACAGTTAAATTGCCCGCAACGGCAAGCTGCCAGCCGCCAACGATTTCGTTGAGAGGTCTGTTGACATTGCTCAACCAGCGCCTGCCGCGGCCGAAGGGAAAGTCGATCAGGCCGTTGAATTGAACATGCTGCGGTGGCGTGTTGGTATCAACCATGTAGTTTTCCCAGCGATTCAGGGCCTTGTAGTACTGCCACGGCTGCGCGCCGGTGGGCGGCGGTGGCGGAAGATTCGGAGAGCCCGGCAGCGCGGAACCGGCATCGGCAGGACCCACTGTCACCGTGTTGGCGCCCGCGCCGACCCAGTTACCGACATAGGAGTTCACGAAGTCGGCGTAGGGTTCGACGTCGTCGCCGTTTTCGCCGCCGTAGTCGCCGCCCGTCCGCAGGTTCTTTTCCCACACATACATGACCTGCCATGCAGAGCCGCTGTGATAGAGCTTCTGGTAGACCGCCTGGAGGGCGTTGTAATTGGACCAGCCGGACTTCTGGATCTGGTAGCTCCCGGAGCCATAGCTCAGGTTGTCATAGGGGCCTTCACCAGTGCTGGAGTTATAGGGGGAGACCGCGCTCCCCGGATTGGCAGGTGTTTCCGAGCCCTGCTGGATCTCCCAACTGTATGTCGAAGGGTGATCGTTGTAGTAGAAGGAATTATTCAGATTCGTGCCGTGCGTGTAGAGGTAGCTGACGCGCAGCACGGAGCCCCACTTGATCGGCTGCTCGATGGTGAAGTTAGCCTCGTCGACGCACGAAGGCGGATTATCGGGATTGATGCTGACGACGCTCATGCCGGGCGTAAGCGCAGTGGTGCTGGTGCTGTTGATCACGCCCGCGCTGTTGAATCCCATGATCGGCCAGCCTGCCCCTGTTGTCGGAGTGGTGGTGTTGTAGTTAAAGCTCGAAGAGTTATTCGCCGCGGAAAGCAGCATGTAACCTCCATGCGGCGTGTAGTTGGCGCTGGTGAAGGTCTCAGAATAGCCCGCGGTGAAGGGATTGTTGCGGTTGATCAGGCGGGCTTCCTCGCGGATCGGGACTGGATAAATATACCGACCCACGGCGCCACGCAGCACGGTACCCCATTTGCCGAAAGGCTGCCAGGCTGCTCCCACGCGCGGGCTGAAGGTAGCGTCATAGCTGTTCACCAGCATGGGCGGCAACCCTGCCTCAGCCGGGGTTTCAAACTTTACGCCGTTGGCCATGTCATTAGCAATCACCGCCGCAGTCGTCAGCGGCGGTGTTTCGGTTTCCAGTTGCGAAGGAGAGCCAGAGGTCACAACCGCATGGTTTTTCAGGTCGAAGCCCATCATGGCGCCCTGCCCCTCCCACATGGCCGGATGCGCCTCCCAGCGAAGGCCGAGGTTCAGGGCGAGGTTGTTGCGCACACGGTAGTTGTCCTGCAGATAACCGTCGAACTCCATATCGTGCAGGTGCTGATAAGGGGGTTCGATGTTGTTGCTGTAGGAGTAGGCCGCGCCCAGGAACATGTCGGCGTTGGCCTGGCCCGAGTTCGAGAGGGCGCTAGCGGATGAAGAGCTGAATTTGGTTGGGTCGCTAAGAGCTGTTGCGTAAGTGCCGAACTCGAAAGCGTCCTTGATCTCGTCGGGGATCGATCCGAAGTGCTCGAAGCGGTACCGGCCTCCGAACTGCAATTGGTGCTTGCCCAGTGTTTTGGTCAGGTTTTCGTCGGCGTTGTAGGTTGTGGTGGTGACACTGTACTGAAATTGAGTACCGCCGAATTCGGCGAAGTTGCCTGTAATTTCGGGGAAGCCGGGCTCGCCGAAGTTGTTGGGGAGCCCCAGTTCCTTTTCGAAGTCCGCATTCGGGGTTCCTCCGGCGTAGTTGTGCTCTCCGATCCAGGTCTGGCTCAGCACAGTTTCAGAAAAGAACGTCGGCGAAAATACATGCGTGAACCCAAATGCGCCGGCATACACGTTGTTAGGGTTGAAGGAGACGCCGCTGGCCAGCGCTGGGATGGAAGCTCCGCCCGGCGCGGTGGCCGCCAGAGTATACGAAGCCTCGCCCGGGTCGTTACGCGGGCTGTGGCCGGTGGTCAGGTTCTGGGTATAGCGCACATACGCCCGGTTGTTTTCGTTGAATACCTGATCCAGACGCCAGGTGATCTGCGGCTCGACGGTCAGCTCTTTTACCGTCCCGGTATAGTTGTTTGCGGCTACGGGGCTGATAGCGGGGTTACGAACACCGTTCGAGCCCGTAGTCGTCGGCACCATGGCATTCAGGGTCTTGGTGAGGGCAGCCTCCTGGTTGGCCGGAATGCAATTGGTGTCGCCATTGCAGTTTGCGGGACCCGCGCCTGGGCCCTCACTATACTCCTGCGTGAAGGTCTGCCGGCAATAAGGATTGGTAGACCCGTAGCAGGCATTGGCGCCCTTGCCGTATGTGCCGGTGGTAGCCGGATCGTAGAGCACCTGCAGGACGTTCGAGCTATTTGTCGCCTGGCTAAAATCGCCCTGCTGCATCTGCGGGGTCGGCACCTTTTCATTCTGGAAAGGGGATTGTGCCAGCGAATAGCGCTCGTAGGAGAAGAAGAAGAACGTCTTGTTTCTCCCATGGTAGAGATGCGGAATGACGATGGGACCGCCTACGGAGGCACCGAATTCGTTGCGGACATATTGCGGCGCGACATAATTGGAGGGGTTGTTTCGGCCGCGGGCGATTCCGATGGCATTGTTACGGGCGGTTTCAAAGAACGAGCCATGCAGTTGGTTGGTGCCGGACTTCGTATTGAGGATGACTGTCGCCGGGGAGGCATATTGCGCTCCTCCGGCTTCGTCTATCACCCGCACTTCCTGAACCGAATCTGGATCGATCATCTGCTGCGAACCCATGTGGGTGCCTCCGAACTCGCGGCTGGTCAGAGTGGCGCCGTCGGTTTCGTACTCCGTAGAGGGGCCTTCCTGGCCGTTGGCGCAGGAGCTGGATTCCGGACAGCTTTCGAGACCGGGGGTCGTCTGGTTGACCAGGGTGATGATGTTGCGGCCGTTCATCGGGAGTTGGTTGATGCGCGCGTTTTCAAGCGTTGAGGTGATGGTGCCGTTGTCGGTGGTTTCGAGTTGCACAGAGTTCGCCGATACCGTCACTTGCTGGGAAACTGACCCCGCCGTGAGAGTGGCGTTGACCACCGCGGTCTGGGCTACCAGCAATTCGATACTTTGCTGGGTCGTCTTCATATGCGGTGCGGAAATCGAAACGGCATAGTTCCCGGTAATCAAACCAGGCACCTCGTAGAAGCCGACATTGCTGGTTGTCGAATCAATCGCCACGCCTGTGGCCTTGTTCAAGACGTGGACCGTGGCGCCGGGGATGACTGCGCCGCTTGAGTCAGAAACCGTACCCTGAATCGAGCCCGCACCGCTTTGCGCAATCGCGAATGACGCGGATACGACCAGGGCGAGCATGACAGCGGCAGCGGGCGCCATGCAGGCGCGCAGAGCCCCCAGGAAACGGATCATTGAACTCTTCATTGGACCTCCTTGTTGATGTAGTGCCTGCCTTACGATTCGTTTATTCCTTTGTTTTTCACTAACGTTAACGTTACCGATCTGCGTCCGGTCGCCGGACACTCCACGCGCAGGAGCGCCCGCAATACGCTGTTTCCTTATGGGTCGGAAAAGTGCCGCCTCTTGCCTACGTTGCCAAGGGAAGTTCAGGCCCAAGCGTGCGTCATTATTTGTGCTGCCGGACAGGGAGTAAGGGATTCTCTGGGAACGTGGCTGGTCTTTCTCGTCGAGCTTGTGTGGCGTGTGTGACTGGTCCCAATCGCCTATCCTGCCCCTCAAACCTTAATCACTGATCACCTTGAGAGTTTCTTACTGAGGTGACAGCTTTCAAATTCCCTCATGCTAGAAAGATGCCGTTTCGTTTGATGCTTCGAGCCGCGCGGGCGAAGAACTATCAGGGGACTACCGTTTTCGTTCGCGAGCGTTTGTGAACTCGAAAGCAAACAGGGGATTCCCCCATCCCCAGACTTCTAACAAACCCGGTCACAGCCTTGGCAAGTGTCTTACCGTTTGGCCCGGGCATGTTTCTGTGATCTTCTTTAGAATCTTTTTATTATCGAGCTGACGGCTCTTGTGCCAAACGTTCTTGCCGCAGGAACAAAAAGTCGAGTATGATGCGGGGGACTTATGAACCGCGCCCATGCAACACGGGAAGCATGGCATCCGCAGAGCAAACAAGATAGTGATGTGATTCTGCGGGAGTTAGAAGCGATCCTGGCCAGTCCGCATTTCTGTAACAGCAAACGATATCCGACTCTTCTGCGACATATTGTCGAGAATACGCTGGCGGGCAAGCTCGATTTGCTGAAAGAGCGCACGTTGGGTGTGGAGGTGTTTGACCGGCCGCCGACTTACGACACGAATACCGATACAGTCGTACGCTATACCGCCGGGGAGGTGAGGAAACGCCTGCTGCTCTACTATTCCGAACACAGCAGCAGCGGCGGCATTCGGATCTCATTGCCTGCAGGGTCTTATGTCGCGGAGTTCTGGCACGAGCACGACGCTCATGATGAGCAACTGGAGACAGCTGATCATCCCGATCCTGGGGCTGCATACCTTCACGACGCAGAAACGGATGCGCATTGGACGAGCGGGACGCATGACCCCGCGCAGGCCTCTCTAGCGCTCGATAAGGTTGAAGCTGGTCATTTTACATCTGGCACACATCCGGTTGTCGTCCATTCTTCCGCCAACACTTCGAAAATGCTTTGGTGGGCAGTCCTGATTGCGATTGTTGTGGGTGCCGTTGCCGGCGGGTTTTGGTGGAAGAGTCATGCCGTACAAGCGCAGACCCCAGTCGCTGAATTCTGGGCGCCCCTGCTGCGTGATCAACGTTCGATCGTCATTTGCACGGGGAGTTCGGTGTTTGCGCCGCAGAACCGTTCGGGTGTGGAGACCGCGGGAAGGGATATCGACTACACCTTTGTCTCGATGCAGATCGCCTCCGCAATTTCACAAGTGAGCGGCGAGTTGCAACGTTCCGGGGCTGCAACTGAGTTGGCTTCGGCAGCGACTTCCTCGCTGCCGGATTTGCGTGAGCATTCGGTGACGCTGCTGGGCGGCTACAACAACCAATGGACGCTTCGCTTCGTTGATCCTTTGCGCTTTTATTTTGTGCAGGGGCAGGGCACGGCTGAAATCATTGCCGACCATGCACATCCTGGGATTCACTGGGAACGCGACAGCTCACTGCCATACTCCAGCGCGGACGATTACGCCCTGGTCGCGCGATTTCGCGACTCCACTATCGACGGGCCGGTGGTTGTGTTGGCCGGGCTGGGGCGAAACGGAACCGAAGCCGCAGCGGAGTTCGCAACCAGTCCCCATTATTTGCAGCTATTGAAGGACCGAGTCGGAAGCGGATTTGCCAACCGGAACATCGAGGCAGTGTTGAAGGTGAATGTAATTGACGGCAAGACCGGAGCACCCTCGATCGTGGCCATACATAGCTGGTAGGCAATGAGGCTTTTCGTGCGACGCGCCGCGCGGACAGATCGCATTCTCCAAGTGCGATGCGTGTACATTCCCGAAAACAAGCTGTAGTATTTCCTCGATGAAAACCGGGGATTCTCACGATGGAATGAGCATAAGAAGTTTGCTGCAGCGATTTGCAGGCGGAGTTGCATTGTGGGCCGCGCGGCCGGCATTTGCAGCCGTGTCGCATATTGCAGCGGGCGGCGCGCTGGTCGCAGGGGAAGCTGGACAGTCGGACGAGAAACGTCTCTACGACGACACATTGAGGTGCTGGTGCGACGGATTGCTGGCGCGACAGGTGACGGAGTTTCGCGATCCAGCATTTTATGGCGGGCTTCTGTGCCCTTCCTGCGCGTTGATTCATGGGCGGTGTGGCGACGCGGTATGTCCGTTGCTGCGCATGGCACATTCCACTGGCGAAGCAAAGTATGTGCGAGCGGCCGTGCTCTTGCATGAGTGGTCGCAGGCGCAGGTGAGCCGACCTGATGGGAGCTGGGTGAACGACGTCACGCTGAGCACCTGGCAGGGTATCACTGTATTTCACTCCATCGCATTGGCTGAGGCGCTGGAGCATCATGGCGAGGTTCTCGACGCCGCGACGCGGGCCAGGTGGAAAGACCGGCTGGCGGAAGCCGCGAAGTTTCTGGATGGATTCATCACCATTGAGACGGGAAACGTGAACTACCCGGTAACGGCGACGCTGGCGTTCCAGCTTTGCGGACGGGTATTGGGCGAAACGCATTACTTCGACAGGGCGCGAGCGCTGGCGCAGGAGGTGATGGGGCAGTTCACGCCGGATGGTTTTCTCTTTGGTGAGGGGCATCCACTGAAGGGTGTTTCACCGAAAGGGTGCCGGCCGTTGGATCTTGGGTACAACGTGGAGGAGTCGTTGCCGTCATTGGCGCTCTACAGTCTGCTGGCCGAGGACAAGCCGGTGCAGCAGCAGGTGGTGGCAGCGATGAAGACGCACATGGAGTTTATGCTGCCCGACGGCGCATGGGACAACAGCTTCGGGACCCGTGACTACAAGTGGAGTTGGTGGGGCAGCAGGACGAGCGATGGATGCGAGCCGGGCTTTGTTTTGATGTCGCAGTTCGATCCCAGGTTTCGCGAGGTGGCGCGACGCAACCTGGAATTGATGGCGGCCTGCACGCACGACGGACTGCTTTACGGCGGACCAGGCTACTATGAGCACGGGGATCTGCCGTGCATCCATCACACATTTACGCACGCCAAGGTGCTGGCAACGGTGCTGGACCGCGGGAGCTTTGATGGAGAGGCGAGCGAGCGGCCCAAGCTGCCACGAGATGAAGCGTATGGACTGATGAACTTTCCGCCGATCGGGACAAAGCTTGCGGCCATCGGTCCGTGGCGCGCGACGGTGACGGAATACGACTGGGAATACACGGAACATGTGCAGCCCGGCGCGGGCAATCTTGGAGGCGGCCACGTTTCGGGTGGCGCGCTATCGATGCTGTATCACGAGACAATCGGACCGATTCTTACCGCAAGCATGACCGAGTACCTGATGGTAGAGATCGCCAATCAGCAGCAATATCGCGACGGCCGGCACATGGACCTGACGCCGCGCATGGAGTACGTGAGCCCGGCAAACGGCGAGAGGTTCACGAATCTCAACGATTTCAGGGCGGTGCTTTCGGCGAATCGGGCGGCAAATGAGATCGTCTTCAACGCGGAAGGGCAGTTGATGACGGCTTCGCGTAAGCCGGTGACCTCAGGGGGAATCGCGTATCACATGGTTTACCGGCTGCGCGAGGATGGAGTTGAAATCATCGCGAATGCGAAAGGTGAAGCGACGGCCCCGCTGCAGTTGATAGTTCCAGTGATCGCCCGCAACGGCGATCGTGTGGAGCAGGTGGACGCGCAAACCGTTCGAGTGATCAGGGCGAAGGGCACGATCATAATGCATACCGATGCTGCGGACGGATTTGATGCACAGTTCCACGAGAAGACCTTTAACCTTGTGCCGGGGTTTGAGGCATTTCCGTTCATAGCGGCTATGAAAGCGGGAAAGGAAACGCGGATACGATTGCAGGGCGAAAAAGTCGTGCCCTGATTCAGAGCCATTTTTGCAACCGGTTCGAGCCGCTACCTCGAGCGGGCCCGCTTGCTGCTCGCTCACCGCAGCTTTGGCGCGGTCTTGTCCTTGAGATTGAGCGTCACTGCGGCGCGGATGAGATTCTTCAGGGCCGCCTCATCGATCCTGTCACCTTCCTGAATATCGATGGCACGCCTCAAATTTCCGTCGAGGCTGGAGTTGAAAAGACCGGACGGGTCCTTTAACTGGGCTCCTTTGGCGAATGTCAATTTGATGTGGTCCTTGTACGTCTCTCCAGTGCAGACGATGCCACCTCGGGAGAAGACGGGAGTTCCAGGGTTTGTGGCTTTCACCCATTTCCACTCTTCGACGATCTCAGGATCTGCCGCATGGATGATTTGGCGGACTCTCGCGAGCGCTTTCCCGCGCCAGTCGCCAAGCTGGTTGATCTTCGCGTCGATGGATGCAGAGGCGTCTTGCGCGGCCGGGATGGTCTTTTTCATAGTTAGCTCCAATTCTCGCACGCAGTTGTTTCATCTTATTGAGCGGTGCAAAAGGGATGTCTTTGCGTCGTGCCCGCGGGACTCTGGAATTCATTATTTGAATCCGCTTTCCCCACGCTGAAATGCTGGGCTTACAAACTTTGCGCCTCCGGCGCGCGCTGCCATGACATCACTTCTGAAGGCCTCAATAGCCATCGTTTCCGCTCAACCCATTAATTTGATCGGTCCGCTTAGACTGCAGACGACGCCAGGAGAAGTACGAGCCCGCCCATAGCACGCTGGTAAGGGTCGATGGGACAAACGCGAGCGGGCGATCGCTTATGAACGAGTGGGCAATGATTGCCGAAACGAGATTGATAGCGAAGCCGGCATAGGCCCACTCCTTGATCCATATGTTGACCCGCGCGGGCCTTATGGGGACGAGTAGCACGGCCACTCCCACGAGCTTGGCCAGTGAAAGCTCGAAGCGGAAGTACTCCGACGTGAAGCCGAGGCGCGCGAACGCTTGAGCCCCCTGAGGCAACAGTTCGTAGTAAGCGGTGAAGCTCATCTCCAGGCAGAAGAGCAGTGTGAAAATCCAAAACAGGACGGAGGTGGCTTTGGAGACGGCGCGGTCGACCGCGAGGGCCGGATTGTTCAAGGTCGATTCCATGGGGTTCCTCCTTCAACTCAAGAATGCGGAGCCGCCTAAGACGGCTATTTGGTCTCCGCGTTGAACTGTTTCGTGTACTCAGCGACCAGGCGCTGCCAGGCAACGGACTTCGTCGCATCGGCGCCGGCGGCGCGCCCAATGGGGGTTCCGTTCAGCAGCCGGTCCAACACATCGAAAGCAATGTGCCAACCTGCTGCGCCCCAAGCCACGAAGCGGGGGTCGATCGCATGCCACAGTGTCAGCCGTGTGCCGCCGCCGAGCGGCCCGAGCTCCCACCGGATGTCGTGGTACTCAAGCAACCGGGGAGCGGCGGCTCGCGTGACCGTTGTCTCGGAAACTTTGCCCGTGCCCACCCAGGTGAGCTTCACCATGGATCCAACCGTCGCCAGGCTCCCATCAACGGTGAAGGGAGCCCACTCGCGAAGCTGCGCGGGATCGGTAAGCGCCTGCCAGACCTTTTCTGGTGGGTGGCGGAGTTCTCTGACGAGAATGAGGGTCCACTTCTCTGGGCCCTTTCGTATCTCCGCCGTCCGAGCGGGGCCGGGCGCGTACTGCACGTTGACGCTCATCTTTTTTCTCCCTTTCTTTCGCGGCGATCACCGGCGCCGATCCCGCTGGGCGATGCTTCAGAACGGACGTCTTACCAACGTTTCAACTGCGTGACCTGGATGAGATTGCCGCACGTATCTTGCAGCATCGAAATCCTGGATGCTGTTACATCTGTCGGCGGCATGGTGAACTCGGCGCCGCGCGCTTTCATCCGCTCGTAATCTGCCTGCAGGTCGTCAGTAAAGAACATGGTCGCGGGCTGGTTCTGCTGAAAGAGCGCCTGCTGATATGCTTTTGCCGCTGGGTTGTTGTTGAGCGCCAATTGCAGCTCAGTGCCGTCCGGCTCCTCGGCCGAGGCCACCGTGAGCCAGCGAAACGGCCCGTTGCTGAAGTCGGCCTTTTTCACGAAGCCCAGCACCTCGGTATAGAAGCGCAGAGCCTTCTCCTGATCGTCGACATACACGCTGGTGAGTTTGATCTTCATTTCGTTGCTCCTTTGTGATGTTTGCGGTTTGTGCCGCGACGTTTCTTTGTCTTGATCTTCGTTGGTGTTGACTTACCGCTCGGATTGGACTGCCCCATGCGGTCCAGGTGGCGCTCGAGAGCATCCATGTAAGGGGTCCAGAACCGGCGGTATTCCTCGATCCAACTCGCCGCTTTCTTAAGCGGGCCTGCCTGCAGGCGGCAGGGACGCCATTGCGCCTCGCGGCCGCGGACAATTAGGCCGGCGTGCTCCAGCACCCTCAGGTGCTTGGAGACAGCCGGCATCGACATCTCAAATGGCATGGCGAGTTCGGTCACCGAGGTCTCGCCGAGCGATAGCCGGGCGAGAATGGCGCGGCGAGTGGGGTCGGCGAGGGCGGCGAATGTAGTGCTGAGCTGATCCTGCATTTGTGATAAACCAATCGGTTAAATAACCGATGGGTTAAATATAAAACGGATTGGCTGCCGTGTCAATCCTTGTCAAAAAGAAATTTTCGCGGGGGAATTGTTGGCGAATGGCCGGCTGCCGGGCAGTCACCAGGTTCCGACTACCGAGATTGCTCAAAAACCGCCGGCAATCTTACTACTTTTCTCTGTGTCCTATTTGTTCTGCTCGAGCCAGTGCAAGTACTCGGGCAGTGAGTGCAACTGGTCCACGTGGTCGGGCGCAGAGTTTCCGGCAAAGCCGATCACCGTGAGCCCCCCGGCGCTCACCCGGCTCAGCATTTGCGTGCCCATGGGGCCAAAACGCGCGACCGGATGCGGCGACAGGCGCCACTCGCGCAACAGCCAGTCGGCGGTTTCGGTAGTGCTCGCAAAAGTGCCGGGAAAAATCTCTGAGTGCGTAATGATGAGCCGTTTCTTTCCGGCCATGGCATCCTGGCCGAAGCGAAGCCATATTTCAAGATTGCTCGCGTCAAGGTCGGACTCGAGCGGTCCCGGCGTGCCGTCGGTGTAGCCCGTGTGCACGCCGTCGATGCACAACACGCGGCGGACTCTTGCGTAGGACGCCGGATCAAGCAGGATTTGGCGCAATGCGCCGCATCCGGCGCTCCAGCCGCCAAGCGCGATCTGACCAAAGTGCAAATGGCTCGCGGATTCTGCCGCATCAACCAGCGAGAGAAATCGCGTTGGATCCTGGAACAGGCGGACATAAGACCCGGAGCCGGCGCCGGCCTGCACGGTAACAACGGCCATCTGGCGCTGTTGGCTCGCCGCCAGTTCGGGCAGCCAGTCTCCACCGTGGAAAAAGAAAAGCAGCGTCGCCGGCCGGTTGGGTCGCAGCCCTTGCGGGACAAAGAGTGTGCCCAACGGCAATGGATAATGGTCGCCTGGAGGCGATTGTTGCGTGAGACGCGGATGGGCTCGCGTATGCTCCACCATCGGGGAGGGGTTTTGCGCCGCAGCCGGTGGAGCCTGAGATGCGGGAGCCTGCGCTGTGGCAGGAGCCTGGGCCAACAGGACCGGCGGCGCGAGCGCGAGCGCAAGACATGCGATCGAGCAAGACGACAGGATGGGTGACATGCTCCGCATGGGTATTACGATCTCCGGCCCGGCGTTTGGCAGCCCGCACTATCTTGCAAAGGCTTCAGTGAGCGCGCGGCAAGACCATCTTAGGCGATGTGGGGGTGGACTGATTCCCGGTTTGGACGTACGGAGCCGCATACGCAATTCGATAGCGCACTCAAGCGTTGTTTGCGGGCGGGTAGTCGGCGGCGGTGGGTCCGGCAAACCGACGGCTTGACAGGCTACTACAGTAGTAGTAATACTTCCTACACGAATAGGAGGAGTGATGGCCACTCCGAAGCTTTCGAAGCTTGAGTTTCAGATCATGGAGGCGCTGTGGGGGAAGGGTGAGGCAGCAGGCGGAGAGACGTCGGGCGGCGAACTGTCAATTCGGGAGATTCTGGATGCGCTGCCGGCGAAGCGCCGGGCCGCGTATACGACGATCCAGACCACGGTTTACCGCATGGAGACGAAGGGTGTGGTGCGGCGCGTGCGGAAGGTGGGGAACTTTCACCTGTTTGCGGCGGCGATTACGCGCGAAGCGGCGCAGAGGAGATTGATCGATGAGCTGCTGGCGGTGTTTGGCGGGCGGCCACAGCCGGTGATGGCGCATCTGGTAGAGACAGGGAAACTGTCGCTGGATGACGTGAAAGACGCGGAGAAACTTCTGCGCGAGCTCTCCCGGAAGGAGAAGCGGTCATGACAATCACGACATTGGAGGTTTGCAAGACCATGCGCGCGCGGAATCGGACTTGGAGCGTCTTGCCAGGCGCGGCGGCAATTGCGGCGGTTGCGATGACGCTCGTCTTCGGATTCATGCATGCGCAGCAGAATCCAGCGCCTCAGAGCGTCGAAGCGGCAAGTTACCCGAGCGTCGAAGTTCTTGTGGTCGACCACGCGGAAAAGGCATCGCCGAATTAGCCAAGCCAGCGCAAGGCTCAAAGAGAGGAGTACAGCAATGCCCAACAACCTTACCTCGGCAGTGATCAACCATCTGTGGCAGTCGACAGCGGTCGTGGGCGTCACGTGGCTGCTGGCATTGGCGCTCAGGAAAAATCATGCGCGGGTGCGGTACTGGATCTGGATGTCGGCGTCAATCAAATTCCTGGTTCCCTTCGCCCTGTTGGTGAGCATCGGCAGCCACTGGGCGAGACCAGGGAACCTGTCGTTTGCGCGGTCGGAGATTTACTACTCGATGGCGCAGTTGAGCCAGCCGTTCATGCAGTCGTCATCTCCAAACGCTGCCTCGCCGGCTGCAACGCGCTTCGCCGGCGCGCGCGATTGGTTTCCTTTGCTGCTTGCCGGCGTTTGGCTTGGCGGAGTGTTGACGGTGCTCGGCTCATGGTGTGTGCGGTGGTGGCGGCTTTCCAGGCTGGTGCGCGCGGCCCGACCCGCGGAGGAGCACGAGCTGCGGGCGCTGCGCAAAGCTGAATCCGCTGGAGGGATCAAACGGCCGATCGCATTGCGCTTTTCGCAAGAGTCAACGGAGCCTGGCATCTTTGGGATTCTTCATCCCGTTTTGCTGTTGCCGACGCGGATTCTGAAACAGCTCAATGACGAACATCTCAAATCGATCCTTGCTCACGAAGTCGGGCATGTGCGGCGGCACGACAATCTGACGGCCGCGATCTGCATGCTGACTGAGGCGGTGTTCTGGTTTTATCCGCCGGTCTGGTGGATCGGTGCGCGCGCAATGGAGGAACGCGAGCGCGCGTGCGACGAAGAAGTGCTGCTTTTGCTCGAGCAGCCGCAGATTTATGCGGAGAGCATCCTCAAAGTATGCGAGGTGTGCCTGGAGTCTCCGTTGGCTTGCGTCGCAGGCGTAACCGGATCGGATTTGAAGGCGCGGATCGCGCGCATCATGACGCAGAGGCCTGGCACACACGTCAGCCTGGCAGGGAAGATGCTATTGAGCGCCGTGGCGATGGTTGCTGTTGCAGGACCGCTGAGCTTTGGGGTCTTGCACGCCATGCAGGCGAACATGCCGCTGCTGCATCCGACGGCGGGCCAACAGCGATCGTTTGAAGTGGCCACGATCAAGCCGAACAACGAAACGCATCCGGGCTTCAATCTCTCGATGAATCCTGAACATTTTGTTGCCAAGCATATATCAGTCAACGATCTCATCAGCTGGGCGTATTACACCAAGTCGGATGATCAGATTCTAGGCGGGCCGAGCTGGACAAAAACTGAGTTCTTCGACATTGAGGCGAAGGCCGCGGAGGCCGATGTTGAAGCGATCAACAAGATGAGCCAGCCGGAGCGGATCGCACAGTCGAGACTCCTGGTGCAATCGCTGCTGGCCGACCGCTTTGGTTTGAAAGTGAGCTTCAGAACCCAGGAACTGCCGGTTTATGCGTTGGTGGTGGCCAAGGGTGGCCCCAAGATCAAAGAAGTCGAAGCAACTCCCATTCCGCCCGGGACACAGCCCGGAACCCAGCCGCCTCCGGGGGCGCACTGGTCGAGAATCGCAAAGTCCGGGCAGTACCAATACACAGCGAGTGCATGGCCGATGAACCTGACGGCAGACTGGCTGTCGCGATTTGACGAGGTGAGTGGCCGGCTGGTGGTGGACGAGACAGGCTTGAAGGGGACCTACGATTTTGTACTTAACGGCATTTCTATGCGACCGGCTCCCGACGAGTCGGTGACTTCGATCTTTACGGCGCTGCAGGAACAGCTTGGACTGAAGCTGGAGCCGCAGAAGGCGCCAGTAGAGGTGGTAGTGGTGGACCAAGTGCAGCGGCCGACGCCCAATTGATAAGGACAGGGACAGAGGGAACAAGGGAACAGGGAACAAGACAAAATCTGTTTGCGAGATTGGGGCGGCGGAGATAGGGGCAGCAGAGGCGTGATCGGGACGCTGATCTGGAACAATATGATGCGCGAAGGTGTCTAAGGGAAGAAGTCTGAGTTGTTTTGCCGGCAGGATTGGGTTCCGTTCTCATGATGCGCGCGCTGAGCCGTGCCGCCTTTTCACTACGGCGAGGTCGTTTGACAAGCTAAAGAGTAGAATGCTACATAGGGATCGTTGGCGAGCGCATTTGCGGAGATTCGAGAAACGATGCACAGGCTGGGCGGCAAGCGTTGCTGGTTCGCAGTTGTATCTGCGCTTCTTTTCGCCGGAATGGTCTTCGCGTACATGGGAATGTTAGCCAATGCGCAAAGTCCGGAGCAGGATTGGGAGAAGGCGGCGGGCGGGAAGCAGGAGTTTGAAGTTGCGTCGGTGCGAGAGAACAAATCCGGTGGAGGGGCGTACAGCAATTTCACTCTTGACAACGGAAACGCATATTGGGTGATGAAGAAAGGCGATGTAGTGGCGCCGACGGGCAGCCTGTTTTCAGCGAAAAACCAGACGCTGATGCGCTTCATCGTTTTTGCGTACAAGCTGAGCGGAACACAGGAACTGGCGCTGCGGTTCGACTTTTATGCCGGGCTTGGATTGCACGTGCCGGAATGGGTGAGAAACATGCACTACGATATTGAGGCGCGCGCGGCTGAACCGGCGACCAAGGACCAGATGCGGCTGATGATGCAGAGCCTGCTGGCCGAGCGGTTCAAGCTGGCGGTGCACTGGGAGACGCGGGAGGCTCCGGTGTTTGCGCTGGTGCCGGCGACGGCAGGGAAGTTGGGGCCACAATTGCGACAACATCCGGCGAGCGACGACTGCTCCACGACGGCGTTCTCTGATGACGCCGTCAAGGGTGCGGCCGGGACGGAATCACTCTCAGCGCTTCCGATTTCCTGCGGCATGATCGCGCATTTGCCGCCGAGTGCATCGTCGGCGCATCGTTTTGGCGGGCGCAATGTGCCGCTGGCGATGCTGGCGGAGTCAATGGCGACACAGACGGGGCTGGTGGTGGTGCCGCGGCCCGTGATTGATGGGACAGGATTGAAGGGCAGGTTCGATTTCTGGATGGAATGGACGCCAGAGGACACAAGCGAAGTCGATAACCACGAAAGCGGCGGGACATTTCGCGAGGCACTGAAGCACCAGCTTGGATTGAAGCTGGAACCGGAGAAGGGACCAGTCCAGGTGCTGGTGATCGATCACGTAGAGCAGGCGTCGGAGAATTAGGGAATAGGGAATAGGGATTAGGGATTAGAAAACAGGGAACAGAGAACGGAGAACAGAGAACAGAGAACAGAGGAGCAGTAAATCGGAAACAGCAAGGCAGGTAGCGAGAAAGTTTGTTGGCCGAGGGCTCGAGGTGAGACTGGAGACGATGCTGAAGCGTGGCGCGTGTGAAATGGCGATCTGTGGTTTGGTGGTCGCACTTGCGGCGGGCGGATTCGTCGGGGTGCGGAAAGCCGGGGCACAGCAAGGCGGGGCGCAATTGCTTCATCCCGGAGCGGGGCCGCCGCCGGCGTTCGAGGTGGCGACGATCAAACCCAGCCAAAGCAACAGCGGCCTGACGAATTATGGGATTGCCGAGGGACGGTTCAGAGCAGATAACGCAACGACCGCCGACCTCATCAAGCTCGCCTACGACTTGAGGTCGGACGATCAGTTCGAGAAGGGGCCGGATTGGACGAACTCCGAACGGTTTGACATTGATGCCAAGATCGCGGAAGCGGATGCGGTAGCGTTGCAAAAGCTTGCTCCCACGGAGAGATTCAACCAATACCGGCTCATGGTGCAGTCGCTGCTATCGGACCGGTTCAAGTTGAAGGTGAGCACGCGAGAAAGAGTGCTGTCGGTTTATGCGATGGTGGTGGCCAGAAATGGCCCGAAATTGACAGTCACCGCACCCGAAAAGCAGCACATGCCATGGCTGTGGGGCGGATCGAGAGGGGAGTTGCATGCGGCGAGCGTGTCGATGGGTTTCTTTGCCGGTTGGATTTCAGGCAGGGGGGATGCAGGCGGGCGCGTGGTGGTGGACGAGACGGGATTGAACGGGATCTACGATTTCACGCTGAAATGGACGCCGGTTGAAAGCGCGGCGAGTGCAATGGGCGGAGCGGCCACAAACGAGGCAAGCGCGAACGCACCCGGGATCGACCAGGGAGGGCCATCGCTGTTTACGGCGCTGACTGAGCAGCTCGGCTTGAAGCTGGAATCTACGAAGGCGCCGGTACAGGTGCTGGTCATCGATCACGTGGAGCGGCCGTCACAAAACTAGGGACCAGGGACCAGGGGCGAGGCAACAAGGGCGAGGAAGATGCGAACGCGGGTAATCAGGGAGATGGCGATTTGCGGTTTCGTGTTTGTGGCCGCGACAGTCTTGCGTGGGCAATTGCTTTATCCCGATCCGGGCACGCGGCCCTCCTTTGAAGTGGCCACGGTAAAACAGGGGCACGGCGCCGGCCAACTATACGACCTCCGGCTGCAGCCGGACAGATTTTTGGCGGAGAACGCGCCGCTCGACCGGCTCATTCGATTCGCCTATGACGTGAAGTCTGATTCCCAGGTTGCGAATATGCCGAATTGGGCCGGTTCGGTGAGCTTCGATATCGATGCGAAGATCGGCGACGACGAGGTCGAGGCCATGAAGAGCCTTCCTCCTGACCAGAGGTTCCAACAGTATCGGCTGATGGTTCAGTCGCTGCTTGCTAATCGGTTCGAGATGAGAGTGAGGACAGAAACAAAGGAACTTCCGGTCTACGCGCTCGTGGCAGCAAAGAACGGTCCCAGGCTGACCCCATCAGCACCACCGCCGGGGATGCAAAAGCTGCCAATGCCGCAATTGATCTTTCACGCGAGTGGAGATTTGAAGGCGTCCTTCGTATCGATGGCATTTTTCATAGGGTGGCTTTCAGGGAAGCAGGATACGGGTGGCCGCATCGTAATTGATGAAACCGGCCTGACTGGTATGTATGATTTCACGCTGAAATGGACGCCGGTTGAAAGCGCGGCGAGTGCAATGGGCGGAGCGGCCACAAACGAAGCAGCCGCGAACGCGCCCGGGATCGACCAGGGAGGGCCGTCGCTGTTGACAGCGCTGACTGAGCAGCTCGGTTTGAAGCTGGAACCGCAAAAGGCGCTGGTGCAGGTGCTGGTGATTGATCATGTGGGGCAGCCGTCACAGAACTAGGGACCAGGGACCAGGGAATAGGACGAGAGAACGGAGAACAGAGAGCAGAGGCGAGGTCCTTCGGTGTGGTCCAGACGGGCATGGAACAACGTTAGTCTTTGGGGACCGGTCACAAAAATTCACGGGAACGGAGGAAACCAACGAAACGTACACTCGTCTTATCGGTGTATTCTTCTCGGGATCAGAAAAAATCGGCCGTAGGCGTTTTTCGCGATGATCGCGACGGGCGCAGAAGGGGAGTTTCTGTAATGGGATCGAATCAGGCAGGGTGCAAGCTGCGTGTCGGCGCGGAAGGGCTGCGTGGGGTGGTAGTGTCGGCCGCTTTGGCGATCGGCTTGATGATTGCGGGCAACGGGATGGGGGCGAAGGCGCAGGGAACGGCGCCAGCGGCTCCGGCGCCTGCACCGGCCGCGCAGAGTACACCGGCCGCGCCAGCCGGACAGAACAGGTCGACGCCTCTCACGGCGGCTTCGCCAAAAGATGTCCTTGGGATCTGGCAGGGGACGCTGCACATTGCGCAGGCCAATCGCGATCTGCGCACGGAAATAAAGATTGCGCCGGCTACTGCCGGAGAGTACAAGCTGACCTTCTACAGCATCGACCAGGGCGGGCAGCCATTTGTGGCCTCGAAGACCACGTTTCAGGATGGGACGCTTTCGTTCACGATGGACGCGATCGGCGGCAAGTATGAAGGCAAGATGAGCCCCGATGGCAAGACGATTACTGGAACCTGGACGCAGGGACCGAACACGATCGCACTCAACCTTGAGCGCACCACCGAAGATGCGGCGTGGCCGATTCCCGAGCCAATCAAGCCGATGGCGGCGGACGCCCATCCGAGCCTCGAAGTGGCCACCATCAAACCCAGTCAACCTGGAGCGCGAGGAAAGGGGTTTGGTTCCCCTGGCACGCATTTCAGAGCATTCAACTTCGATGTGAATGACATGATTGCCATTGGGTTCGGGCTTCATACAAAGCAAATTATTGGCGCGCCGGACTGGCTGGCGACCGAACTTTACGACATCGATGGAGTACCGAATGTACCGGGAAGAC
>Ga0116217_10000466_pt1 | contig 42288 bp, 32 predicted proteins | sample Sb_taG_6_FD_89697 | JGI IMG/M metagenome (GOLD analysis project Ga0116217, IMG submission 89697) | Peat soil microbial communities from Weissenstadt, Germany - Sb_50d_4_PS metaG | ecosystem: Environmental > Terrestrial > Soil > Wetlands > Peat | place: Germany: Weissenstadt | collected 2010-09-21 | reverse complement strand
TACGGCTACCGGGTCCACGGCCCGTACGAGCCGGCCCAGGGGCGGCGCTTCAACGCCAACAAGATCGTGCTCGACCCCTACGCCAAGGCCATCGGCCGCGACCTGAAGTGGGACGATTCGCTGTTCGGCTACACGATCGGCGAGGCCGAGGCCGACCTGTCGTTCGACGAGCGCGACAACGCCGCCGTCTGTCCGCTGGCCGCGGTCCTCGACAGCGCCTTCACCTGGGGCGACGACCGGCCGCCGCGCACCCCCTGGCACAAGACGCTCATCTACGAATTGCACGTCAAGGGCTTCACCCAGCGGATGCCGGGTGTGCCGGAGGAGCAGCAAGGCACCTACGCCGGGCTCGCCTCCGACCCGGCCATCGAGCACCTGAAGGGCCTGAACGTCACCGCCGTCGAGCTGATGCCGGTGCATCATCACGTCGATGACCGCCACCTGGTCGAAGAGCGCCGCTTGACGAATCACTGGGGCTACAACACCTTGGCCTACTTTGCCCCGGACCTGCGCTACGCCTCGAAGCACTCGCCGCGGAAGTCGGTGCAGGAATTCAAGAAGATGGTCCGCACCCTGCACGCGGCCAAGATCGAAGTCATCCTCGACGTGGTCTACAACCACACCGGCGAGGGCAACCAGCTCGGCCCGACTCTGTCCATGAGGGGCGTCGATAACGCCAGCTACTACCGCCTGTCCCCGAAGGACCCGCGCTACCACATGGACTTCACCGGCTGCGGCAACACGCTGAACATGACGCACCCGCGGGTGTTGCAACTCATCATGGACAGCCTGCGCTACTGGGTGCTGGAGATGCACGTGGACGGCTTTCGCTTCGACCTCGCCAGCACCCTCGCCCGGGAATTGCACGACGTCAACAAGCTGGGCGCCTTCTTCGACATCATTCAGCAGGATCCGGTCCTGTCGCAGGTGAAGCTGATCGCGGAGCCGTGGGACGTGGGGCCGGGCGGCTACCAGGTCGGCAACTTCCCCGTGCTGTGGACGGAGTGGAACGGCAAATACCGCGATTGCGTGCGCCGCTTCTGGAAGGGCGACGGCGGCACCGCATCGGAAGTGGCCACCCGCCTCGCCGGGTCGAGCGACCTGTACGAGCACGATGGCCGCAAGCCGCACGCCAGCATCAATTTCATCACCTGCCACGACGGCTTCACGCTGCACGACCTGGTCAGCTACAACGACAAGCACAACGAGGCCAACGGCGAAAATAACCAGGACGGGACCAACGACAACAACTCCTGGAACTGGGGCGCCGAGGGGCCAACCGACGATGCGGCCATCAATACCCTGCGCGCACGCCAGAAGCGCAACCTGATGGCCACATTGCTGCTGTCCCAGGGGGTGCCGATGCTCTGCGGCGGCGACGAATTGAGCCACACGCAGAACGGCAACAACAACACCTACTGCCAGGACAACCAGCTGACCTGGCTCGACTGGGACCTCGACGACGAGCAGAAGGCGTTCCTGGAGTTCGTCCGTCTGGTGACGCGGTTGTGGAAGGAGCAGCCGGTCTTCCGGCGCCGCGATTTCTTCCAGGGGCGGCCCCTGCGCGGCGAGGGAATCAAGGACATCTCCTTCTTCGAGCCGTCCGGCCACGAGATGGCCGACGAGGCCTGGAACGCGGGCTTTGTCAGGTGCCTCGGTCTGCGCCTGGCCGGCGACCAGATCGGCGACGTGGACGAGCGCGGCGAGGCGATTGTCGGCGAGACGTTCCTCTTGCTGCTGAACGCCCACCACGAGCCGATCCCGTTCGTGTTGCCGGCCACGAAGGCGGAGCACGTCTGGGAGACCGTTTGCGACACGGCGGTGGAGCGCACGGAGCCGGCGTACCTGGAGGGGGGAGCAGAGTATCCGCTACGGGAACGGTCATTCGCCGTGCTGCGCACGCGGCTGCGTGAGGAGGAAGGGCAGCGCCTGTCCGGGGTGCAGGTGGAGGTACAGCGCAAGGAGGCGCTGGAGCCGACCCTGCCGCGCCAGACAGCAACGCTGACGCCGGTGGGGTGACCGTCAGGAGGCGGCGTGGTACGGCGATTCAGCTCTCCGCCCGCCGCGCGTATTCGGGGCTATCGCTCGGCGCCGGCGGCAGCGGGTCGGTGGCCGCAACCCGCCTGATGATCACCGCCGTGGTGATGACGCCACCCAGAAGCGCGAGCGCCACCAGGAGGATGACGATGAGGATTCCGCTTGGGCCATCGCCGTCACGGTCCCGGCTGCCTTTGCGACCGCCCCCGAAGAAGTTGCCCAGGCTGGTGAAGGCACCCCCCAGGTTCTGCCAGGCCGAGTACGTGTTGTGAATGCTGGCGTAGGTGTTCCACGCCGCCGCCCCGTAATTCAGGAACCCGCCCCGCCGGTAGGCCTGTACCCAGGAGTCGAGCGTGATGGCGTAGCCGGCGAACAGGATGAACGGGATCAGCAGAATGTAGCCCAGGTTGAGGCACGCCATCGTCTGCTCTTCCGTGATCCATTCAAAGTAACGGGCCGTCAGTACCAGGAAGCTCAAGTAGCACCAACTGAAGCCGCACGCCGACATGATGGCGCCCATCCAGCACATGAAGCGGTGCCAGCCGCCCGCGTGCCTGGCCTCGACCCAGACCTTGCCCACGGCGTAGGCATTCCAGACCGAGATGGCGAAATTCAGCACCCAGACCAGTGCGAACAGGACATTGCCCACCTCAGTACCCCCTTCGTTGCTTCGTCGCGGGCAGGGCCTCAGCTGCCGCTAACGATTTCGCGCTGCTGGACCATCTGCTGGATCATTTGAATCTTGCTGCCCACGAAGAGGACGTTGGGCATCTGAAATTGTTGGGGGATGGCGCCCCCCGTTTTGACGATCAGGTCGCCGGAGCCGATGCCCAGGATCCAGTGCCGGAACAGGTCGCTCCGCCTCTTCTCCACCACCATGCCGAGGGTGTCGTAGGCCACCTCGCCGCCGCCGATGTTCTGGTGGACCCGAAGTTGCCCCGGGGTGAAGACCATGTACGTCTGGCGGTCGAAGATGAGGACGGCGAGGAGCCACAGGACCAGGAGCGGTACGGCGATCGCCAGGTAGCCGAAGGCGTTGACGAAGATGTGGCTGTGGTCCAGGAACTCGAAGATGTAGTCCCACCCGCCGGTCAGCGCCAGGATGATCGACATCAAGAAGAGCGTGATGACGGCCACCACCGAGGTCATGCCGCGGATCGGAACGTTGGTGATGAAGATGACCAGCAGCAGCACCACGCCGGCCACCACCCCGTAGCCCGAGTGGGAGGCGACGTGCAGGGTGGGCTGCGTCACGTGCTCGTTGGGGGGCAGGACCAGGGCATCCCGAGGGTCTCCCGATACCTGCAGCCCCTCCTTGGCCTCCGTGCCCTTCGGCACGATGGCCAACAGGTGGCCGTCCAGGTAGGTCAGAAAGGCCATGAGAAGGCCGATCGCCCAGACGGGCCACCAGTAGAAGAGCATGGAATGACTGACAATCTTGACCTCGCGCGGACCCGGCACAGCAGGCGGGGTCTTCTCCTGAGCCACTGCCGACATGAATTCGTTCTCCTGGGGCTTATCTAGCTATATCGATCATGGTGCGGCCGTCAACCGCCTCTTTCTTCGGCCAGGCGCGACGGTGCCACCGCTTCCTCGGACCACGCCGAGCGGGCAGGGGCCCGCGCTCCCTGTCCGCCTCGCCGCAGGGCGCTGCGGCCTCACCTAATCCTTCTCGCGCATTTTCCTCTCCAGCTCCTTGATGTCCGCTTCCGTCAGCTTCGGCGGATCGACCTTGAGGGTGAGTTTCGCGAGCTTGCCGGTGAACTTGAACGGCACCTGGTAGTCCTTGTCGTCCACGGGTGTGCCGGTATCGGCGCCCACGTCGAACGTCTCGTCCCACTGGAGGATGATCGGAATCGTGCGCTCCATCTTCTGGGTGGCCACCGGCTTGCCGTCCACCTTGAGCACGCCGGTGCCGCCGTGGCCGATGCCGCTCATGTTGTTGAAGGCCAGGGTGGCGAAGCCGAGGCCGTCGTACTTGAAGTCAAATTCCAGGGTATGCTTGCCGGGGGCGAGCACCTCCGGCCCCTCCCAGCGGACTCGCTTGAGGTCCAGCAGGTTCCACACGAAGACGGGCTTGCCTTTGAGCAGGTAGAAGCCGTACCCGCCGAAGCGCCCGCCGTTGGTGTTCAGCATGCCCTCGGCGCCGCCCTTCGGGACCTCCACGTCCGCGGTGATCGTGTAGGAGGTGTTGAGGAGGCTCGGGGCGTCGCCGTGCGGGATGCCGGTCAGCTCGCCGGAATAGGTGAACACTCTCCGGCCCGTCGCGAGATTGGGCCGTGGGGCGACGAGGCGCGTGGCCACTGAGGCGTCTAACGGCAGAACCTGGTACCTGGCCGCCTCCACCCAGAGCAGTTCTTGTAGCTGGCGCAGCTTGTCGGGGTATTTCGCGGCCACGTCGTTAAACTGCGTCCAGTCCTTGCTCAGGTCGTACAGTTCCCACTTGTAGGCGTTGGCGGGATCCTGGACGACCGGCCCGGTCAGCTCCCAGGGCGGCCGCAGGGGTGTGGTGCTGGCGATCCAGCCGTCGTGATACAGGGCCCGGACGCCCATCATCTCGAAATACTGCGTCTTGTGCCGGGACGGCGCGTTGGCGTTCGCCTTGTCGAAGGTGTAGGCCATGCTCACGCCCTCGATCGGTTTCTGGGCGATGCCGTTGACCATGTCGGGCGCCGGAATGCCAGTGACTTCCAGGATCGTCGGCACGATGTCGATGACGTGGTGGAACTGGTGGCGGATGCCGCCCTTGTCCTTGATCCGGTTCGGCCAGGCAATGCACATGCCCTGCCGCGTGCCGCCGAAGTGGGACGCGATTTGCTTGGTCCACTTGAACGGCGTGTCGAACGCCCAGGCCCACCCGACCGCCATGTGCGGATAGGTCTTGTCCGAGCCCCACACGTCGTAGAAGTCCTTGAGCTGCACATCGACCGGGAGCTGCACGCTGTTGAAGGACATGACCTCGCTCGGCGTGCCAAGCGGCGTCCCCTCCGCGCTGGCGCCGTTGTCGCCGCTGATGTAGACGATCAGCGTGTTGTCGAGCTTGCCCATGTCCTCGACTTGCTGGATGACGCGGCCGATCTCATGGTCGGTGTAGGCCAGGTAGGCGGCGTAGACCTCGGCCTGGCGGATGGACAGCTTCTTCTGGTCGGCGTTGAGCGTGTTCCACTCGGGCAGCAGGTCCTTGGGCCAGGGCGTGAGCTTCGCGTCCTGCGGGATGACGCCGCGCTTCTTTTGGTTGGCGAAGATCCGCTCGCGCAGCGCATTCCAGCCGTTGTCGAACAGGCCCATCTTGCGGACCTTCTCGATCCACTCCGGCGTCGGGTGGTGCGGCGCGTGGGTGCCGCCGGGCACGTAGTAGCAGAAGAACGGCTTCGTCGGCTCGATCTCGTTGAGCTGCTTCAGCCAGCCGACGGCTTCATCCGCCATCGCGGTGGTCAGGTTCCAGCCCGGCTTGCCGACGTAGGGGTAAATGGGCGAGGTGTTGCGGAACAGGTTGGGTTGCCACTGGCTGGTGTCGCCGCCGACGAAGCCGTAGAAGTACTCGAAGCCCATGCCGCTGGGCCACTGGTCGAACGGCCCGACCTGGCTCGCCTGGAAAGCCGGCGTGTTGTGGTTCTTGCCGAACCAGGAGGTGCCGTAGCCGTTGTCCCGCAGGATGGTGCCGATGGTCGCCGAGTTCTTGGGGATGATGCTGTTGTAGCCCGGGAAGCCCGTGGCCTGCTCGGAGATGACGCCGAAGCCCACCGAGTGGTGGTTGCGCCCGGTGATCAGGGCCGCGCGAGTCGGCGAGCAGAGCGCGGTGGAATGGAACGCGGTGTAGCGTAGCCCCATGTCGGCGATGCGGTCGAGGTTTGGCGTCGGGATGACGCCGCCGAACGTGCTCGGGGCGCCGAAGCCGACATCGTCGGTCATGATGAGCAGCACGTTGGGGGCGCCCTTGGGCGGCACCACGCGCGGCGCCCACCAGGGCTTCGACTGCGAGGCGTTGAGGTTGATCTCGCCGCCGAACTTCGGCGTCGGGTTCGGGAGATACCTCCCGTCAATCGTCGTGGTGGCGCTGGGCGAACCCGGGACAGGCGTCAGCTGTTCAGCCGGTCCCTTCGGGTCGCGGTCGGCGCCGCCCGCCCACAGGCTCAGCCGGCCCGACGCCGCCAGGAAGCCGAGCAGGGCGCCGACGCCGAGCATCGCCGCCATTTGCAGTCCCACTTTGCGAAGCATGGCACGTTCTCCCGGAGAGCGAGGTGGGAAACAGCGAAGGCATTCCGGCCGCCCCACTCTGTTCTGCAATATGCGAAGCTCCTGCCTCAATGTGATTTCGTGACGAGCCCGCCCTGCTCCGCGGGACAGGGCGGGCTTGCGGAGCGTGGGGGAGCGACTTCTCCAGGCCCTTGACGGCCGGCGACTTCCTCACGCCTCGGCGAGCCACGCCCGGGCCGCCTCGATCTCCGAAGCGTCGAAGTAGCGGAGCTTGGCGAGGGTGAACGGCTTGCACACCTTGGCCATCCACGCCTCCCACTTCTGGTCCCCGACCAGGGCGATACGTTCAATCTTGGTGCAGTGCGTGGTGGCGAACTTGATGTCGTCCCACAGGGCGTGCAGGTCCCAGCCGTGGAAGTCCTGGAACACGGCCAGCAGCCGCACCTTGCCCTGCTTCGCCGCCACGGCGTCGATCAGCGGGACGAACGTCTTGTAGTCCTCGTCGTGCAGCTTGCCGGACATCTTGAAGGCCAGCACCTTCTCGGAACTCGCGGGCAGTTGCTCGATCATAGTAGAATCCTCCTCAGTTGCGGCGAATTGTCAGGCGCGGTACGGCGCACTCCGCCCGCCGCGCCCCTGCTAGAGTAAGAACGTCCACACCAGCACGGCCGCCAGGGCCAGCACGGCGCCGATCGCGAACAGCCAGGCCGGGTGGAACGGCAGCAGGCCCTTCTTCTCCTGCTGGCGCTCGTGCTCCTTGTGCTCCCTCTGCTCGTGTTCGCGATCCTTCTCGTGCTTCTGATGATGCTGTTCCTTGTGGTCCATTCATTCTCCCTTGCATGGGGTAGGTCAATCGATAGCGGCCGTCGTTCGCGGGTCAGGCCGGCGAGGCCGACCCGCGAACTCCGGCTCTCGGGATGGAGGATCAGCGGACGAGCTTCACCGCCGGCGGCTTCCAGGTGCCGTTCAGGAGCGACGGCTCTTTCTCCTTCGGCCAGTAGAGGCGCAGCATCAGGACGAACTTGCCTTCGGGCGCCGGCAGCCAGTTGGTTTCCTTCTCGCTGCCCGGCGAGTCCTTCTGGAGGTACAGATCGATCGACCCGTCCGCGTTCTCCTTGAGCTTGTTCCGCTCGCTGAGCGTGTACCGCTTGAGCGAATTGGGCACGAAGAACATCTCGGCGTCGTACATCGTCAGCGACCAGAAGCCGTCCACCGGCGGCAATTCTCTCTTGCTGGCGAAGTGGATCACATACTTGTTGGCGCCACTGTACGGCTTGCCGTCGGCGTCCACGGCGGAGGTCGGATAGATTGCGTCCTGGGGCCGGTTGGCGCCGAGGCCGATGGCGGTGACGAAGGCCCGCTGGAGGTAGTCGGTGCCATAGACGCCCGTTTTCGTCGGGACCTGCCAGCCGTTGACCTCGATGCCCGCCTTCGCGAAGTGAGCCTTGATCTTCTCTACCCCCGCCGCGGGGGCCCCTTGCAACCCCTTGGCGACGGCCGGGGCGAGCTTGCTGACGTCGAAGTCCTTGCCGGCCACGATGCCGACCTTCGCCATCTTCTCGACCATCGAGGCGTCATCCTTCGCCGGCGGGTTGTCCTTGAGCAGCGCCGCCAGCAGCTTGAAATACGTCCCCGCATCCATCCGGTTCACCTGCTCCCGAACGGCCGTCTTCATGTCGATGTTCGGATTGACCTTCCCCTCGGGGGGCGTGTAGGGCTTGCCGTAGGCGCTCAGAGGCACCAAAGAGAGTTTGTCCTGGAAGGCATGTACCTTCTTGTAGTCCTCCGGGGTGCCGGTGCAGTAGGTGCGGCCGAGGATCCAGACCATGCTCGTGGGCGACTGGTACGCCCTAACTCCCTCGGGGAGCTTGCCATTCCAGTTCGGCCCGGCGATGAGGTACCTCTGGGCCTCGGTCCCGGTGGTGCGCTTGCCCGGGACCTGGAACACGGTGGTCCATCCGTCCAGCATGGGCATGAGGTAATAGCGACCTTCCGCGTCAGGAATACTCAGGACGTAAGGCTCCCTGGAGACGTCCAGCCAGGCCAAGGAGTAGAGCGTGTCCGCGTTGGGGGCGGTGACGTCATGGTTCGAGGCCGCCGGGTACTCGCGCAGTCTGGCGAACTGGCCCATCGGGGCGTGGTCCCCATCCGGCACAGCCACGTTGGTCATGACGCGCCGGGTCATCTCCATAGTGACCAGCGAATATCCGTAAATGTAGGCGTCGGTCCCGATGGCGAGGGCTTCGGCCTCCGTGAGGCCACCAGCCTTCGCCACCGCGAAGTCGCCGCGCAAGTCGAAGGAGTTCTTTCCCCCGGAGCGCACGAAGACCTGCCGGGTGACGGTCTTCCCCCCGGCGATCACTTTCAGGTCGTACCTGTACTCGGGGCCGACGCCAAGTTCGGGCGTCTCATAGACACGTGACGCCCCGGTCGATGTGGTCTTCTGCCCGTTGATCTCCACCTGGGCGTCGGCCGGAACGAGTACCTCGAAGGAGATCGCTTTCTTGTCGGGCTTTTCCTGCGCGGTCGCGGACGTCAGCGCCAGACCGGCCAGGGCCAGCCCGGCGAAGAGCCCCACGAGGGCCAGTCGCATCTTCATGGTTGTTCTCCCTCTCATGAGAGTACCGATCGAGGATCAGTAGCCGTAGTGGTAGCCGTAGTGGTAGCCGCCCTCCCCGTAGCTCGGGGTGGAGTGGTAGCCGCCGTAGCCGTAGTTGTAGTGGGCGCCGTAGCCGCCGGAGCCGTAGTGGTAGCCGCCGCCGTAGCGATAGCCCCCGCCGTAGCCGCCGTAGCCGCCGTAGCCAGTGCGGCCGTAGTGCTGGACGCCGCCGTAGCCGACGTGCGTGTAGCCGACGTGGTAGGCACCCCAGGCGTGAGCCTTCGTAGATGTCACCAGGGTCAGCAGCAGCGCGGCCGCGGTGAGGAAGAGGGTTTGTCGCAGCATGACGTTCTCCTGATGGTTGCTCTGTTTAGCGGCGGGTCGCAGACCCGGGCGGGTCTGCGACCCGCCGCTAAACATGGCGTGGTATAGAGATCACTTCGCCCGCTTCATCTTGACCACCTCGGTGTCCGGGATCTCCTTGCCGTCCAGGGAGCGCTTTGTCGATTGCCAGGTGAAGTGGTCGGCATCGACCTTGGTGAGGACGACGGTCGCGGTCACCTTCTTGCCGTCGGCGAGCGTCGCCGTCACCTTGGCCGACCACTTGTCGCCGTCCCGGCTCCAGGTCCCTTCGGCGAAGCTGCCGTTGGAGTTGAAGGACCAGGAGCGAATTGTCTTCGCGGCGGCGTCCCAGCCGATCCACTGCGTCCCGCCGGCGACCGGCACGTCCTTGAAGGCGGCGACGAAGGAGGAGACGAGGAAGTTGTCGTTCTCGGCCCACGAATACGTCGCCTTGGCCGCCTCGCCCTTCTCGGCCGCGTTCACCCACTCGCCGGCCAGCCACTCCAGCTCGCGCAGCTTGTCGTGGTTGGAGGGCGGGACGTAGACCGCGTCGCGGACGCTCGCCAGGTACCACTTCCCGTCTTGCTTGACGTGGAGGGCGGTGTAGCGCGCGCCGGTCGGGGGGATGTCGTTGGGATAAAGGATCTCCGTGGTCCCATCCTCGATGGCGAGGTCACCCTTGACGAAGCGCAGCGACTTGGTCGCGATGCGCAGCTTGGCCCCCTTGGCGGCCGCGAACTGCTTCTCGAAGGCGCCCTGGATGGCCTTGCGCCCGCTCAGGGTCGTGCCGGCCTGGTCCACGTAATCCCCGTCCGGCGTCCAGAAAGCGGCGAGGGCCTCGGCGTCGCCCTTGGCGAACGCCGCGATGAATTCCTCAGCCCGTGCCTTCAGGGCCTTCTCTTCCTTGGCGTTGGCCTTGGCGTCCTCGGCCACCGCCGGCGGCGCGACGAGCGAGACCAGGCCGAAGGCGGCCAGAGTACAGAGTAGCTTGCGCACGAGATTGCTCCTTGGTGCGTGTCCGTTAGCAGGTTCTCCAGGCCAGCGGCCCGCCGTCACACGACAGGGGGAAGCGTGGCTGAGCAGCACGAAGACGTTGCGGGGCGGCTCCTACGGGCGGGGCGGCTTGGGCCGCATCCAGTTCGAGAGACCCCAGAGCCAGATGCCCATGCCCGCGAAGAACAGGCCCAGGCCGATCGGGTTGCCCCAGCCGACGTTTTCCATTGGTCTTGCTCCTTGGAACTACGAAGAGAATGTGATCGACCCCACAAGCCGAGCGGGGCCGCCGGAAGCTTTAGTTGATGTTCCAGGTGTACGTCTTGAATCGACCCCAGATGTTGATCGGTCCCCAGCCGCCCGAGTCCTCGTCGCCGTAGCCCGTCAGCACCGTCGGATTCCAGCGGTGCTCGACCATGAAGGACTGACTGAGGCCGGGGCCCACTTGCACCTTGTAGTAGCCGTTGACCCAAACGTCGATGTACTGGGTCGTGTAATTGTTGACGATCACCTTGCGCGGCGTCCAGGTCGGCTCCTGGTTCATGCGGATCGACTCCGAGTCGGCGGCGGCCTGCGCCTTGGCGCTGGCCAGGATGTTCTTCAGGAGCGTCACCGTGTCATCGGTATCGGCCACCGACTGGGCGACGGTCGTGACGGCCCGCAGCTCCGTTTCCTGGCGGCGCAGGGCGGCGAGCTGCGCCGACTCCTTGACCAGCTCCTTCGCCAGCAGGCTGGCCTTCTTTCCCGAAACCTTCTCGGCCACGGACAGTTCGTTAGCCGCATGGGCCAGGGCCACCGGGTCATGCGCCCGCCGCGCGGCGTCGATGCGCGACCCCAGCGTGTTCAGGGAGGGGTACGGCAGGCCAAGCTCCTTGCGGAATTTCACCGTGGCGGCGGCGGTCCGGGGGGTGGCCTTGGAGTCGATCACCTCCTTGTCCGCCGCGGCCGGATCGTCCTTCTTGGGCTGCTCCCCGGCGACGAGGGAAACCACGGCGAAGGACACCAGGGTCGTCGCAGCCAGCAAGAGCAGGCCGACCTTTGCACGGGAGAGAAACATAAGCACCTCGGTCTACAGGGGGAGGAATCCTCGATCGCAGGAGACAACGGTGCCATTACCGCTCGAGTCGGTGCAAGTCCTGAATCCGTCCAGACTTGTGCGAAATGTGAAAGTCGGCCACGTCCTACCGTCGCCACGAGGACTACGAACTGTCCTCTCTCAGGCCGATGGCGGCCGTTTTCTCTTGGATAAGCGCAGGGTTACATCTAGTAGGCTCCTCGTCGATGTCAAGGGGCCAGTGATAGCTGGGCTCGCGTTTTTTCCTGCCCGGGAGCGATGTGGGCGCCCAACCGCGGCGGACCGGAGCGATACTGGCCCGACCGCGGCCTGTCCGTTTGTGCCGGCGGCGCGGCCTGATATTTCGCCCAAATTGGCCAACCTGCCTTTGACTTTCGCCGTTGCGTTTTTTAAGAGTGACATTGAGAGTACACAGAACTCTTCCGGTAGGGGCCTCGCGGATCTGCGCGGCGAGGCCGAAGCGACGCAATTCAACGGGAGGGAGGTTAACACGATGTACAGCCTGATGCTCGCGGCGGCGCTGACGACCAGCACCGCCACCCCCGACTGCTGCTGGTGGGGAGGCTGCGGCTACTACGGCTACTACGGGTGGTATCCCGGCTGGTACGGCTACCCCGGCTGGTACGGCTACCCCGGCTACTACGCCTGGCCGTATGCCTGCGCGCCGGTCGTGACTTCCGCCGCCCCGGCCTCCACCGGCGAATCGGCGCAAACCGCGCGTGAGAAGGACCTGGAAAAGCAGATCAAGGAACTGCGGGAGGAAATTCGCAAGTTGAAAGCCGGCAAGGAGAACCAGGACGAGGTGGCGGCGCCGGCCCCGGCCCACGTGGTCGTGAAGCTGCCGGAAGACGCCCGTCTGTTCGTCAATGACGATCCCTGTCCCCTCACCTCGGCGACGCGCGCCTTCGATACGCCCGAGTTGAAGGCGGGTCAACCGTATCACTACACGCTGCGGGCGGAGGCGACGCGCGGCGGCCGGGTGGTGAGCGAGAGCAAGCGGGTGGACGTCCGCGCCGGTCAGGAAACGGTCGTCGAGTTCGGCGAGATGCGCGGGGCGCAGGCCGCCAACCGGTAACATGTGTTTAGCGGCGGCTCGCAGAGCCGCGCTCGTAGTGACCGCATTTATGCGGTCCTGACGGCCACGACCCGATAAATCGGGTCACTACCAGCGCGGCTCGTAGTGACCGCATTTATGCGGTCCTGACGGCCACGACCCGATAAATCGGGTCACTACCAGCGCGGCTCTGCGAGCCGCCGCTAAACGCATCAACAACGAATCAACAGCAACACGTCCGGCGCGCTCTTGTCCAGGGTGCAGCCATCAACGAGCAGCCCCCCCTTCGGGAGGCGGAACCCTTCGCCCGGCTCAATCCGGAGGCGCACGGGGGGATAGTCCGCGCAGAGCGTTAGAAATCGTTCGGCCAGCTCTCCGTGAGTACACGGCGAAAACAGATCCGATTGACGGCGCCGCACTTCGGCCAGGAGGTCCGTTGCCAGGAGGTTGACGAACAGTAGCGAAGTGGCTTCGTCACCGAGGTTGAGTCCCCCCCAGAGCCGGGGGCGGCCGGTCTCATCTTCCAGCGGGTAGGGTGTTTCCGCGGCCAGGTTGAAGGTCAGCCCGGACGCGGCCCCGTTCCGCCGAATCGAGCGCAGCCCCGGTTTGCTGACGAGCAGGTCGAAGGCCGCTCCTTCCGGGACGGGGAGATCCTTGAAGGTCAGAAAGCCGGCGACATCGGCGACGAAGCGGTCGAACCCCTCCAGGCGCCCGGGCGCGGCTTCTCGGGCTTGCTCCAGCAGGCGCCACCAGGCCGAAAAGAGGTGCCGCGGGATCTGGAAAAGACACAGGCAGCCCCCGGACGCCTGCCCCGTAGGCGCGAGCAGGCCCTGTTCCCGCTCGTCGGGCGCTCGCCAGTCGAGGCGGGGGGAAAAGCCGTCGCCGACTCGTTCGATGCCGGGCGCCAGCTGGAGCCGCCTGGCCCAGTCGATGGGGAGGTGAAACGAGGGCGCCACGACCAGGGGACAGCCGGGCTGAAGAGTCACGTCGGGCAGGCCTCCGAGAGAACGGCCTTCTGCTGTCGTTCCAGCCGTTCCAGCGTCACGTCGAGGCAGACCTGTTTGTGGAGCCGGCAGAAGAGGGTCTCGGTCGAGGCGAAGGTGCCGTTCTCGAAATACTTGTTGGCCGGCGGGCCGCCGCCGCAGAAGGCGAAGTACGGACAGCTCTGCCGGCACAGGTCGCCGCCGAGGCTGACGTCGGCCTCCAGGGCGCGGAAGCGCTCCGAGGCGATCACATCGCCGAGCGAATCCGCGGCCACGTTGCCCAGGGCAAAGCTGCCGTAGCGCGGACTCGATAGCCCCAGCAACTCGGGCGAGTAGGTGCTGAAATTCCCATCGCAATCGACGTTGACGATGGCCCAGGGCTTGTTTTCCTGGGTGCGTGCCCCCGGCCCGTAGCGAACGCCCAGCAGCGCCCCCGCCGACGTCTCGAACTCCCGGACCATCAGCGGGGGCTCGGCCGAGCAGGCCAGGTCCATGAAGCGCGAGAAGAAGCGCCGGAAGCGCTCCTTCATGCCGGCCCCCAGCAGGGACGACGAGGTGTTCGGCCCCTCGATCTCCTCGACGTTGAAACAGACCTGGGAGATCCGGTGCTCCTGGTAGAAGTCGAACAGCTCGTCGGCGTAGTTCAGGGAGTCGGCCGTCAGGACGCTGATGACGTAGAACGGAACCTGGTGCTCGTGCAGCAGGTGGATTCCGTGGAGGACGCGGTCGAGCGTCCCTTTCCCCTGGCGCGTCCGGCGACTGCTGTCGTGCAGGTGGGCCGGCCCATCGACGCTGACGCCCAGATGAATGCCGTGCCGGCGGATGAAGTCGCACCAGGCATCGTCGAGCAGGGTGGCGTTGGTCTGAAACGACTGGTAGACGGTCACGCCCGGCCGGTTATGTCTCTCCAGCAGGACGACGGCGTCTTCGTAGAACGGCAGCGGCATGACCAACGGCTCGCCGGCGTGCCAGAGCAACGTGAACGGCTCGCGGACTAGGCCGCTGGAGAAGACCCACTCGAAAGTCCGCTCCAGCGTGGCCGGGGACATCCGTCGGGTGGATTGTCGGTCCGGCAGGTAGCAGTACGAGCAGTTGATGTTGCAAAAGGGCGTCGGTTGCAGGACCAGCAATTCGAGAGGTCCCGGCAGATCGGAGGGGGACGCCATCGCGGGCAAACTCCCTGTCGGGCGGTCAGTTCCGCCAGCCGCCGTAATTCTTCCCCCCTCGCCCCTGAGTACAGGGGCGAGGGGAGACTCTTACCTGTCGGGCGGTCAGTTCCGCCAGCCGCCGTTGACCCAACCGGCTTTGCGGAAGCCGCCGTTGTTGAAGCCGCCGTTGGCGAAGGCGCCTTTGCGGAAGCCGCCGCCACCGCCGCCGCCGTTGACGAAGCCGCCGTTGACGAACGCGGCGAGTTGCGGGCCTTCGCCCTCGGGGAGAGCGGCCTGGGCCTCGGCAACCTGGTTCGCCCGTTGCTCGAGGTCCTTCACCGATTCTTCGCCGGGAGGGGAGGTCGCACCCCCGGCCGCGCGGGCGGGCAGGACGGCACTGGCGAGCACCACCGTCCCCGCGGTCTGCAGGAGGCCGCCGAGAACGACCTTGAGGGCCTCGCGACGATTCAACGAATTCATGAGGTTGATCCCGATGGAGAATCTGGACGGTCGGACGACATCCTCGTAATACTAGTGGGCAGGCTGGATTTGTCCAGGTTGCGCCGGTCAAACTCCCTGAAGGAGACCCCATCATGCGGCACGCACTGCGCTGGATGCTCGCGGTCGGAACGATCCTCTTGGCTTCTCCGCTCCTCGCCGTGCATGCGGCCGAAAAGGACGAGATGGTCGTCAACCCGATGTACAAGCACTGGGCCAATTTCAAGCCCGGATCGACGGTGACCCTGGCGGAAAAGACGGTCCTCAGCGGCCCGGACAAGGAACTGGTTCCCGATGGCATCGACCAGAAGCAGGTCACCTACAAGCTGCTGTCGGTAACGCCGGAACATGTGGTGGTGCAGACGGTGGTCGTCGAGCGCGACTTCCTCGGCTCCATCGAGCAGGCTCCGACGAAGAAGACCTTCCCGGCCAAGATCAAGAAGTCCCACCTGCGTGCGGGGCTGCACGGCGTTGACCCCAAGATCGGCAAGGACACGATCAAGGTGCTGGGCAAGGAGATGGACTGCACGACCTTCTCGGGCACGGAAAAGAAAGACGGCGGCGAGGCGGAACACGAGATCTGGGTGAGCGACAAGGTCCCGGGTGGGATCGTCAAGCACACGCGCGTCACCAAGCAGGACGGCAAGGTGGTTGCCGACACCACGATCACGCTGAAGTCCTACGAGAGCGCGGAGTGAGGCGCTTCGAGCTTGAGCCGCGAGCGCTGATTCATCGGTTCGCGAACCGATGAATCAGCGCTCGCGGCTCACCGAGGATCTTAGTGGTCGCCGATCAGGGCCATCAGTTCGACGTAGGCCATCCGGTAGGCGAGGTCCGCCTTCACCACGTCAATCTCGGCCTCCAAACGCTTCTTGCCGGCAGTCAGCAGCGGCCCCGGGTTGGTGAGGGCCTCGGGGGTGGTGGCCTTCTTCTCGGCCTCCTTGCGCAGCGCCACCATCTCCTGGGCCGCCTTGATGGTTTCCAGGGCCTGTTCGAGTTCCCGGAACGCCTTGAGCGTCTTCTGCCGCACCTCGTCCTGGGTCGTCCGCACCTTCAAGTTGGCCAGGGCGACCAGGTTCTGAGCCCCGTGCATGGTGTTGCGGCGCTTGCCCCAATCGACGAAGGTGTAGCTGCCCTGGATGCCGACGTAACCGATGTTCGGCTGGATGTAGTTGGCCGCGGTCTGGTTGGCGTAGCCGCCGACGATGGCGACGTTGGGCAGGTAGTCCACCTTGGCCGCCGCGACGCCCGCCTGGGCTTTTTCGACGTTCAGTTCGGCTTCGCGGACGTCCGGGCTGATCGCCAAGGCGAGGCGAACCGCTTCGTCGCAGCATTTCACGGGCGCCACGGGGTAGGGCGGTTCCACCAGTTCCAGCGGGGTGCAGGGAGGTTGATCCAGCAGGAGGTTCATCTGCTCCTGAAGGTCGGCGATTTGCTGCTCGACTTTCAGGAACGCTCCCTTGGCTTCGGCCAGGGCCAGCCGCACCTCGAGCGGCGCGTTGGGCGCCTTGGCCAGCATTTCCAGCCCTCCGACGGCCTCCCGGGCCCCCGTGCGGATGCGCTGCGCGGCCAGCAGTCCCCAGAACAGCTGCTCGGTGCCGCTGAGCAGTTCGCGCCTCCCCTTTTCGAGCTGGGCCGAGGCGATCTGCTCGTCGGCCCTGGCCGCCTTCACCCCCTGTCGGACCTTGAGCAGGGCGGTCAGCGGTTGCACTGCGGCGATCGTGGTGAACGACGTGTCCTGGTTGAGGACGGGCACATCGACCGTCACGCTGGGGAAGCTCGTCAGCGGCCTCCCCCTTGGCCCGGTGACGGTGCGCCCGGGGGTCGTGACGACGTTGCCGAGGTCGTCGTTGAAGCGGAAGTACACCGACTCGCCGATCACCTGCGGGAAGTAGTTCGCGCGCATGGCCCTGGTGGCGTAGCCCTTGCCCTCGACGTTCGTGGCGGCCAGGGCCAGCAGCTTGCTGTTGGCGACAACCCGCTGCTTGGCGTCGTCGAGGGTGAGGCGCTGGACCGCCGGCGGGGCGCTCTCCGCAGGCGCCGCCGGTGCTGCCGCCTGGGGAGGGGCGACGGTTTGTGTCGGGGGTGCGCCCGACGGGGCCTGGCAATGACCGGTGGGGGTGAAGTTCAGCGCGAGGGTCAACGTACTCGCCAGGATCAAAGCGCGCGCGGGGACTCGGGCCTGAAGTTGCATAATGCGCTCCCGGTGCATCGTGTGGGGTGACTTTCCAACGTCCTGCGAAAGCAACGAGGTCCATCCTCGTGAGCATGTCCCTTCCAGGGACGTTACCAGCATCGGCGAGAGCCGCGCTGCCGATCTCTTCATTCTCAGATGTGTCTGGGGAATGGGAACCGCGGCGCGCGGCGGTTGACGAGGTTACGGACACCATCGATTCGGATACTTGTAGGCCCAGCGGTCTATGGCGCGGGATGGAGCCTTGCCCAGGCATCGCGGAGGGCCCGCTCCTCGAGGGCCTGCGGCTGTTGATTCTCATCGATGCGGCTACACGCCAAGAATTCGGCGAGTTCCCGGATGGCGGCAACCGGGCGATCGTCCGGCGGCGGTTCCGCGACGACTGCCTCCGGGGAGGCCGGCAACTCCCACACGCACACCGTCCCCCTGCGGCTGACCGTGACCAGCTGCTTGCCATCCGCGTCGAGCGTCGCCCAGGCGAGCGGAGCGCCGTGCCGCAGCGGGGGAGTCAGCGCTTGCCCCGTGACGGCATCCCAGACGCGCGCCCCGCTGCCATCGCAGGCGACGAGCCGGCGGCCATCCGGGCTGAAGCCGACGTGGCCGACGGGACGCCGCGGCCGCATCGGACCAGCGACCCGGGCAGCAGTGGCGACGTCCCAGACCCGGAGGTCGCCCTCCGCGTCGATCAGCGCCAGTCGGCGGCCGTCGGCACCGATCGCCGCCCCGGTCACGGCCTGCCCCGGAGGCAGCGGGGGGCCGGCGGGCTTGCCGGTCGCCACCTCCCACACCTGCGCGACCCCGGTGCTGTCGCGGGTGAACAGCCACCGCGCATCTTCACTCAGGGCGGAGTACACGGCCCCCTTCCCGGGTACCGGCAAGGCATGGGACTTGCCCGTTTGCAGATCCCACATTAGTGCAGCCCCACGGGCATCGATGGTCGCGAGGGATTTCCCGTCGGGGCTAAGAGCAGCGCCGGCCGGCACGTCCTCCAACTTCAACGGCGTGCGGTTCGTCTGGCCGGCCAGCACGTCCCTGACCTCGAGCACGTGGTCGGGGCCGATCGTGACGACACGCACTCCGGACGGGCCCTGGTTCGCACAGAGGACTTCCCCGTCAACAGTCTCCATCCGCAGCAGGCGCGGGCACTGGCGCAGGGCGACGGCGATCCGGGCGCGGTGGGGGGATTCGCGCTCCTCGTCCCCGGCGTCGAGGCGCAGGGCCTCCGCGAAGCGAAGGACGGCGGTGAATGTGTCCCCGTCTTCCAGCTCCACGAGGCCGATCGTGACGTTGAGTTGCACGATCTGCCGCCGCTCGGCCTCGGCCACCACCCTGGCCGACGCGAGTTCCTCCGCGTTCAAGCGGACCTCGTAGCCCACCACCATGACGACCAAGGCGACGGCCAGGCTGGCGCTGAGCGCCATGAGGCCGGCGACCAGCGGCCGGCGGAGGCACCAACGGTAGGCGCGGCCGACCGGTCCGACGGGACGGGCGCGGATCGGCTCGCCGGCCCGGAAGCGCCGCAGGTCTTCGGCCAGGTGCCAGGCACTGGCGTAGCGGCGGCGGGGCGACTTCTCCAGGCACTTCAGACAGATGGTGACCAGGTCGGCCGGCAGCCGCGGCCGCAGGCGGGACGGTGACAGCGGCTCGCGGTGCAGCAGCTGGGCGATGACTTCGATGGGCGTCGCCGCGTCGAAGGGCGGCCGGCCGGTCAGCAGTTCGTACAGGATCGACCCCAGGGCGTAAATGTCGGCGCCGGGGCCGACGCCGCCGCGCCGGTTGCGGACCTGCTCCGGGGCCATGTAGCACGGCGTTCCCATGATCACCCCGGTCTCCGTCAGTTGGCGTGCCGAGGTGCGATCCTTCGCCAGGCCGAAGTCGGTGATCTTGGGTACCGGCTCCGCCGCTTGCGGCTTAGCGCTCGCTTCATCCTTCGATGGTGCGAGCGCTAAGCCGCAAGCGGCCAGCAGGATGTTGGCCGGCTTCAGGTCGCGGTGGATGATGCCGCACTTATGGACCGCATGCACGGCCCGGGCCAGCACCTCCAGGAGCCGCGCCGAGTCGGACACGTCCTGGTGCCGGCCGTCCAGCAAGTGGGCGAGGCTCGGCCCGGCAACGTATTCCATCGTGAAGTAAGGGTGTCCCTCGAACTCCCCGACGTCGTAAATCGGCACGATGTTCGGGTGCTGCAACCGGGCCAGGGCCTCCGCCTCCATGCGGAAGCGAGCCAGCTGCTCGGCGGTAGCGGGTGTGGCGGGCAGCATCTTGAGGGCGACGAAGCGCTTGAGCGGAAGGTGCCTCGCCAGGTAGACGATGCCCATGCCGCCGCGCCCCAACTCGCGCAACAGCTCGTACTCGGGGACCTGCGGCAGGACCGGGGCCGCCCGCGCGCGTCGCCGGGCCTCGGCGGCTTCCCGGGCAACCGGCCCAGCGGCCAGAATGTTCGTGTCCTCGCCGTCGTGTCGCAGCAGCGTCTCGACGGCCGCCCGCAGGTCGGCGTCGCCGGCGCACGCCGCCTCCAGGAGGGCGGGGCGCTGCTCGGCGGGCAGCGCGACGGCCTCGTGGAACAACTCCTTCACGCGCTTCCAAGGTGGTTCGGGCATGGCGGCATTCCGTCCCGGGAGCAGGGTAGGTCATTTCGGCTCGGGCGGTGTACCCAGGCGGCTCTTGAGCCAGGCGTTGATGACCCGTGATTCCCGGTGGAGTGTGCTCTCCGATATCCCCAGCACTCGCGCCGCGTCGTGCGCGGTCATCCCCGCGAAGTAGCGGAGCTGCACGATCTGCGCCTGCAGCGGGTCTTTCGTCTCCAGTTCGGACAGCGCCTCGTGTACGGCCAGGACGTCTTCCAGGGGCGTGTGCGGCGTGATGGCGATCTCGTCCAGCTCGACGCGACGGCGGCCGCCGCCGCGCTTGGACCGGGCCTTCGCGCGCGCCTGCTCCACCAAGATGTCGCGCATGGACCGGGCTGCCGCGAAGAAGAAGTGCCGGCGACTTTCCAGGTGCAGGTCGGGCTTGCCGACCAGGCGCAGGTAGGCCTCGTGGACGAGGGCGGTCGGCTGCAAGGTCTGCCCGCGCGGCAGCCGCGCCATGTCCGCTTCCGCGAGCTTGCGCAACTCCGCGTACACCAGGGGCAGCAGTCGCGCCGCCGCTTCCCTGTCTCCCCCCTGTGCGGCCCGGAGGACAGTCGTCACGTCACCCGCCGTGTCGTCTGCCATCGCGCGGAACCCTCAACAATTTCTGACACCCTCTCCCCGCCATTGTCGGCTTGATTAGTGGCGAGAGCAAGCCCTTTCAACCTGGCAACCAGACGGTGCGGAGGACGTTCATGCATCACTACGGCAAAGAGCAGCGGGAGCGGGCGGCGATGATCGACCTGGGGACGCACGAATCGACGCGGCGAGTCGTGCTGCGTTCGCTCGGCGAAGTACGGCCGCTGGCCGAGGCGCTGGAGAACTGGATGCGGGTCCTGGGCTTCCCCCGCAAGGACATCTTCGCGGTGAAGCTCGCCCTGGGGGAGGCGGTCGTCAACGCTTTCCGCCACGGCAACCTGGGCGACCCGAGCAAGGTCGTCCGCGTCAACTACGTCGTCACCCTCGCCGAGGTCTTCATCGAGGTGGACGACGACGGCCCGGGATTCGACCCGAACCAGGTGCCCGACCCGCTCGCCGCGGCGAACAGCGAACGGATGAGCGGCCGCGGCCTGTTCCTCATGCGCGTTTACATGAGCGGCGTCAGTTTCAATCCGCAGGGCAACCGCGTCACCCTGTGGCGGCGGCGCTCCGGTGCCTGACCGCGGAGACATGGCCCCGTTCCGTTCGAGGACCCTTGACCCCGGCACGCCCGTTGGAGGAGCGCTCGTGGATTCGACTCTGTGTGACATCGAGATGCGCTGCATCGATCCGATGAGCCGGGCGCAGCTGCTCGAGGCGATCCGCCGGCGCCTGGACTGCCTTCCGGCCGACCTGTGCGAGCGGCTGGACGAGCAAGCTAACGCCTGGTTGCGGCTGCTGCTCATGGCCGCCCGCCTCATTTACGCCCTCCGCGAGCTGCGCGGCCAGGATTGGGCCGACAGCAGGGTGCGCGGCTGAGGTGAGGCCGCTGGTCGAAAAAAATCCCCCCTGGACCATCAGGGTTTGACCGCCCCCCTGTGATGCGAGGGCAATGGCTCTGCCCTTGGCGCCGAACTGTAGCCCCGTCCCCTCCGGGCGAGGGGAGGCGGTGCCTTCGGGGTTGAACCTCCGTCCGAAGGACCCGTCATCCCCTCCCCTTTGAGGGGGCAGCGAAAAGCGTTGCCGTCGTCAGCCCCCGGCGGTAGTGTTAGCCCTGAGCACGCCTGGTTTCCCTGCCGTTTCCGTCCCGAGGTTCTTCTCATGCGCTGGTTCCTCCTCTCCGTGGCCGCCGTTTCGATCCCGGGCCTGAGCCCCGTCTGGGCCGACGAGCCGAAGCCGCTGAAAGTCGGCATCATCGGCCTGGACACTTCGCACGTCACCGCCTTCACCGGCGTCCTCAACGACCCCAAGGTGAAGCCCGAGCTGGCCGGCGCCCGCGTCGTCGCGGCCTATCCCGGCGGCAGCGACGACGTCGAGGCCAGTCGTACGCGCGTCAAGGGCTTCACCGACACCCTCAAGGACAAGTACGGCGTCGAGATCGTGGACAGCATCGACGCGCTGCTGCCGAAGGTGGACGTGATCTTGCTGGAGAGCGTCGATGGCCGGCCGCACCTGGAGCAGGTCAAGCCGGTCCTCAAGGCCGGCAAGCCGGTCTTCATCGACAAGCCCGTGGCCGGCTCGCTGGCCGACGCCATCCAGATCTTCGACCTGGCGAAGAAGCACAAGGTCCCCGTCTTTTCCAGCTCGTCGCTCCGCTTCGCGGCCGAGGTGGCGGCCATGAAGAAAAACGACAAGGTCGGCGACCTGCTGGGATGCCTGACCTACGGCCCCTGTTCGCTGGAGCCGCACCACCCCGATCTGTTCTGGTACGGCGTCCACGGCGTCGAGGTGCTGTACGCGCTGATGGGCACCGGCTGCGAATCGGTGTCTCGCGTGCAGACGAAGGACACCGACGTGGTGACGGGCACCTGGAAGGACGGCCGGGTCGCCACCTTCCGCGGCATCCGGGCCGGCAAGAGCGATTACGGCATGGTGGTGTTCGGCAGCAAGGGGATCGAGTCGCAGAAGATCAACGCCGGTTACGAGCCGCTGTTGGTCGAGATCGTCAAGTTCTTCCGCGGCGGTCCGCCGCCGGTCAGTGCCGAGGAGACGTTGGAGCTGTTCGCCTTCATGGAGGCGGCCGACGAGAGCAAGCGCCAGGGCGGCAAGGTTGTGAAGATGGCCGACGTAATCGCCAAGGCGCGTGAGGAGATCGCGGGCAAGAAGAAGTAGCGGTTACGGGGACGGGCTCTTCTCGAGCATTCCTCGGCTCCGCAGCCAGTCGATGCAGCTGCGCGTCCAGGCGGAGCAGGGATGATCGACCTTGCGCACGGCGAAGCCGTGACCGCCGGTGGCGTAGACGTGCAGCTCCGCCGACACGCCGCCGCGCTTCATGGCCAGGTACGTGATGACGCTGTGGTCCACTTCGCTGATGGGATCGTCGGTGGCATGAACGAGGAAGAGCGGCGGCGCGTCGGCCGCCACGCGAATGGTCGGCGAGAGTTCCTCCTTGTCCTTGACCTTGAAATAGCCGGAATAGAGCATGATGCCGAAATCCGGCCGGCAACTGATCTTATCGACGTCGTCGATCGGCTCATAGCTCCGCTTGCCGAAGTTGGTGGCCGTCGCCCCGACGAGATGGCCGCCGGCCGAGAAGCCGATCATGCCGATCCGTTTGGGGTCGAGACCCCACTCCCTGGCCTTGCTGCGCACCAGGCTGACGGCCCGCTGGGCGTCCTTGAGGGGGCCGATGGGCGGCTCGCCCTTGACGTCTCCAGGGCGGCGCGGACAGCGGTACTTGAGGATGATGCCGGTCACACCGATCGAGTTCAGCCACTCGGCCACCTCCTCGCCTTCCACGTCCCAGCCCAGGTTGTGATAGCCACCGCCCGGACAGATCAGCATCGCCGCGCCGGTGTCCTTGTCCTTCGCCGGCGGGTAAATCGTGAGGGTCGGTTTGGTGACGTTGGTCAGCCACTTTGTCGGCTTCCCGCCGACTTCGTACGGCTTGCCGCCGACTTTCAGCTCGATGAACTTCTCGTCGCCGATCTTGGCGGCGTCGTCATCCGCGAGCTTGCCCGGCCAAACGTCGATGACCAGCGGCTTGTCGGCCGCCACGGCCGGAGAGGCCACGAACAGGCCGGCGAGCAGGACGAAGGGGAATGCGATTCGCTTCATGGGTGACGATCTCCTTGGCGTTTAGCGGCCGCCCTCGCGGCGGCGCGTAGCCGACGCGCCGCCGCGAGGGCGGCCGCTAAACGGACCTCAACCGGCCCCCTCCAGTCCCGTGAGCGTCCCGGTGCTGGACCCGAACTTGTCCGCCTCGATGCCCAGCCGCTGCAGCATGTTCACGTAGAGATTGCACAGCGGCGGCGCGTTCTTCGGATCGAAGGCCAGATGTTGCCCATGCTTGAAGCCACCGCCGGCCAGCAGGATCGGCAGGTTCTTGCAGGAGTGATTGTTAGCGTTGCCCAGGTTGCTGCCGAAGAGCACCATCGTCCGCTCGAGCAAGCTGGCCCCCTCTTCCTTCGTCTGCTTCAGCTTCGCCAGCAGGTCGTGCAGGACCTTCACCGCTTCCAGTTCGACCTTCTTAAGTTGCTCGATCTTCTTCGGATCCTGACCGTGGTGCGACAGGTCGTGATGCCCCAGCGACACGCCGGGGATCGGCGGCACCTGGCTCGTGCCGAGGAGGAAGATCGTGATGAGCCGGGTCGAATCCGTCTGCAACGCCAGGTGGGCGAGGTCGAACAGGAGGCGGGTGCGGCCGACGAGGTCGGCCGAGTTGGGAATGTCCTGCGGCTGCTTGGCATCGACCTTGGGCTTGGGCTTCTTCGACCATTCCTCGGCCCTGGCCAGGCGCTGCTCCAGGTCGCGCACGCTGGTGAAGTACTCGTCGAGCTTGTCGCGGTCGTTGGCGCCCAGGCCGGACTGCATCTTCTTGGCCTGGTCGCCGACCGCGTCGAGGATGCTCTGGCCGTCTCGCAGACGACGGGTCTGCGCCTGGACTTCCTCGGGACGACCCTCCAGGAACAGCCGGGCGAAGACGTGGGACGGCGAGAAATCCGCGGGCACCGGTGCGCCGCTCCGGGTCCAGGATAGGCCGAAGCCTTCGTCCCCCAGGGTCAGGCTCGAAAAGCGCGTCTCGAGGCCGACGCGCTCGGCCGCGAACTGGTCCAGCGAAATGCTGTTGCGGAAGCCGCCTCGATTTTCCGGGTGCGGGGCGGCGGTCAGGAACGTGTACCCGGAATCGTGTCCCTGGTCCACGTCCGGATGCGACAGTCCCGACAGGACCGTGAACTCGTCGCGGAAGTCCTTGAGGACCTCCAGGTAGGGCGACAGCGGATAGTTCCTGCCGGCTTTCTCCGGGAAGAAATGGGGCGGGTGCAAGCCCAGCGGCGTGCAGATGCAGACCATGCGCCGGGGCGGCTTCGCGGCGGCGGCAAGCGTTCGGCCGGGAGACAGGGCGTCGAGCCAGGGCAGGGCCAGCGTCACGCCGGCGGCCCGGAGAAATTTGCGTCGGCACAGCTTCATGGGATAATCCCCGTCTGAGGTTACTTGTTCTGAAATGGCTTGCTCTGGACAATCTCCTGGACGAGCGCCCGCAGGCCGTAGTTCTTGTCGCGCACCTTGCGGACGATCGCCTCGACCTCCGGCTTGTCGGCCGCCTCGGGCGCCCGGCCCGTGGCGTACGTCAGCATCTTCTCGGCCAGGGCCAGGGCGATCCGATCCTTGTCCTTCAGGAGCAGTTGCTTCAGTTCGTCGATGTTCCGAAACTTCTGCCCATCCGCCAGCACGTCGGCCGGGTCCACCTTCCGGCCCTTGAGGTACGGCATCCGCCGGCCATCCACCTTCACTTCCTCTCCGTTCCCCGTGCTCCGGTAGTTGTCCCGCCAGCCACCGATGACGTCGAAACTCTCCAGGGCAAATCCCGGCGGGTCGATCTTCGCATGGCAGGCCGCGCAGGAAGCAATTTGCCGGTGCTTGGCGAGTTGTTCGCGGATCGTCGTGGCCCCGCGGATGTCCGGTTCGACCGCCGGGACTCCGGCGGGAGGCCGGGGCGGAGGCGTCCCGAGAATGCGGTCCTGCACCCACGCCCCGCGGACCACCGGCGACGTGCTGGTACCGTTGGCCGTCACCTTCAGCACGCCCGCCATCGTCAGGACGCCGCCGCGATGGCTTTCCGGCGGCAACGGCACCTTGCGGAACGCCCAGCCGTCCACGCCGGCGATGCCGTAGTGCTTCGCCAGGCGGCCGTTGAGCATCGAGAAGTCGGAGGCCACGAAATTCGTCAGGCTCAGGTCATTTTTTAGCACCTCGTCGAAGAACAGCAGCGGCTCCTTGACCATCGACACCTTGAGCATGTCGTCGAATTCCGGATAAAGGATGTTGCTCGGCTCTGTAAAGTCAATGTCGCGCAGGCCGAGCCACTGGCCGACGAAGTTGTCGGTGAAGGCCGCCGCCCTGGGATCCTTGAGCATCCGCTCGACCTGCCGGCGCAACGTGTCCGGCTCCGCCAGCTTTCGCCGGCTGGCGAGGGTCAGCAGCTCCTCGTCGGGCATAGTACACCACAGGAAGTACGACAGCCGGCTGGCCAGGGCGAAGTCGTCGAGTTTGCCGGGCTTCTCGCGCAGGAAGAGAAAGTCCGGCGAGACCAGCACGCCGAGGAGGCCGACGCGCACGGCCCGCTCGAACGAGTACTTGTCGGCCAGCTTGGCCTTCACTAGGGCGACGAAGGGCTTCAGGTCGTCGTCGGTCACCTCGCGGCGAAACGCGCGGCGGGCGAAGTCGCGAAGGATGCGCTCGGCGTCGGCCAGCGGCTCCTTTGAGACGACCTCCAGGCGTTCGCGGTTGCCGGGGACGGGCTCCTGCGGCAGCTCGCCGAAGAGCCGGCGGTGGCTGGCCGGGGGCCAGGCGTCGTTCAGCGGCCCTTCCACCTCCACCCACTGGACGGCCAGCCCCGCGCCCTTCCAGTCGTCCGCACCCACCTTATGAACAGCTTGTGAACCCGCCAGCGCGTAAGGGAGGAGGCGGATGGTACACCGGGCCTCCAGGCCCTCGACGAACTCCACGACGGTCGGTTTGTCGGCGGGGGCGTCGAAGTAGTTGATCAGGCGACTCTTCGTGTCGTATCCTCCGGGGACGGTGTCCACGCGAAAAACGACCGGCTTGCCGGCACTTTGAAAGCCGGAGGCGGAGATGCGGAAGCGGTAATTGCCCCGGTCCGAAGGGTAGAACTGCCAGAGCGTGACCGCCGTCCAGGGCGACGAGCTGAAGGTCACCACCGCGTCGTCGAGCCGGCGATAAACGCGCTCTTCCGACATCTTGATCTGGCGGTCGTCCTGGAAGGTGTGGCGCTTCTTGACCGACTTCGGCCGGGGTCCGTTGGCGATGGCCACGCCCAGGGCGGCGTCGGCCGCTTCCAGGTAGCGCTCCATCAAGAACGAGGAGACGTGCAGCGCCTCGGCGGCGTTGTCGAACCCGTTCGCTGCCGAATCCGCGGGCAGCAGCTTTTTCAGATCGACGTCCACCCCCAGCAGGTCGCGCACGCTGTTCTCGTACTCGACCCGGTTAAGGCGGCGCAGGGCCACCCGGCCCTGGGCTCGGCGGGCTGCCTCCGCCGCTTCCACCCTCCCGCCAATCCAGTCCGACAGGAGCCGGACCTCGCCCTCCGGCGGGCGCGGTTTCGACTTGGGGGGCATCTCGCCCGCCTTGACCCGCTTCAGCACGGCCAACCACCGCCCCCGGTTCGCCTCGTCGGCAAAGTCCCCAGACAGGCGGTCGGCGCGAAAATCCCCCTTCGGCTCCTTCGCCCCTCCCGAATGGCAGCCGTAGCAGTGCGCAACCAGCACCGGCCGAATCTTGTTTTCAAGGAAGGCGGGGTCGGCCTGGCGCCCGGATTCTTGCCCCGAAACCGGCCAGGCCACGAGAGCGAACGCACAGCCAAGGAGGACTTTCGGCGCACGCATGAGGGCATCCTTCGGACAAGGGGTTGTTCGCGGAGTCTTCAAGGAATCGTTTCGAGGCGGGGGTGAGCGTCCTCTCCCCGGGTGGGCGCGACCGGGGAAGCGATCTCGACGCCAACGGCCTGAGTATACGCCCCCGCGGCCACGGCCTCAAGGACTTTCCCCGCGGGCCCGCGGAGGGGGTAGCAAATTATCCGGGAGCGACTCCCCTGCCCGTGCCCGTGCCCGTGCCCGTGCCCGATTCCAGACCGGGCACGGGCACGGGCAGGGGCACGGGCACGGGCACGGGCACGGTGACGACTCGGACACGGGCCCGCGATTCCCTTTGCCCCCGCCCGCCCCTCTTCGCATAATGGATTCACCTCTTCCGAGACCCCGATCCCGCAGGCCCCGACGAGGGAGATCTCATGCGACGCTGGCCCGGACTGCTCCTCCTCCTCACCCTTTGCTCTTTCCCCGCGGCCGCCCGTGCCGATAGCCGTCCGCCCACCGACTTCCAACCCGACCCGCGCTCCGTCCAGCGCTGGGGGCCCGCCTACCGCTACCCGCAGGCCGGCTGGATCGTGCTGCATGTCGAGGGGGAGCCGTATGATCGGGGCGTCCAGCACGGCCGGCTGTTGGCGCCGGAGATCGCCGCCCACGTCCGCTGCTTCGCCGCCACGCAGGGGTCGAAGGATCCCGCCACGGCCTGGAAGCAGACCCGCACCCTCGTCAACGCCCTCTTCCTGCGCCGCTACGCCAAGGAGTACCTCGAAGAGATGAAGGGCATCGCCGACGGGGCCAGCGCCGCCGGGGCGCGCTTCGACGGCCGGCCCATCGACCTCACCGACGTCGTCGCCCTTAACGCCTGGCCGGAGGTCATGACCCTCGACCGCGCCCTTGACGCGACGCCGACCGGCCTGGAGGGCATTCGCTTCCCGCTCGAAGCGCCGGCGCCAAAGGCATCACCCAAGCCGTCGCGCTGCAGCGCCTTCGCGGCCACTGGCCCCGCCACCAGGGACGGCAAGGTCGTCTTCGGTCACATCACCATGTTCAGCCTGTACCCGTCGAACTTCTACAACGTCTGGCTCGACGTGAAGCCGGCCAAGGGGCACCGCGTCTTCATGCAGAGTTACCCCGGCGGCATGCAGAGCGGCATGGACTACTACTATAACGACGTTGGCATCCTCTGCTGCGAGACGACCATTTCTCAGACCCGGTTCGACGCCAACGGCACGGCCCTCGCCTCGCGCATCCGCCAGGCCATGCAGTACGCCGACTCCATCGACAAGGCGGCCGAGATCCTCAAGGAAGGCAACAACGGCCTGTACACCAACGAGTGGTTGCTCGCCGACGTCAAGACGAACGAGATCGCCATGCTCGAGTTGGGCACGCACAAGACGAAACTGTCCCGCAGCAGCAAGGGCGAGTGGTTCGGCGGCACCGAGGGCTTCTACTGGGGCTGCAACAACACCAAGGACCTCGAGGTACGGCTGGAAACGCTGGCCACGACCGACGGGCGGCCGGTCAGCACCGTCTGGCGGCCTTCCGACCGCGACAAGAAGTGGCTGGAGCTGTACGACCGCTACAAGGGCAAGATGGATGAGGAGTTCGGCAAGGTGGCGTTCACCACGGCGCCGATCGCCGCCTACCACTCGGTGGACGCGAAATTCACCACGACGGACCTCGCGAAGGGACTGAGGACGTGGGCGCTGTTCGGGCCGCCGTTGGGCCGGACCTGGCAGCCGACCTTCGACGAACGGCAGCGCTTCCCCGAGGTCCAGCCGCTGGTCAGCAACCCGTGGGCGGTCCTGCACGCCGGGGCGCCGGCCCGCGCGAAGGAGCCGGGACCGCTCGCGCTCGACCTGCACGACCCCGAGGACGGCCGGCGGAAGGTCGATATCCGGCCGACCGCGGAGGACACGACGAAGCGCCCCGGCCGCCGATTCGAGGAAGCGCAGGGGCCGCCGGCCTGGCACGGCACCCTCCTGCCCCGGAGTGATGCTGACACCTGGCTGGTGACGGCGTTCGCCGGCTACGAGCGCATCGTCTCGCTGGAGAACGCCCTGCGCAAGCACGGCGAGGGCAAGCTCTCGCCGGAGGACCGCGACCGCCTGGCCGTGGCCCTGTTCCAGCACCGCTCGGAGTACGAATTGGGCCGGCGGGCCCATCCCGAGGTGGCACTGCTCAAGACGAAGGCGGACGTCCGCCAGAGCGACTGGCACCGCGTGGCCTCCGGCAAGGGGGTCCTGTTGCTGCACGCCCTCCGCGGAGAATTGGGGGCCGAGAAGTTCGCCGCCCTGATGGAGGACTTCGGCAAGCGCCACGGCGGCCAGCGCGTCGGCACCGAAGACTTCCGCGCCTTCGCCGAGAAGGCGGCGGACCGGAAGTTGGACGAGTTCATCGACCGCTGGCTCCAGGAGACCGGCCTTCCGAAGCCCAAGGGGGGCGACAAGTCGTCCGAGGCGGTGACGGGGCTCGACGGCGGCCCGTTCAGCGTCCAGACCTTCTTCTCCGAGTTGGAGCAGACGCTCATCGTCTACGGCACGCAGGGTGAGGCCCCCACCAACCGCGAGGCCGCGGACGAGCTGCAGAAGGCGATCATCGAGCGCGGCTCGAACATCACCGTGCCAGTCAAGAGCGACCGCGACGTGAGCGCGGACGATCTGAAAACCCACCACATCCTGCTGATTGGCCGGCCCGACACGAACGACGTCGTGGCCCGCTTCCGGGCCGCGCTGCCGGTGACGTTCGGCGGCCAGTCATTCGCGGTGCGCGGCGAGACCTACGCCCACGCTAACAGCGGAGTGATCGCCGCGGCCGAGAACCCCCTGAACACGCGGTACTCGGTGGTCGTGGTGGCCGGTCTGAGCGCCGCCTCGACCCTGCGCACGGCGCCGCACCTGGCCCGCGGCGGGATGAGCGCGGAAGTGGTCGTGTATGCCAGCGGGGCGGCACTCCGGGGAATGGTCGTCCCGGCGAAGGAAACCACGGGCCGGGCCGGCGAAGGGGGAAGCACGAAGGAGAAGGGTACACGCTGAGCGCGAAGGTCAGGCCGGGCCGTCGTTGGCAGCGCCACGGTGCTGAGAACAGCGGCCTGGTTCAAGGCGGGGTGACACGGTGGAGGGGGGCAAGCCAAGACCGTCTCCGGTCGTCGTTTTTTCGAGACTGTAGCAACGGGGAAGGAAAAGGGGGAAGGGAAAGGGGCCATTCATGATTTCGGAGGCCGAAAAAGATGAATGTCTCCTTTTCTTGTCCGGTGTCGGCGGCCGGCCCCCGCACGGGGTGACGATCCGCATAGACGACGTGTCGGATGCTTTGTACACTGAGGCTGAGGTCGAAGAATTCAAGCCGGTAGCACGGGATGGACTTGTGGGTTGGGCCGTCCGCGGGACGATTTGTTCCATAAGTGGTTGCGGACAAACCACTTGTATGAAGCGTCCCCATGGCTCTCACCATGGCTCTCATGGCTCTGCATGGCTCTGCTTCGGGGGGGCATGGCTGATCCTCCTGTGCGGAGCCTACCCGCCAGCCGGCCGCCGATCAACTCTCGAGCGCCGACTTTCTGCCTGAAGCCTTGGACTCGCCGAGCCCGACCCGGGTACAATCCGAGAAGGAGCGCCCACCGAACCCGCGAGGCCGCCATGCCGCTTCTCGATCACTTCCGTCCGCCGATCTACCCGACCCGCCCCTGGGAGTCGTTCCACACGCGCTGGGCAACCACTATCGCCGACGCACTGCAACAGTCGCTCCCCCGCCGCTACTTCACTGACGTGTTCATCCATCTCGGAAGTCGCATCGAGGCCGACGTCGCCGAATTTGAGCGCCCGCCGGAGCCTGAGGATGAGTCGCCCAATGGTCCCGGCGGTGTTGCTCTCCAGACCTGGGCACCCCCCGCCCCTCCGCTCACGATGCCGGGCACTTTCCCTGACGAGATTGAAGTGCAGGTGCGCGACATGATCGACGATGCCCGTCTCGTCGCCGTCATCGAATTGGTCAGTCCTGGTAACAAGGACAGGGATGACGCCCGGGGGGGTTTCGCCGGCAAGTGTGCCGCGTACCTTCAGAAAGGCATCGGCCTGATCGCCGCCGACATTGTCACCACTCGCCACGCCAACCTGCACAACGAACTCATCCGCTTGCTGGAAGCCGACGACAAGTACCTGCTGGCGGATGACGTGTACCTCTACGCCGTGGCCTACCGCCCGGCGCGCCGCGGCGCGGAGAACCTGATCGACCTCTGGCCGGTGCCGCTGACGGTCGGCGGGCGGTTGCCGCTGCTGCCGCTGGCCCTCCGCGGCGCGCCCGCCGTACCGGTCGATTTGGAGAAAACCTACACCGACGCGCGGGAGCGCAGCCGCCTGTGAGGCCGCCGGCTCCCCTTTGCAAATCACCGCCGGGCACGGATAATGGGTCGTGTCTCAGGAGCATTGCCGAGTGCGGAAGTCCTTGTGGTTCAAGGGGCGCCGAGGAAAACAACGGTGTCAGTTAAAGACATGCTGTCTTTACGGCTCGTGACACCTTTGTTTGCCCACCTTTGTTTGCCTGACCAATGGCTGAGACGAACCGCCACCGACTGGAAGAGCGACTGCGCGCCGGACTTCGCGGGCTGCTCGACCCTTCGTCCCCGTGGATCGGAAAACAGAATCGTAAAACAATCGTAAAACAGGACAATCGTAACACAGTCGTAAAACAGGACGCAGCTCTTTCCCTGATCGTCCCGCGGGCGGTATTCCGCCATACGGCAAGTTCGTTTCTCGCCTTCACCTTCTCTTCCATCAGTTCGAGACGCAGCCCGAGCGCGTGGGCCACGGCCTGCACCGTCGAGAGTTGCGCATCTCGTCCGTATTCGATATCGCGGACGGTGTTCGCGTTCGGAATCCCGGCGAGTTTGGCGAGAGCGTACCAGGTCAGGCCCCGGGCTTCCCTCGCCTGGCGAATCCGGGAGGGGATGCCGGGGGGTGATTCCGGGCGCCCGGCACCTTCGACCGGGGGGAACTCCTGCACGATCGTTCGCCGGATGTTCGCGTGGCGTTCGCGCTCCTCCGGCGTCGCCGGTCGCACGATTCGCTGGAATCTCTTCTCTGCCATGGGACTATCCTCTGCTCGCATCAAGGTTCGGGGACTTCATAGGCGGTGACGGGATAGATCGTGTCTGCATCAACGGCTTCCTACACGACGATGATATACCTGCCGTCGGGCGCCCAACCGAAAGCGCAGGGCAAGCCCGATGATCGGCTGACTCCTTCGTTGTCAGGGTTGACCAGCACGTGCTCGACATCGTCAACCGTCAGTCCATGCTCTTCGATGTGCTCGACGTTGCCGCCCGGTTCGTCATTCCATATGATTTGTTGCCACACGACTGCTTCCTCCCGCGCATTGTGCCATTGTAGCAAGATAGTGCGCTAACGCGATCGATTGCGATAGAAGATCGTCAAGTCAACCGGCAGCCTCGGGCTGCGCCACGCCATAGCGAAACGCTTCCGCCTTGTTGCCGGCCCCGCTGCGGACGCTGGGCCGTCAATGTCCGGAGTTGCCAGCGGCTGGCGCCGGCAGGGCGACTTGACCACAAAGACGTGGGCAAGTGGGCAAGTCACATTTCCAAAGGCGCAAGTCCATAGTATTGCGGTGGTTGCGCCACGTGAGCGACTTGCCCACCGAGTTGCCCCGTGGGTAAGTCACTCCCCGGTGGCCCCTGCGCGGCAAAAGGAGCTGTGCCCCTGTGCAAATCGACGTGCGGCCCCCATAATACGGCGCACGACCACCACCGCTATCAGGGGAGTGTACCTCGTGACCGAGCCCAACGCCGTCGCACCGCCGGAAGCGATCACTGCGCCGCCGGCGCCTCAACCGCAGCCGTTCGACATCGAGCAGCCCGCCTGCTTCTACCTCGGGCGCGAGTACGACATCGCCAGCAGTCAGGTCCTGGCCGACAAGCACGTCATGTACGACGCCCGCGACCTGACCACGCACGGCGTCGTCGTCGGCATGACCGGCAGCGGCAAGACCGGCCTGTGCATCAGCCTCCTCGAAGAGGCCGCCATCGACGGCATCCCCTGCATCATCATCGACCCCAAGGGCGACCTGGCAAACCTCCTCTTGCAGTTCCCCAACCTCGACCCGAAGGACTTCGAGCCCTGGCTCAACCCCGAGGACGCCCGCCAGAAGAAGCTGAGCCCCCTCGAATATGCCACCGACCTGGCCAAGCGCTGGCGGCAGGGGCTGGCCGACTCGTACCAGAAGCCGGAGCGAGTCGCCCTCTGCCGCGATTCGTCGGAGTGGCGCGTCTACACGCCGGGCAGCGAGGCCGGCCTGACGCTGTCGATCCTCGGCAGCTTCGCCGCCCCGCGCGGCGAGTTGCCGCGTGAGGCGCTCAACCAGCGCATCGACGCCACCGCCAGCGCCGTCCTCGGCCTCACCGGCCTCGAAGCCGACCCCGTGCAGTCGCGCGAACACATTCTCATCGCCCAGCTGCTGATGCACTCCTGGACGCGCGGCAAGGACCTCGACCTGCGCGGCCTCATCCAGCAGGTGCAGACCCCGCCGATGGACCAGGTCGGCGCCTTCGACGTCGAGACGTTTTACCCCGAGAAGGATCGCCTCAAGCTGGCGGTGGCGCTGAACAACATCCTGGCGGCGCCGAGCTTCTCGACGTGGATCACCGGCGAGCCGCTCGACCTGGCGAAGATGCTCGACGGCGGCGACCGGCCGCGACAGCTCATCTTCTCCATCGCCCACCTCGATGACACGCAGCGCATGTTCTTCGTGGCGCTCTTGCTGGTCGAGATCCTCAACTGGACGCGCAAGCAGCCGGGCACGTCCAGCCTTCGCGCCCTGGTCTACTTCGACGAGGTGTTCGGCTACCTGCCGCCGCACCCGGCCAACCCGCCGACCAAGGTGCCGCTGATGACCTTGCTCAAGCAGGCCCGGGCCTTCGGCGTCGGCGTCTTGTTGGCGACGCAAAACCCCGTCGATCTCGACTACAAGGCGCTGTCGAACGCGGGGACGTGGTTCGTCGGCAAGCTGCAGACCGAGCGCGACAAGGCCCGGCTCATCGAGGGACTGGAAGGCGTCGCCGCCGAGCGCGGCACCCTCAGCGATCGCAATTATCTGGAAGGCGTCATCTCGGCGCTGAAGAACCGCGTCTTCCTGCTGCACGACGTCCACCAACCCAAGCCCGTCGTTTTTCAGAGCCGCTGGGCGCTGTCGTTCCTGCGCGGCCCGATGAATCGCGAGCAGATCAGCTCGCTGATGAAGCCGCTCAAGGACAAGTTGGCGAGCGGCGGGGCGAAGAAGCCCGTCGCCGTCCCCCTGGCGGCGAAACCCGTCGCCGTGCCCGTGGCGCAGGCGGCGCGGGCGCAGGACCAGGAGTTCCGCCAGCGTTTGCAGCAGGGGATCGTCCCGGCAGCCGTCCCCGCCGCGCCGAAGGACCGGCCGGAATTGCCGGCCGACGTGAGGCAGTTCTTCCTGCCGCTCAAGCGGCCCGCCGCGCCGGGGGTCGAGATCGTCTATCGGCCGCGCGTGCTGGCCTTCGCCGAGGTCGCCTTCGTCGATCGTCGCAAGGGACTGGAGCACCGCAAGGGGTACCGCTTTCTGGCCGAGTCGGCGGCGCCCGGCGAGTCGCTCAAGTGGCTGACGGCTGAGTCGGTCGAGGGGCAGCTGCTCGACGCGCCGGAGGCGGCGGCCGGCTGGGCCCCGGTGCCGGAGTCGCTGGACACGGCGAAGAAGCTCAAAGCGCTGGAGAAGGCGTTTGCCGAATACCTGTACGGCAACGCCCGGCTGCGCCTGTTCGAGAACAAGAAGCTCGGCCTGGTGAGCCAGCCGCAGGAGGACCTGCTGGCCTTCGGGCAGCGCTGCCATGACGCGGCCCTGCGCGAGGCGGGCAAGGGTTACGAGACGGAGCGGGCGAAGTACCTGCCGAAGTTCAACGCGCTGAACCTGCCCATGCCGGCGCTGTCGGCGGAGCAGAGGGGCGGGCCGGACGCGGGCGGGGGCGTCCTTGGCTGGATGCTGGTGCCGCTGAAGCTCGGGGCGTCGGCGATGCGGGCCGTGACCGGCGATCAGCCGACAAAGAAGCAGGTCGAGCTGGAAGCCGAGTGGAAGGGTCGTGTCGCAGCGCTGTACGAGAAGTGGCGCCAGGTCGGTGAGGACCACACGGAACTGCTGCTGACCCCGCGCAAGGTGGACGTGCAGGTGACCGCGTTCGGCCTGGCCTGGGCGCCGTTCGTGCAGGGGGCGGCGGCGTACAAGTAGCCGCCCGACCCACGGGCGCCGCTCGGCCGCTCGCCGTTTTCCGCATCTTTTTCTTGACACGCTTGCGCCTTTCGATCACGATAACCCCAGACCGACCACGCGCCGGCTCGCGTCCCACCTGACGCTGGCGCGGTCCTCACCCGCCGCGGCCCGCTACCCACCCGCCCGCCCTGTTGGAACAACGGCCATGACGCACCGCCCGCTCCTGTGGACCCTTGGCCTCGCCGCGGCATTCGTCGGCGCCGGCGCCTTGCCCGCCGCCGAGCCGGTGGCCGAGGCGCCGAAGGCACCGCTGCGCTCCTTGACCCTCCTGCCGCCGAGCATCGACTTCGACGGCCCGCGGGCCGAGCAGCACGTCGTCGTCATCGGCGAGTACGCTGACGGCCGCCGCTGGGACCTCACCCGCGAGGCGACCTTTAGCAGCGGCGCGGCGAAGGTGGCGACCGTCGATGGCCTCGGCGTCGTCCGTGCCGCCGGCGACGGCGACGCGGCGATCAACGTGCGGGCGGCCGGGCAGGCGGCCGTCGTGCTGGCGAAGGTGCGCCACGCCACGGCCGAGGTGCCGGTCAGTTTCGTCCGCGAGGTGGTGCCGGTGCTGACCAAGGCCGGTTGCAACCAGGGCGCCTGCCACGGGGCCGCCCTCGGCCGTGGCGGCTTCAAGCTCAGTCTCCTGGGCTACGACCCGGCCTTCGACCATAAAGAGATCGTCCAAAGCGCCGAGGGGCGGCGCGTCGTGCTGTCCGACCCCGAGCGAAGCATCCTTTTGCAGAAGCCGGCCCTGGTCATGGAGCACGCCGGGGGCGAGCGACTCCCGGCCCACTCGGCCGCCTACGAAACCCTCCGCCGCTGGCTCGAGGACGGTGCTCCCGAGCCGGAAGCGACGGCGCCGGCCGTCACCACGCTGGTGGTCTGGCCGGCGAAGCGCGTCATGGTCCCCGGCGAGCGCCAGCAGCTCATCGTCCGCGCCACCTGGGGCGACGGCCGGGCCGAAGACGTGACGGCGACGGCGCGGTTCGACGCGCTCAACGACGGCGTCGCCTCGGTGACGCCGGCCGGGCTCGTCACCGCCAAGGCTCGCGGGGAGACGTCCGTCATGATCCGCTTCGGCGGCCAGGTCGCGGTCGCCCAGGTCACGCTCCCCTACACCCGAATCGACAAGTATCCCGACGTACCGGCCAACAACTTCATCGACGAGAAGCTGATCGCCCACTGGAAGGACCTTGGCCTGACGCCGTCGCCGCTCTGCGCCGACGAGGAGTTCTTCCGCCGCGTCCACCTCGACGCCCTCGGCACCCTGCCGGGGGCCGCCGAGGTCAAGGCGTTCCTGGCCGACAAGGACCCCGACAAGCGCAAGAAAGCGATCGACAAGGTGCTCGATCGCCCGGAATTCGTCGATTACTGGTCGCTGAAGTGGGGCGACCTGCTCCGCATCGACCGCGACGCCCTTCAGGAGAAGGGCATGTGGAGCTTCTACAACTGGGTGCGCGCCGCCCTGCGCGACAACAAGCCGGTAGACGAGTTCGCCCGCGACGTCATCACCGCGGAGGGCAGTACCTTCACGGACGGGCCGGCCAACTACTACCGCACGGCCAACAACCCCCTCGACTGGTCGGAGACGACGGCGCAGGTCTTCCTGGGGGTGCGCATCCAGTGCGCCCGTTGCCACCACCACCCCTTCGAGAAGTGGTCGCAGGACGATTACTACGGCCTGAGCGCCTTCTTCGTGCGCCTGGGGACGAAGTCGAGCCAGGAGTTCGGCATTTTCGGGGCCGAGACGGTGGTCTACCTGCGGCCGAGCGGCGAGCAGTCGCAGCCGCGCAAGGGCGTGGTCAAGCCGCACCCGCTCGACGGCCCCGACATGGACGACCCCTTCGACCGCCGCCGCAAGCTCGCCGAGTGGCTGACCGCCCGGGACAACCCGTTCTTCGCCAGGAATATTGTCAACCGCTTTTGGGGCTATACGATGGGCCGCGGCCTTGTCGAGCCGCTCGACGACATGCGCGCCACCAACCCCGCGAGCAACCCGGAGCTGCTCGACGCCCTGGCGGCGGACTTTGTCGCACACAAGTACGACCTCAAGCACCTGCTGCGGACGGTCCTGAACAGCCGGGCGTACCAGCTCAGTTCGCTCAAGACGGAGGGGAACGCGGCCGACGCCGCCAACGTGCAGCACACGCGCTACACGGTCAAGCGGCTGACGGCGGAGCAGCTCGCCGACGCCCTCGACTTCGCGACGGGGACGCGCGAGAAGTACCAGGGACTGCCGCTGGGAACCCGAGCCATCCAGCTGCCCGACACGAAGGTGCGCTCCTTCCTGCTGGACACGTTTGGGCGGCCGCCGCGGCAGATCACCTGCGAGTGCGAACGGACGGCGCAGCCGAACATCGCCCAGGCGCTGCACCTGCTCAACGGCGACTTCCTCAACAAGAAAATCGCGGCCCCCACCGGCCGGGTCGAGGGGCTGCTCAAGGCCAAGGTGCCACTGACAGACGTGGTCGAGGAACTGTACCTGGTGACGCTGTCGCGGCCGCCGCAGCCCGGCGAAACGATCAAGGCGCTCGACTGGATCAAGAAGGCACCGACGGAGCGCGAGGGGGTCGAAGACCTGCTGTGGGTTCTGCTCAATCGTAGTGAGTTTTTGTTCAATCACTAACGCGGGGCCGCTTGCGGCTTAGCGTTCGCGCCGCTCTGCGAGCGGCCGCTACACGATGGATCATGAAACCATCCCTCTACCTCGTGGGAATCGCACTCGTCGCGCTCGCCTCCCTGGCGCCCGCTGCCGAGCCGACCTACTGGCAGGACGTGCGACCTGTGCTGCGCAAGAACTGCACCGCGTGCCACAACGCCAAGCACGTCCGCGACGTCGATGTGTCCGGCGGCCTGGCGCTGGACAGTTACGACGCCGTGCTGAAGGGGGGCAAGGAGCAGGTCATCCGCGTGGGGAAAAGTGCCGATAGCCCGCTGATCAAGGCGGTGCTGATTGACGACACCGAGAAGCGCATGCCGCTGGCCGCGACGCCGCTGACGGCCGAGACGATCGACTTGCTGCGCCGCTGGATCGACGGCGGGGCAAAGGAGGGGACCAAACCCGAGAGTGATCCGTCCACGATCGCGACATCCGCACCGCGGCCGACGCGCAAACTGGACGTCACGCTCTCCACGAGCGCCGTCCCCCCGAAAGGCGCCCTCGGGCCGGCCACCCCTGGAAAGCTGGAGCTGACGCTCAAGGCCGGCCCACTGGCCCCGGTCGCCGCGGTCGTCTTCAGCCCCGATGGTAAGCTGCTGGCCGCGGGGAGCTATGGCCGCGTCACCGTTTGGGACCTGGCGACGGCGAAACCCGTGAAGGTGCTGACCAACGTCCTTGGGGCCGTCAACGACCTGCGCTTCAGCCCCGATGGCACGCTGCTGGCGGTCGCCGGTGGACAGCCGTCGGCCAAGGGCGACCTGCGCCTCTACGCCGTCGCCGACTGGAAGCTGGTCGCCAGCCTCGGCGGCCATCAGGACGTGGTCTTTTCCGTCTCGTTCAGCCCGGACGGCAAGCGGCTCGCCTCGGCCAGTTTCGACAAGACGGTGCGCGTCTGGGACGTGGCCTCGCGCAAGACGGAACTGACGCTTACGGGACATTCCGACTTCGTTTACGCGGTCGCCTTCAGCCCCGACGGCAAGTGGTTGGTGTCCGCGAGCAAGGACCGCACGGTCAAGCTGGTCGATGCGGCCACCGGCAAGGGCCGCTTCACGTTCAGCGGCATGGAGCAGGACGTGCTGGCGGTGGCGGTTTCTCCCGACGGCAAGAGCGTCGTCTCGTCGGGGTTCGAGAGCGGCCTGCACTGGTGGAACCCGCAGACCGGCGAGCGCGTCCGAGTACAGGGCGGTCACGGCGTGGCGGTCCACGAAGTCTGCTTCAGCAAGGACGGCAGTCTCGTCGCCTCGGCCGGCGGCGACCAGACGGTGCGCCTCTGGCAGGGCAAGGACGGGGCGCCGCTGCGGGCGCTGGCGGTCGGCTCGGTCGTGTACGCCACGGCAATCAGCCCGGACGCGAAGCGCGTCGCCTCGGGCAGCTTCGACGGCCTGGTGCGCCTCTGGGACGCGGCGAGCGGCCGACTACTGCTGAGGCTCCTGTCACTGCCTGCGGGGGACGACTGGCTGGCGCTGACGCCGGAAGGGTACGCCGCGAGCAGCCCCGGGGTGGCGTCGGCCGGGCGCTGGACGATGGGCGGTCAGGCGATGCCGGCGGAGGCGGTGTGGAAAGTGCTGGGCCAGCCGGAGTCGGTGGCGAAGGCGGTGCGCGGCGAGGCGCTGGCGGCGCCGACGTTCGGCAAGTGAGATCATCCCGCGGGGTCAGGGCATATCGGGGAGCGGTCCCTCCGGTCCGCGTGTGGACCGTGAGGTGCTGGGGGGCAGACCGCTCCCCGATATCCCTGGCCCCGCGCGGGAACCGGAAATCACCACGAAACACACGAAACACACGAAAAAAGACGGAATAAGAAAGAGAGCACGAGGTGATGCCATCGATGTACCGTATATTTCTGTCAGTCTTATCCTTTTTCGTGTTTTTCGTGTTTTTCGTGGTGAGTCCCGCCCCCGCGCAAACCTCCTACCCGATGGTGACGCACGTCACCCCGGTCGCGGTGCAGCGCGGCAAGACGAGCGAAATCACCGTCGAAGGGCAGATGAACTTCGCCGGCGCCTACAAGGTGCTTTTCGAGGGCGCGGGTGTCGGCGCCGAGGTCGTGCCCGCCGCCGCCCCCGTGCAGAAGCCCCCCATTCGCTCCGTCAAATTGAAGGTCACGGTCGCCGCCGACGCGCCGCTCGGCGTGCGCGAGTTCCGCATCGCCACGTCTCTCGGCGTTTCCAGCGTCGGACAGTTTCTCCTCGTCGATGACCCCGTCGTGCAGGAATCCGGCGACAACAACACCCTCGCCAGGGCCAACCCGATCCCCGTGCCGTGTGTCGTCTGCGGGCGCATCGAGGCATTGGAGGACGTCGATTACTTCAAGTTCCACGCCGAGGCGGGGCAGACGTGTACCTTCGAGGTCCACTGCGCCCGCCTCCAGGACAAGATCCACGACCTTCAGAAGCACGCCGACCCGATGCTCACCCTGTACGACAGCGAGGGGCGCGAACTGGCCGCCAACGACGATTTTTACTTCGCCGACCCGCTATTGACCTACACCTTCGCCAAGGGTGGCGACTACTTCATCCAGGTGCGCGATTCCAAGTACGACGGCGACCCGCGTTGGGTCTATGCCCTGACGGTCACGAACGAGCCGTACCTGACGCACGTCTACCCCATGGCCGCCAACCCGGGGCGGGCCGTCACCGTCGAGGCGGTCGGCCCCGCGCGGTTGCTGAAGCCGCGCCTGACCGTCATGGCACCGGCGACACCCGGCATCCACGAAGTACAGTTCGACGTCGATGGGCGGAAGACCAACCCGACGACGCTGATCGTCAGTCCCCTGCCGCAGGTGCTGGAGCGCGAGCCGAACGACACGCCGGAGCAGGCCCAGCGCATCGCCATCCCCTGCGGGGTCAACGGCCGCATCGGCGCCAAACGCGACCTCGATCACTTCGTCTTCCAGGCGACGAAGGGCAAGGCGATTCGCTTCGAGGTCAAGGCGCGGCGCTTCGGCACGCCCTTGCGCTCGGCACTCGACTCGGTGCTGGACGTGATGACGCCGAAAGGGGAGGTGCTGGCGACGAACGACGACGCCTTCGGCAAGGACGCGGCGCTCGTCTTCACCCCGCCGGCCGACGGCGACTACGTCGTGCGCCTCCGCGACCTGAACAGCAAGGGCGGCGACACCTTCGTCTATTACCTGGAGTGTGATTGGGCGCGGCCCGACTTCACGCTGCGCTGCGACTGCGACAAGGCGATGATCGGCCCCGGGTCGAGTACCGCCTGGTACGTTCACCTGACCCGCCTGAACGGCTTCGACGGCCCAGTCAAGATCGACGTGAAGGGGCTGCCGAAGGGGGTGACGGTAAACGAATTGACCATCCCCGCGACCATGACGCAGGGGCTGCTCGTACTGAGTGCCGCTGCCGACGCGCCGCGCGACGCGGCCAATGTGGACGTGAACGGCACGGGAACGGTCAAGGGGAAGGACGGCAACGAGACGCTGGTACGGCGGGCGACGCCGAATCAGGAGATTTACTCGCCCGGCGGCGGTCGGGCGCGCTTCGACGTAAACTTGCAGACGGTCGCGATCACCGATCCTTCGGACATCCTGAAAGTGGAGGTAACGCCGTCGGTGGTGACGTTGAAGCCGGGCGGCGAGGTGCGCCTGGAGGTGACGGTGCATCGGCGGCAGGATTACGACAAGGGCGTGTCGCTCGACGTGATGCTGCGCCACCTGGGCACGGTCTTCGGCAACCCGCTGCCGCCCGGCGTGACCATCGACGAGGGCAAGAGCAAGACGCTGCTCGGGACGGCAAGCAAGGGGCATATCGTCCTCAAGGCGGCGCCCAACGCGACGCCGATCGAGAACGTGCCGATCAGCGTGCTGGCGCACGTGTCGGTCAACTTCGTGGTGAAGGTGAGCTATTCGAGCCCGGCGATCCCGGTGACGGTGGGGAAATAGCCGACGATTGACACATCGTGTGTGCTGACCTTTCTTTCCCTTTTCTCTCCAGGCCGCGACGGCCCGTTTGGCCCTCTTCCTCCTTGGCTAGGAGACTGTCCGAGAAGCGCCAGTGTCCCATCGCCGTTGCAAAACCGACGTTTAGCGGCCGCCCTCGGGGCGGCGCTCCCAGCGCGCCGCCCCGAGGGCGGCCGCTAAACAACCGGAAATCGAATGGCGTGAGTATACCCCCCGATAGCCCCTTCCG
>Ga0116217_10000465_pt1 | contig 42292 bp, 31 predicted proteins | sample Sb_taG_6_FD_89697 | JGI IMG/M metagenome (GOLD analysis project Ga0116217, IMG submission 89697) | Peat soil microbial communities from Weissenstadt, Germany - Sb_50d_4_PS metaG | ecosystem: Environmental > Terrestrial > Soil > Wetlands > Peat | place: Germany: Weissenstadt | collected 2010-09-21 | reverse complement strand
CGGCACAAGGCCGTGGGATTCAGGAACAGAGGAGGCGTTTTCTCCGGCTTCGCCGTAGCGGCGAGCCTAACGATCCACGGCACAAGGCCGTGGGATTCAGGAACAGAGGAGGCGTTTTCTCCGGCTTCGCCGTAGCGGCGAGCCTAACGATCCACGGCACAAGGCCGTGGGATTCAGGAAGAGGAGGGGCTCCTTTCCCCTTCGCGCCGTAGCGGCGAGCCTAACGATCCACGGCACAAGGCCGTGGGATTCAGGAAGAGGAGAGGCTTCTTTCCCCTTCGCGCCGTAGCCGCGAGCCTAACGATCCACGGCACAAGGCCGTGGGATTTCGGTCAGCTCCCGCCCTTCTGTCCCGCGGCCCAGTTCTCCAGATATTTCCGCACCTTCGGCGTCGCCAAATCACCGAAACTACCGACGTAGGCGCTCGGCTGCCACAGCCGCTCGACCCCCGCCCGGATCGCCGCCCCGGGGAAGCGCTCCCAGATCACCTTCTCGGCCTCGTTCATCAGCGCCACGACCAGAGAGGCAGGGGACTCGGCCGGGTGCAGTCGGGCCGCGATGTGGACATGATCCGGCACAAACGACACCTTCCGCAGGGCAAAACGGCGCTCCGCCTGCAGGCCCCGCCACGCCGCCACCACGGCCCGGGCTTCGTCCGTGCCAAAAACGCCGCGCCGGTTCCACGTCGCCAGGACGACGTGGAACTGGAGCACCGCGTGCGCGTGCTTCGCTTGGAGCCTGACTTCGTCGGTTTCGGTCACGTCGAAGTCCTCGACATGGGCCGGCGGCAGCACCCGCCCCGCGTAGCCGTGGTGTTCGCCCTGACCGGATAGATACTGCTCAACTTGCCTGCTCTCGCTCTTACCTGACGTGCAGGCGAAATACCCCTTGCTCAAGAGGTCCAGCGGTTGTGTCAAGCCGAGGGCCTCGCGAAGCCACCGGCTCGTCTGGCCCTTGAGTTTGCTGGCGCAGGTGGAGACGGACTCGGCGGGGCGCAGACTGACGAGTGTGCGTACTTCGGTCGGAATACTGTCGCAGACGAGGACATGCAAGGCGAAGCGCTCGGCGAGGGCGCCGAGGGTCTGTTGGTCGAGGCGGGCTAGCGGCGCGTGAGGGCGCAGGCGGTGCGTAGACCATCGGAAGTAGACATGATAGCAGTAGGCGAAGTGGAGTTCGTCCGGAATATAGTCGGCGTGCCGCACGGCATCCCTCTCGGCTCAAGGGAAAGAAAAAGCTTGATGGGGCGAAGGTACACCGGGACGCCCAAAAACGCACGAAAAATCGGATTGGATGAGAATCCCATGGGCTTGCCTCGTGGTCCGTTAGGGCGACGGCGCTGGTGGCCTTCACGCGGACGGCGGGCCTTTGCGGTTGGCGCTTTCGGCGAGCCGTGCTAGAGGAGATGCCGGTGAGCGGTCACAAGGCTCGGCCCGCGTGATCCGGGGCGGCAGCTGGAACAACAACGGCACCAACTGCCGGGCGTCGAACCGCAACAGCAACGAGCCGTCGAACCGGAACAACAACCTGGGCTTTCGCCTCGCCGCAGCTCCGCCCGCCGCACCGGCACGGTGCCGGACGGGACCGACCGCGCTCCGGCTCTGCCCGAGGAGGCAGACGAAACGATTCCGAGGCCGTCCGGTGCTGGTAGCAGGCGCGAACGCCCCGGGCGATCGTCTTTCTGAGCAAGAAAAAGGGGGATTAATGTTTTTCGAGAGAGAAAAACATGAATTTTCCTTTTCTTGCCGCTGCCACAGGCTGCCCCCGCGCCAGTCCCCCCAGTGGGAGCCATGGGAGCCATGGGGACAGTTCACCGGAGTTCTTGATATCAAAGGCTTTGCGGCGAAAATCGCACCTGGAGGCTCAAGGATAATCAGGTGCGGAAAAGCGTACAATCGCCAGCGCTATCCCTGGCCAATTGCTCCCGTTGACATCCGGGATCACTCGCCGCCCTAGCCACAACTTACAGTACCGGCGGCCTCGCCCCCGGCAAGCCGGATAGGAAACGACCCGAATGTTGAACCAATACAATTTCTCTCATTTGTCCATTTTGTCAGCGGCGGCCTTTGTGGTCGGGAGGAGGAGACGACCGTGTCCAACGACGCGCGCCTGATCCAGGCTTACGAGATCCACGACCCGCGTGAGATGCCCATTGTCTGCGCCCCGGCCCGGCGCGAGTGGATGGACGCCATCGGCCAGCACTTCCCCTACCGCTGCCTGCCCCTGGTCATGGCCAACCAGGCCGGCTGGCTCCTCCTCAACCCCGTGGACTTCCCCGCACGCTGGAACGGCGGCCCCGGCCAGGACGACTTGCACCTGCTCTTCGGCCAAGCCCCGGCGGCCGATCCGTTCGGCTTCCAGGGGCGTGGTTCCGGCGACGTCCGCTTCGAGGGGCACCAGACGCAGGTGCGGCTCAGGGAATTCACCAGAGATCCGTCCTGAGTGGGGCTGCGAGACGACCCTCGGCCAGCCCCACCAAAACGGTGGACGGGGCCGGGAACCGACCCCGGGTGGCCACGTGCTTCGGCCACCCGGGGAGTTCGCGTTCGTGCCTCGTCGGCTCAGCGCGGTTTCGGCCGGCTGCGGCCGCCGACGGCGACGCCCTCGCGGGCGCTCGCCTCCTGGGCGGTAGGACAATCCCCCGCGAGCGGGCAGGCGGCGCAGTGCGGCTCGTCCTCCCAGCACGTTTCGTCGGCGAGGTTGCTGATGAGGTCGCAGAACAGCGCCCCCTTCGCCTTGGGCACCAGGTGCTCCAGGCTGGAGCGGGCGGTCTCGACGTCGTCCGGGTCGCAGTCGATCAGGCCCAGGCGGCGAGCCGCCCGCAACGTGGGCACGTCGAGCGGGATGGCGTGCCCGCCGAGCGACTGCTGCACCACCCAGGCGACCACGTAATCGTTGGCCGCCTGGTACTTGGCGAGCTGCTTGGCCGCCTCCTTCAGCCCCTTCTTGCGCAGCCCCTCCAGGTCGAACGAGAAGTCGGCCTCGAAGACTTCCTGGAGGAAACTGATGAGGCGTTCGGCGCGGACCTCGGCCTCGGGCAGGTCGGCCAGCGCCTCCTCCACCTCGCGGGCCGACGACACGCGCACCTCGTTCCAGTCGAAGAACTGCTCGCGCAGGCTCCGGAAGGCCCCGTCGGCGAGGTCGCGGGTACTGCCCTCCCGACAGACGCCGTAGAGGAATTGCTCCAGCACGGGCCGCGCCGGGTCGTCCGGGGCGTCGTGCCCCCTCTTCAGCGCCGCGAAGAGCTGGTTCAGCTGCCGCTGCTTGTTGGTGATGGCGGGCATAAGCGTGTCACACACCCCGTTACCAGTTGGCTAGCCCAAGGACCCTGTTGGATTGCAGATTGCAGATTGCAGATTGCAGATTGCAGATTTGTTCCAATCTGCAATCTGCAATCTGCAATCTGCAATCTGCAATCTTAGGAATCCTTCCGTGGTTCCTCTTCCACCGTTCCGTCGGCGGAACCGGCCGGCGGGGCCGCCTCCGACACGTCCTCGTCCCGGGGGGCGCCGGCGGGGGCGCCTTGAGCCAGCGCCTCGTTGATGAGACGGGTCATCTCAATACTCTTCTTCACGCCCTGGTCCAACTCGAAGTGGATGACCGGCGTGAAGCGCGTCTGCAATCGCTTGGCCAGCTTCGATTGCACGAAGCCGGCGGCGTGCCGCAGCCCGTACATCGCCAGCTGCTGCTCCCTGGGCGTGCCCATCACCGAGACGAAAACCTTGGCGTGCTGCAGGTCGCCTGACACCTCCGCGCGAGTGACGGTGACGCCCGCGCTCTTGACGCGGGGGTCGCGCAACTCGAACAGGATGGTCTCGCTGGCCACCTCGCGGATCGCCTCGGCTACGCGGGCTAGTCGGTGGGCTTTCATAGTTCCATCTCGCTATCGATGAACTCCGCCACCGGGTGCCGCCGCAACGACTCGGCGATCTGCTGCAGCGCCCCGCGGACGTGGCCCGCCTCCGCGCCGACCATCGCCACGCCGAGGACAGCCAGCTGCCGGTGCTCCTGCGACTCGACCTCCGCGACCGACACGTTGAAGCGCTCGCGCAAACGGTCCTTGATGCTCTGCACCACCTGGCGCTTGTCCTTGAGGCTGCGCGCCTCGCGGATCAAAAGTCTCACTCGCAGGGAGCCGACAATCATGCGAACGCTAAGCCGCAAGCGGCTTTACTTCTCCAGGGTCCGTTGCACCTGCTCGATACGGTAGGCCTCGATCACGTCGCCGACCTTGATATCGTCGTAGCCGGCGACCTTCATGCCGCACTCGAAGCCCTCGCGCACCTCGCGCACGTCCTCCTTGAAGCGCTTGAGCGACTCCAGGCCGGCGGTGCGGTCCGGCGGTGGGTAGATCACCACGCCCTCGCGGATCACGCGGACCTTGGCCGAGCGCTCGAGGGTGCCCTGCGTGATGTAACAGCCTGCGATCGTACCGGCCCGGCTGACCTTGAAGGTCTGCCGCACGACGGCCCGGCCGAGGTGGATCGTCTCCTCGCGCGGCTTCAGTTTGCCCTCCAGGGCCGCACGCACGTCGTCGGTCAGCTTGTAGATGATGTTGTACTCGCGGATCTTGATGCCGCGCTCCTCGGCCATCGCCAGCGCCCGGTCGTCCGGCACGACGTTGAAGCCGACGACCATGGTTTCCTGCGGCGAGGTCAGGGCCAGCTGGATGTCGCTCTCGGTGATGGCCCCGATGCCGGCGTGCAGCACCCGCACGCGGACCTCCTCGTGGTGCAGCTTCTCCAGCTCCTTGCGGATGGCCTCCACCGAGCCGCGGAAGTCGGCCTTGAGGATCACCTTCAGCTCGGTCACCTTCAACTCGGCCAGCGACTCCAGGCTAAGCGGCTTGTTGCGCGGCGTCGCGGCGTCGTGCAGCTTCTCGCTCCGCTTCTCGGCGATCCCGCGGGCCACGACCAGGTCGGGCACCACCTGGAAGGTGTCGTCGGCGTTGGGTACCTCGTCCAGGCCGGTGATGCGCACCGGGACGCTCGGCCCGGCTTCCTCGATCGGCCGGCCCAGATCGTCGTACATGGCCCGCACCCGGCCGTAGGTGGCGCCGCAGAGGAGCTGGTCGCCGGTGCGAAGCGTGCCGCTCTGAACCAGGAGCGTCGCCTGCACGCCTTCTTGCGGGTCGAGTTTGGCCTCCAGGCAGGTGCCCTCGGCCGGCTTCTTCGGGTTGGCCTTCAGCTCCTTCAGTTCGGCCACCAGCGAGAGGGTATCGAGCAGCTCGTCGATGCCCTTGCCGGTGGCGGCGCTGGTTTCGACGAAGGGGGTGTCGCCGCCCATGTTGTCGGGCAGCACGTTCAGGCTGTAGAGCTGCTGCCGGGTCTTGTTGAGGTTGGCGTTGGGCAGGTCCACCTTGTTGATGGCCACGACCAGCGACACGCCGGCGGCGCGGGCGTGATTGATGGCCTCCTCGGTCTGCGGCATGACTCCGTCGTCGGCGGCCACCACGATCACCGCGACGTCGGTGACGTTGGCCCCGCGGGCGCGCATCTTGGTGAAGGCCTCGTGACCGGGGGTGTCGAGGAAGGTGACCGGCTTGCCGCCGTGCTCGACGCGCCAGGCGCGGATCACCTGCGTGATGCCGCCGGCCTCGGTCGCCGCCACGTTGCTCTGGCGGATCTTGTCCAGCAGCGACGTCTTGCCGTGGTCCACGTGCCCCATGATGGTGACGATCGGGGCACGGAGGACGAGGTCCTCCGGGTTGTCCGGTGCCTTCAGGCTGGCCAGGAGCTGTTCCTCGGCGTCGAGCGGCCGCTTGATCTCCAGTTCGCGGCCGAGGTCCAGGGCCAGCATTTCCGCCATCTCGGGCTCGATCGTCAGGTTGAGGTTGTTCGCGTTGATGCCGTGGTCGCGCAACTTGAAGAGCAGTTCGGCGGAGCGCACGCCCATCGCCTCGGAGAGCGAGCGCACCGTGATCGGCACGGTGACGACGACCTTGGAACTCTTGGGCGGCAGAGTGCCGCGCCGCTGCTTCTCTTTGATCCGCCGCTTCAGCCGCTCGGCACGGGTGCGGGCGTCCTCCTGCTCTTCACCGGGGAGCAGGGCCCGTTTTTCGTTCTCGCGGCCCTTGCGCTCGAGCTGGCGCTTGGCCCGGTCCTGGTGGCGCTGGTCGCGGCCGACGACGCCGGTGGGGATTTTCTTCTTGCCCTTGTTCGCCTCGTCGTCCTCGTCTTCGACGACGGGGGCGGCGGGCGTGACCACCGGGCCCTTGAGGAGCTGCTTGATGTCGATCAGAGCCTTGCCGGGCTGCTGCAACTCCCTGGGAATCTCGCGGATCGGCTTCTGGACCGGCTGCTGCTTCTTCTCCTCGGCCTTGGGCTGGGGAGCCTTGAGCGGCGGCGTCGGCCGGGGGGCGATGACGAACCCGCCGACGCGGGGCTGGGGCCGCGGGCGCCGCTGGCCGCTGTCGGGGCGCGGCTGGTTGAGGTCGCGCGGCCTGCCCCCCGGGTTGATCGCGGGCGGCGGTTTGGCACCGCCACCCTCCGGGAGGCGCGGCCCGCCCTCGGGCGGGGCGGGGACTGGCGTTTGGGGCATCCTTGGTTCGGGGCTCCTTGGAGGAGTTGGAGGCGGCACCGTGGCGGCCGGGGCGGTGACGGCCGGCGGAGCCGGGGGGGCCGGCGCCGTCGGCTTGGGGGACGGCGTCGCTGGAGTCACGGGCGACCTGGTCGTGGGCGGCATCGGGACAGGCGCCGTCGGTCGGGCAGCGGTGGGGGTGGGAGGTGCCTCCAGTGGCTTGGCGGCAGCGGCAGCGCTCGGGGGTGCCGCGGGAGGGCTCGGGGGTGCCGCCACGGTCGGCGCCGGGGGTGCCACGCTGGGCGGCACTGCTGGGGCCTTCGGAGCCTCAGCGGCCGGGGCAGGGGTTGCCGCGGGAGCCAGAGCTGTCGCTGGAACGACCGGCGCGGGGGCGGCAGCCGCGGGTACTGCCGGCGCTGCCGGTTGTGCGGGCGGCGAAGGGATCGAGATGGGCCGGCCCTGCTGCGGTGGCCTGACGCGCGCGTCGAGAACCTTCACCTTCTTCTCCGCCACCACCGGGGGCGCGGCTGCCTTCGGAGGCGCAAGGACTGCGGTCCCACCTCCCTGGCCCCGCTTGAGGCGCAATTCGATGGCCTCGCGCTGGTCGGGGTCGAGACCGCTGAGCTGGTTCTTGACGTCGTAGCCAAGCTCCTGGCAGATGTCGAGCAACGCCTTGCTCTCCAGGTTCAACATCTTCGCCAGGGCGTAAACACGCACTTTCTCTTGTGCCAAGCGCAACTACTCCTGTGCAGAAGCTTGTCGTGGCTACGGAACAGACGGCGCCGCCACGTCATCTCCTTCGCTCCATTCTAACCGACCTCTGTTCCTTGGAAAGAGAATCCTTCGCCCCGGGCAGGAAAAGCGGCGCTTTCGGCATCGCACTCGCGAAGCCGAAAGGGGCGGCCGGCTCACGGTTCCGCAGACATAAGCGTCTGGTCGCCCGGCTTTTCCTCGGGAATTGGACCCGGCTCGGCCGCGGGAGGTTCGGGGACCGCCTCCGTCCCCGCCTCAGCGTCGGGCGCAACCTCGGCGGACACCGCCACGTCCGCCTCCGGCGGTGGGGCCTCCGCGGACACCCCCTCGACCGCCTCCGAGGGGGCTCCCTCTTGGGCGACGGCGGGCGCCTCCTCGGTCGCGGTGGCGTTCGCTTCTTGGGTCGGCGGCGAGGCGAACAGGCTCTCGAACGCTTGCCGGGCCCCTTCCTGCGGCGTCGGGGTTGCAGCTGCCTTAGGCTTCCGGCCGTCGCCTCCGCCCTCGGCGTGGGCCGCCTTCTGCTCTTCCTCGACCTGCTCGGCCGCCTCCTCCGCGAAGGCGATGACGTCGTCCGCCGCCTCCTCGCTGATCCCCGCCAACTCCCCGAGCTGAGCCGGCTCGAGGAAAGTCAGGTCGTCGTAGGAGAGGAAGCCCTCCTCGATGAACGCCTCCACCATCTCGTCGGTGACGTCCGGGATCTGCAGGAACCAGTTCGTCGCCCGTTCGATGCCTTCGGTCAACTCGTCGTGCGTCATGATCTCGATGTCCCAGCCGACGAGTTTCGACGCCAGGCGGACATTTTGGCCGCGGCGGCCGATGGCCAGCGACAGCTGGTCTTCCTTGACGAGCACGATGGCCCGTCCCAGGCGCGGGTAGAGGAAAACTTCCTCCACGCTCGCCGGCTGGAGGGAGTTGGGGATGAGCACCTGCAGCGAGTCGTTCCAGCGGACGATGTCGATGCGCTCGCCGCCCAGTTCATCGACGATGTTCTTGATGCGGCTGCCGCGGACGCCGACGCAGGCGCCGACGCAATCGACCTTCAGGTCGATGGACGAGACGGCCACCTTGGAGCGGTAGCCGGCCTCGCGGGCGACGGCTTTGATCTCGATGGTGCGGTCGGCGATCTCGGGGATTTCCATCTCGAACAGGCGGCGGACGAAGTCGGGGTGGGTCCGCGACAGGATGATCTTCACCCGGTGGCCGACCTTGCGCACGTCGAGGATGATGGCCTTGACGCGCTCGCCGACGTGGTGCGTCTCGCCGGGGATCTGCTCGGAGCGGGGCAGCAGCGTCTCGGAGCGGTCGATGGTGACGGTGGCGGCCCCCCCCTCGAAGCGCTGCACGGTGCCGTGGACCAGGTCGCCCTTCTTGGCCGCGTAGATGTTGAAGACGGCGTTGCATTCCCCCTCGCGCAGCTTCTGGATCATCGCCTGCTTGGCGGCCTGGGCGGCGATGCGGCCCAATTCCTGCGGGTCGATCACTTCCTCGCCACGGCGGGCGTGGATGACGCCGGAGTCGCGGTCGAGGGTGACGATGACCTCCTCCTCTTCGCCGTAGAACTTCTCGGTCGCCAACTGCACCGCCGACTCGATGGCCTCGAAGATGATCTCCTTGGAGATGTTCTTCTCGCGCTGGATCGCTTCGACGCCGCGCAGCAGCTCGGTGGGGTTCATCATGGTCAAGCCCTCAGCTTTCAGCTCTCAGCCCTCAGCCCACAGAAATCAGCCCTCAGCCGTCGGCTCTGAGGGCTGAAAGCTGATAGCTGACGGCTGAAACAAAAAAAGTGGGAGCAAGTCCCACTTTTGATGCCTCCCAGGTGCGGGCGCACCGGGAGCGCATCCCGCGCCGTCATCCCGACGGCACGCCGCGCCGCAGCGCGGCCCCACTCGACCGATCAAACAGGTGCAGGTGTCGCACGTCCAGTCCCACCTCGACCGCCTGCCGCTCCCGGAGAGTCGGCCGGCCGTCAACCAGCGCCAGCATTTGCCGGCCGTCTCGCCCCAGCGTCACGAGGCTACTCGCCCCGAGCGGCTCGACCAGTAGCACGTCCATTCGCCAATTCCCGCTGCCGATCTCTTCTCCGACCCGCAGGTGCTCGGGACGAATCCCGACCGTCACGTCGCTCCCATTATACGCCGCAGGGGGGGCGAACGTCTCCCCGGGGAGCGGCAACTCCAGACCGCCCGCCGCCAGCAGCAATCCGTCCCCCTCGCGCCGGACGAGCCGGCCGTCGAGGAAGTTCATCGTCGGCCAGCCGAGGAAGCCGGCGACGAAGCGGTTGTCTGGCCGCTCGTACAGGTCGAGGGGCGGGCCGACCTGCTGCACCTTCCCCCGGTCCAGAACGACGACGCGGTCGCCCAGGGTCATCGCCTCCACCTGATCGTGGGTGACATAGATCATTGTCGCCTGAAGGCGTCGTTGAAGCAAGTGCAACTCGCGGCGCATTTCGTGGCGCAGCGCCGGATCGAGGTTGCTGAGCGGCTCGTCGAGCAGGAATGCCGCCGGCCGCCGCACCAGCGCTCGGCCCAGCGCCACCCGCTGCTGCTGGCCGCCGGAGAGCTGCGACGGCCGCCGGCCGAGCAAGTCCGTCAACCCCAGCAGCTCGGCCGTCTCACGAACCCGGTCGCCCAGTGCCTCCCCTTCGCCGGGACCCGCGTTGCCGGGGGCGGACTCGAAGAAATGGCCGAGCCATCGGACCAGGCCGTTCCCCTGGCGCATGCGGACACCGAAGGCGAGGTTGTCGGCCACGCTGAGGTGCGGGTAGAGCGTCGGCCGCTGAAACACGAGCGCCACGTCGCGCCGCCGCGGCGGCAGGGCATCGACCACCTTCCCATTGATACGGATGCTGCCCGAGGTGAGCGCTTCGAGGCCGGCGATGAGGCGCAGCGTCGTCGTCTTGCCACAACCGGACGGCCCCACTAGGGCGACCAATTCGCCGTCGGCCACGGTCAGGCTGAGGTCGTCGAGCGCGGCGACGCCGGGAGCAAAGTGTTTGCTGACGTGCTCCAGCGCGACATCCGCCATCAGGCTGACTCCCCCGGCGTGCTGCATCAAGCGTAGGCGCCGGGTCGCCCGCGGACAAGCCCACGAGTTGCGACGGGTGCAAAGCCGTTGTTGCGGCTACGGCCCGTTCGTGCCGCCCCCGCGCAACAAGCCGCCCTTGCTCCGCTGGTCCGCCATGATCGAGTTCCTCATGTTGCAGGATCTGCGAACGACCGCCCCGACAGAGCGGCCGAGATGAGAGGAGAACGAGCAAACTGGGTGCCGCGCGAAAGGAAAACCGGGCGGGCCCCCACGGCGAGAAGGAAGCCCATTTCGGCCGCGGATTGCACGGGTGGCGGGGACCGCGTACACTGCATCCGGTCCGATCCACGTCGCTGTATTCCAGAGGGAGTGGTTCATGATGCCTGCTTCTGCACGTGCGACCCTTGGGAGAATCGCCCTGCTCTGCACGCTCTGCTTCATCCTGAGCGGTTGCGGCAAGAGCAAGATCACCAAGGAGAACTTCGAGAAGATCAAGAACGACATGACCCTCCAGGAGGTGGAAGCCATCCTGGGGTCGGGGAGTGCGCAGGGAGGAGACGGCGGCCTGGTCGCGGCCCAGGCCGGGGTCGATGTCAGCGGCGGTGCGCCGCCGCCCTCGACGGTCGATTACCTGTGGGAGAGCGGCAAGAAGTCGATCACCGTCTCGTTCAAGCAGGGGAAAGTAGTGGCGAAAAAAAGTTCGGGGTTGTAGGCATTTCCTGATTCCGGGCAGGGACAGTCGAGAACTTCGGCTTGGCAGCCAGGCGCCGCCCTGGGTAGAACTACGGCGTCAATGCGGCGCATGACCGCCGGAGGAGGACGGAGTTGCCTTCACCCATTCCCGGGATGGACCCCTTTCTGGAAGACCCCGCGGTCTTCCCGGACCTGCACGACAACCTGATCGCGGAGCTGCGCAACGCCATCAACGCACAGCTGCCGCCGCCGTATTACGCCAGGAGCGCCTCGCGGGTCTGGGTCGAGCCGTCCCAGGGGCGTGTGGGGCCTGACGTGAATGTCCTGCGCCCCGAGCGCGCGGGCAGCGGGGCTGCCCCATCGTCCCCCGTGGCAACTGCTGCGACCAGGCCCCCGGTCGTCGTACGCATCCCGTTGGAGGAGCTTCGCGAGAGCTACCTCGACATTTACGCGAAGCCCGGCGACGAGCGCCTGGTGACGACGATCGAGGTGCTCAGCCTGACCAACAAGACGAGCGGGGGCGAGGGTCGTCCGCAGTACCTGCAGAAACAGCGTGAAGTGATCGGCAGCAAGGTCAACCTGGTCGAGATCGACCTGCTGCGTGGCGGGCAGCACACGACAGCGGTCCGGCTCGAGGACGCACTCGCCAAGGCCGGTCCGTTCGACTACCACGTCTGCGTCCGCGCGTTCGAGGAACCGACCGACTTCGTGATTTACCCGATTAGCCTCAGCGAGCGACTTCCCGTTATCGGTATTCCCCTACTGCCGGGTGACGGGGTGGTGTCCGTTGACCTGCAAAACCTTCTGGATCGCTGTTACGACACCGGCCTCTACCAGCGCAGCATCCCTTACGTCGGGGGGACGCCGGTGCCGCCGCTGCGCCCGGAGCAGATGGCGTGGGTTGCACAGGTTCTGCGCGACAAGGGCATTCTCCCTCCCGCGCCGGCGCCTTGAAACGAGCGGTCTCGTGGAGCCATGGTGGAGCCGTCAGTCCTGCGGATCGGCCCGCGGGGCGCGTTCTTCCAGGGAGTGACTGCCGCACGAATTCAGCCGGCCGGGGGCGCCTCCGGCGACGTTGATTCCGGGGATGCCGGTGCGGCGGTCCCGACCGGCTGCGGTGGCTGGTCAGCCTCTCGGTCTGGCCGACCACGAAGGAAGACCTGCTTCAATTTCCCGCCGACCGAACGCCACTGCCACTCGACTGGCCACCTCCGACGTTTAGGTTTCTTCACCTGTGTCTGTTGCCGGGGCACTTCGGCGGCGCCAGCCGCCTGACTGGGCACGGGCGCCGGCCTGGGCGCGGGCGGCCGCCCGCGGGAGCCTGCTTCACCCCGCCACAACGGCCTCAACCGTTTGCCGATCCGGTCAACGGCCTTGAGGAGGACTTGCCGCACGCGTTCCCGCGTCAGGCCGTAGTCCTTGGCGATCTGTCCCAGCGTGTGCCCCAGCCGATACTTGCGCTCGGCCATGTCCCGCTCGCGGGGTGAGAGTTCGCGACAGGCCAAGTGCCAGAGCTGTACCTCCGGGTCATCGAATAACGCGATGAGCTCGGCGAAGTCGTCCCTGGCGCCGTTGTGGCGGCCCCGGGCGCGGGGCGTCACGTCGGCCCGCAGCGGCTCGACCCCCACTCGGTCTCCCCTGGCAGCTTCCAGGAGGTCGGGCTCCTGGCTGTCGAAGGGCAAGGAGGCGGCGAACATCGCCCAGCTCTCGCTCTCGTGGCGGAGCACCTGCCGGATGACGTCGAAGTGAATGCGCCTCGCGAAGAACTCCTCGAACCGATACGGCCGCTCCGGGCGACGGTGGTACAGGTACAGGGAATTGAGGAGCCGCAGGGTCAGGTATCCCCAGTAGTCGCCAGGCCGCCCGCCGAAGCAGCGTGCCATGCGGCGGGCCCAGCAATAGACGAGCCCCTGGTACTGGCCCCAGAAGCGCTCGACGTCAAAGGGGGGAGCAGCCCGAACGCCCGGCCCGCCGCCGTCACTCATTTCCGTACTCCTCACGGCTCGACTCGCTTATCCCCCAGCATAACCGGAAGGCGACAACGAGCAAGGGCCTACCTCGGGCAAGCGCTCGTCCGGGCTCATAGCAAGGAATCCTCCCCGCCCCGGCTCCCGTGCCCCAGCAGCAGGTGGTAGAGAGGGCGGCGGCCTGAGGCAGGCCTCGGCCGCGGCTTGCCATGCTTCCGCCAATTCCGGCGGCACCGGCGGTGGCTGCGCGAGACGAGCCGCACCAGCCAAGCCGTCCCCTTCTGGTACGTCCCTCGTCGATCGGTTAAGCTGGCACTTTCGGAGTGTTGAACGTAACGGCGCCTCACGCGCTCCGATACGGAGGGCCAGCAATGCACCCGTTGAAGGCGGCATTTATCTCCTGCCTGGCCGGGGTCGCGAGCCTCGTCCTGGTCCCAGCGGCATGGGCGAACTTCGCCCCCCGCTTCTGGGGGGACGCTACCAGCGAACCCTGGGGCCTCAAGAACGTGGCCATCGCGCAGGAACGGCTGACCATCGACCTGCGCCCCCTCGCCGACGCAAACCTCGTCCGGGTAGCGGTGACATACGACCTGAGCAATCCCGGGGTGTCAAAACACCTCGATCTCCTCTTCGTCTCCGGCGAGGTGGACATAAGCGACTTCGAGGCGTACCTCGGCGACCAGCCGCTGATGACTCGGCTCCTGTCTTCGGACGAATCGCGCCGCCTTTGGGAGCAATCTCCCCCCAGCTGGCGGCCCCCTGCGGAGGCCCCCGGGATTGAAAGTGAAATGACTTACTACACCTTCAGCAGTTGGGCCACCCAGCCGGGGCTGGTGGCACTCTCCCTCGAGTTGCCGCCCGGCCCGAGCAGGCTAGGTGTGCGCTACCGAACCCGCGCCTGCGGAACGGACGAGCGGCCGACGGTCACCTGGCAACTCCCCTACGTCCTCGCGCCCGCCCGAGAGTGGGGCGAATTCGGCCGGCTCGACGTCGTGGTTCAATTGCCCGGCGGCTGGGAAGCACGGAGCACGCCCGCGCTGGATCGCGAAGGCGACACCCTGCTGGGGAGTTTCCCGGGGCTTCCCGCAGACGCGCTCCTGCTGGCCACGGGCCCCCCCGTACCGCCGGAGTACTACCGGGCTGTCTGGCTCGCGAAGGCCCTCTGCGCCATCGTGCTCGTGGGCGGCCCGATGATGTGCTGGTGGGCCGGACGCCGGCAAGGACTATCCCGCGCTCGCCTCAAGGCGTCCGGCCGAGGAGGGCAGCGCGGGGCGGGTGTTCGCGGCGCGGTGCTGGCGACCCTCCCCGCCCTCCTGTGGGGATCGCTCCTCTACGCAGCGGTGCCGCTGTCAATGGGAGTCTTAAAGGTGGCCCTTCATGGACAGGAGAACCCATCCTTCGGCGACCCTTGGTTCGCGGGACCTTGCCTAAACCTGCTCATCATTCCGGTCGCCGTCCTGCTCGGCGTCACGGTCACGCTGGGAAGCGCCTCCCGCGCCGCACGTTAGAACTGTGCTATACTCAGGCCATTCGATTTCCGGTTGTTTAGCGGCCGCCCTCGGGGCGGCGCGCTGGGAGCGCCGCCCCGAGGGCGGCCGCTAAACGTCGGTTTTGCAACGGCGATGGTACAACGCACCAACCCCTGCGCGAGCCGTGAAGCTCGACGCGGCGGCCGATCGTGTTCCTCGTCACTCCAGAGGAATAAGGAGGACCGCCATGACCGTCACGCGCTTCTCGTTGCCGCTTGCCGCCATCCTGCTCCTGTCCGTATCGGCCCGCGCTGAGCCACCGGCCAATGACTGGACGCGCCTCGAACAGGGCGACATCTCCGGGCAGCGCTGGGACGTGCCGCTCGGCTACGCGCCGGGGCTGAACCGCTTCATCGTCCTCGGGGGCCGCCTCACCGACGCCGAGGGCGACGCCCGCCCCAACTGGACCGTCTACGGCACCTTTTCTCTGGGGACGAAGTACGACCGCGCCAAGGCATGTGCGGCAGGAGTTGATGAGGTCCATCGAGCGGTACGGGCTTGGTTCCGAGTGGGGTGGTTTGGGCTGGCCGGGGGCGCCGGTCGTTGTCGGCCGTCGTCCGGGGGTGGTCGGTGGTGTGTTACCGGGCATGGTTCAGAATGGCCGTTCTTCGGGTAACACTGCTTGGGTTAGCAGCCCGTTGAAAAAGGCATCCAGAAGCTGAAGCTCGACCAATCATGCTCGCAGGAAATTCACTTGAGCTTGAGCTTTGGAACGACTTTTTCAACGGGCTGTTAGCCCCGGAGGTCTTGTCCCAGGGGTTGAAACCCCTGGCTAACCACGGCCGCCCCTCCGGGGCTACCACGGACCGCCGGCCTTGTCCCAGGGGTTGAAACCCCTGGCTAACCACGGCCGCCCCTCCGGGGCTACACGCCCCCAGGGTTACCCGGCTTTGAACCAGGCCTGTTACCGCCGTTCCCGTGTGCCGCAAGACCAATTCTACCAACCCCTTGCGTCCTCCGGCCCGGTAACATTGCGGCATGGTTCAACACCGGATGCCAGTCGGCGGGGCCCCTCACCGGTTGAGCTGGAGGTTCACCTCGCGCGTCGAGGCGGGCGAATTTCCTCCCTGACGAATCGTTTCATTGCCCCCCCGAAGGGTGTCTACCAAAGTCGTGAAACGAATGGTGCCCGCCGGCCGTAAGACGGCGACTGCTAAGGACATAGGGAAACGCGATTCGTTTCACGGCCCCGTGAAACGAATCGGCTTTTTGGCACAGCCGGCGACACGAACGAACGCCCGGCGCGGCCGAGGTGGCGCCGGGCCGTCCGCCACTGACACAGGAGTGTTCCCAGCGGCCCGCGCTTTGGAACCACGCCCCCATTGCGGTAACAGCGGTAACACCCGGCCGCCGGCGAAGGGGAGCGTAGCATCCGGCCGCCAAGAGAACACGAGTGGCGGGAGGTCGTTCAAACGAGGAGGGGATGATGGCAGACGTAAGACGACTGACGATGGCAGAACTGGAAGCGGCATTGGACGAGATTCGTCGGTCCCCCAAGGAAGAAGGGCCTTTGGAGTTGATCGTGCGCCGCCCACGGGTCGGCGAGCGGGAAGTGCTGCAGCAAGCGGAGCTGGATCTGGTGGAAGGTCTGGTGGGCGACAGCTGGAAGACTCGGGGTAGTTCGCGCACGTCCGATGGGTCCTCGCACCCGGACATGCAGCTCAACGTCATGAATGCCCGCGTGATTGCCCTCGTCGCGCAGGAGAAAGGTCGTTGGCCGCTGGCAGGGGATCAGCTGTTCATTGACATGGACCTGAGCGATGCGAACTTGCCACCGGGAACGCGACTGGCCCTCGGCTCGGCCGTGATTGAAATCACCGATCAGCCCCACACCGGGTGCAAGAAATTCCTGGCACGATTTGGCCTGGACGCGCTGCAATTCGTGAACTCGGCCGCGGGGAGAGAGTTGCACCTGCGTGGCCTCAACGCGAAGGTCGTGCAGCCCGGCGTGATCCGGGTTGGTGATGTCGTGAGGAAATCGGCTTCGAGCCGAACACGTGCGGGGACGTGACTGGAGAACATTCCCACCCCGTCGAGGAGACAAGCCTCATGTCTCGATCCTGTGGTCTGCTGATGGCCGTGGCGTGCGCCGGTCTCCTGGCCGCCCAGCCGAAGGCCATCAGCCCGGACCCGAACGCCCGCCGCCCCATCGAGCGCTCGATACGGTGTTCATCGAGGAGATGACCTGGATGGCTTGCGGCGCTTGGGGCGCCCGGGGTACATTAACCTCGGACACGCGGCGGACCTGCGTGGCCACCCCGGCGACCCGAATCTGAAGGGGGATAACATCGGTTTTAGCGTGGCCTGCCGGGTTGCCAGGATACCGAAGTGAACTGGGCTGAGGCCCGGAGAGACGACAGCGGCTCGTCGGTGGTCAACTGGCGAAAAGAACCTCTGGAGGAGTCAGAACAATGGGACACAGCGGAGCATGCCAGGGTCATCTCGCCAGGGCGCCAATGGGCCGGCGCGAGCTGTTACGCGCCGGCGCCCTCAGCCTGTTCGGACTCGGGCTGCCGGAGTTGCTCCGGGCCCGGGAGGCCGGCGCCGTGCCACGCTTGGGGAAGGCGCGGGCGTGCATCCTCCTGTTCATGTGGGGCGGGCCGGCACAGCAAGACACCTGGGATCCCAAGCCGGATGCCCCCGCCGACTACCGGGGCGAGTTCCGCACCATCGCGACTCGCACCCCCGCCGTTCGTATTTGCGAACACCTCCCGCGACTGGCCCGCCACACCGACAAGCTGGCGCTGCTCCGCGCCATGACCCACCCTGACGTCGATCACACGACGGCGACCCATTACCTGCTCACCGGCCGCGGCGTGCCGCGGCGCGGGGCCCCACGTCCCGAGGACTGGCCGACGTACGGCTCCGTCCTGAGTTGGTTGGGCCGCGGCCGTGGCCTTCTGCCCCCCTTCGTGTCGCTGATGCCGGTCGTGCCCGACGGCGCCCCGCGCTTTGTCGAGGAGTCCCACGGCCAAGACGCCGGTTGGCTGGGCCCCGTCCACCAACCCATGCGCATCAACGCCGACGCCAGCACGGCGAGTTATCGCGTCGGCGAGTTCAGCCCCCCTCTCGACGTCCCCGAGTCGCGCACTGACGAGCGCCGGCTGCTGTTGCGCCACCTCGACGGTCAGCGGCGCGGCCTGGAGCGGCAACTCGAGGTCACGGCGATGGACGCCCACTACGCGCGAGCCTTCTCGCTGCTGTCTTCGCGGGGGACGGCCGAGGCGTTCGACCTGACCCGCGAGCCGCTGGCCGTGCGCGAACGCTATGGCCTGAATACACACGGCCAGGCGGTCCTGCAAGCCCGGCGGTTGGTGGAAGCCGGCGTGCCGCTGGTGACCGTGTTCTGGCAGAACGACGGCATCACGAACGTCAGCGTCTACTGGGACACGCACAATCGCAACTTCATTGACCTCAAGACGCGACTGTGCCCGGTGGCCGACCAGGCGTTCGCCGCCCTGCTGGAGGACCTGGAAGAGCGCGGCCTACTGGACGAAACCCTCGTGGTCTGGACCGGCGAGATGGGGCGAACGCCGCGGGTGGGGCAGAGTGTGGTCGGTGGGGCGGGGGCCGGGCGGGACGGCCGCGACCACTGGCCGCACGTCTTCACGACCGTCCTGGCGGGCGGCGGGGTCCGCGGCGGCGTCGTCCACGGCGCCAGCGATCGCTACGCGGCCTACCCGGCGGCCAACCCCACGCCGCCGGAGGACCTGGCCGCCACCGTCTACCACTGCCTGGGCGTCGATCCCCACACGCAGCTGCGCGATCGGCTCGGGCGGCCGCTCACCCTGTGCGAGGGGTCGCCCATCCAGGCCATTCTCCGCTGATGTCGGCGCCTGGCCGCCCTCGCGGCGGCGCGGATTTCTCGTTTCGCGAATCGATAAATCGAGAGCGGCCGCTAAACGTCGTCAGGGCTCAGCGCCGCCGCTTCTTCTTGCCGTCCTTCCCCTTCGTGCCCGGCTTCGGCGGCAGGGGGGGCGGCGCGGTCAGGCGAACCGGTTTGCCCCCCTCGAACAGCTTGACGTGCTCGCGCAGCTGCTCGCGCAGCTCCGCCGGCCCCATTTCCGCCGCCCGCTTGCCGTGTGCCACCGCCTCGGCGAAGTTGCCGCATTCGGCATGGGCGGCCGCCAGCGTGTCGATGACGTTGCCGTCCTTCCACCCCTCCAGCTCACAGGCCCGCTTCGCCAGTTCCACGGCCTTCGGTCCGTTGCGGAAGGCGTCCACCGGGCACGTCGCCAGCAGCCACGCCAGTTGATTGTGGTAGCGCGACACCTCCGGGCCCAGGTCGATCGCCTTCTCGTAGTCGGCCAGGGCGGCGCGGTAGGAGCCGCGGTCCTGGTACAACTTGCCGCGGTTGTACCAGGCCTCGTGCTCGTTCGGGGCGAGTTCCATCGCCCGCTTGAGGTCGGCCAGCGCCCGGTCGTATTCCTTCCTCTCGGCCAGGGCCGTGGCGCGGGAGTTGAGACAGCGGACGTGCTCCGGCTTCAGACGCAGCGCCTCGTCGAAGTCGGAAATGGCCTGGTCGTAGCTCTTCTTCTCGGCGCGGAGCAGGCCGCGCATGTACCACGCCTCGGCGTCCGGGGGGTTCATGCGCACGCGCGAGTTGAGGTCACCCAGGGCGCGCGGGTAGTCGTTGAGCTGGGCGAAAACCATCGCCCGCATCATGAGCGACTCGACGTGGAACGGGTCGTAGCGCACCGCCAGCGACAGGTCCGACTCGGCCTTGTGCCACTCCTGCATGCGCGCGTAGGTCATGCCGCGGTGGTAGTGGGCCTCGGCCTTGCGCGGGTTCAGGGCGATGCTCTTGTCGTAGTCGGCCAGCGCCTCGCTGAACCGGCCCAGCGACGAATAGGTCGCCCCGCGCTGCATCAGGGCGGGGTAGTAGTCGGGCGCCTTCTCGACGGCGCGGTTGAAGTCGGCCAGCGCCTCCTCGTCGCGATCCTGGTCGTGCAGACAGCGGCCGCGCGCCAGCAGCCCCTCGACGAAGTCGTCGTCGAGACTGATCGCCTTGTCGAAGTCGGCCATCGCCCTGGCGTAGTCTTCCATGCCGCTGTAGACGCTGGCGCGGTTGAAGTAGGCCATCGCGAAGTCGGGGCGGGCCCGGATGGAGGCGTCGAGGTCGGCCAGGGCGCGCTCGTACTCGCCGCGCAGGTGGAAGACGCTGCCGCGGTTGTTGAGGCAGCCGGAGTTGTCCGGCTCGATGGCCAGGGTGCGCTCGTAGTCGGCCATCGCCAGGTCGTGCTGCTGCTTCTTGCCGTAGGAGACGCCTCGAAAATGGTAGCCGAGCGCTTTGTCCGGCTCGCGCTTGATGTACTCGCTGAAGTCGGCGATGGCCTTGTCGTGCTCGGCCTTACGGTCCCAGCAGCGGCCGCGGTGCAGGTAGGCGTCGGCGCGCTCCGGGTCCAGGGCGAGCGACTGGTTGAAGCACTCGATACCCTGGTCGTACTCGCCGTCGTCGGTGAGGGCCACCCCGCGGTCGAACAGTTCCTGCGCGGTCGTCGTCTGACTCGGCTGCATGATCGCACCCTCCGGATTTCGCTCCCGTAGCGTAGCCGCTGGCGCCGGCGGCGGCAACCGTTTCGTGCCTTCGCTATAATGACGATCAGTTTGGCCGCGACCGATTTATCGTTTCGCGCAACGATAAATCCGCGCTCCAGTGCCCCACGAACCCCGAGGCGGATCGGGATGCGTCGAAACCTGCTCGGCATTGCGACGGCCGTCCTCGCGGCGGCGGCACTGTCGGTCCTGTACCTGCGGCTGCGGCACGACCTTGGCGGCACCCTGCCCCTGGTCGAATCGGCCGCCGTGGTCGGGCTCCTCGTCGCCGGGACCGCGGCGCTGGCCGTCGCCCTGACCCGCCGCCATTACCGCCGCGCCCTTCGCGAGCTGAGCGACCGTGTCGCCGAGTTCCGCGCTACCCCCTCGGGCGGCCAGTTGGCGAAGCGGCTGCGCCCCGGGGCGGCGAAGGCCGCGGAGTGGCTGCCAGTGGTCGCGGAGGTCGAGGCGCTGGCCGAGGCGTACCGGCAGGCCCTGAGCGAGGTGGTCCGCACGCAGGAGGCGCTGGAGAAGTTTCGGTCCTTCGCCGGACTCGCCGACAACGAGAAGGGCAACAGTCATTCCTTCGTCAAGGGCAAGAGCGCCTTCTTCCGCTCGACTCGTCTCATCGCCCGGCTGGCCCCGAACCTGCACTGGATCGCCGCCACCGCCGCCCTGCAGCGCTTCCTCGGTCGGCCGCTCGGCGAACTCAACGCTCGCTCCTTCCTCGAATGCGTCCACGCCGATGACGCCGCCGCCCTGGTGCGGCTGTTCCAGGAGGCGCTGCGCGAGGGCGAGGGACACGACGTCACCTTCCGCATGGTTCCCCGCGGCGGGGGCGTGCGGCACGTGCGCCTGGACGTGCTGACGCGCTACGCCGAGGACGGCACGCCGCTGCACTTGCGCTGCCACTTCGTGGACGTCACCGATCGCGTGACGGCCGAGCGCGAGATGCGCCTGCAAAGCGCTCGGCTGGCGGAGGCCAACGCGCTGTTGCGGCAAAGCAACACCGGCCTGGAGCGCCTCAAGGAGAGCTACCGCGACCTGTACCACCAGGCACCGGTCCTCTACTTCAGCCTCGACCCGCACGGCCGCTTCGCCGCCTGCAACGACACCATGCTCGGCAGCCTTGGCTACGCCCGCGAGGACCTACTCGGTAAGCCGTACGCCCGGATGCTCACCCCCGAAGGGGCCCGCCGTTTCCTTCAGGATCCCGGCGCCTACGCCCGGTCCGGCGAGATCGAGACACGCTGGGTGAAGAAGGACGGTAGCGTCATCGACGTGTGGGTGCGGACGGCGCCGATCCTCGACGAGCACGGCCGCTTCGTCCGCTCGCGCAGCGCCGCCCAGGACGTGACCGAGCGCAACCGTTTGGCCAATACCGTTCGGGCCAAGGCTGAGGAACTGCAGCAGGCCAACGAGCGCCTGCGGCGCATCAACCAGGAACTGGAAGAGTTCACCTACGTCGTCTCGCACGACCTCAAGGAGCCGCTGCGCACCCTGGAGGCGTTCAGCACCTTCCTGCAGCAGGACTACGGGCAGGCGCTCGGCGGCGAGGGCTCCGATTACATCACCCACCTGGTCGAGGCGAGCCGGCGGCTCGGCCGCCTGATCGACGACTTGCTGGCGCTGAGCCGGGCGGGGAAGGTCATCAACACGCCGGCCGCCTTCGACCTCGGCGAGGCGGTCGGGGTCGTCCTGGCCGACCTGTCCGACCTCATCCATCGCAAGGGGGCCCAGGTGCGGGTCGAGGGCGCGCTGCCCGAGGTGGCCGGCGACCGCGAGCGCATCGGCCAGCTCCTGGCGAACCTCATCGGCAACAGCTTGAAGTACAACCAAAGTTCGCCCCCAGAGGTCGTCATTGGGACCGTGCCCGTGCCCGTGCCCGTGCCCGTGCCCGGGATTCAGGTCGGCGGCGGGCACGGGCACGGGCACGGGAATTTGACCCTCTTCGTCCGCGACAACGGCATCGGCATCGCGCCGCAGTACCACGAGCAGATCTTCCGCCTGTTCCGCAGGCTGCATCGGCGCGAGGAGTACGAGGGCAACGGGGCCGGGCTCGCCATTTGCAAGAAGATCGTCGAGGCGCACGGCGGCCGCATCTGGGTCGAATCCGAGGCGGGCCGCGGGGCGACATTTTACTTTACACTGCCCCCTCCCTCATCCCTGGTCGCGCGCCCCCGCCCGCCGGCCGACGGCAACGGACAGGGCGCGAGGGACAACGGAAAGCGGACAAGGGAGAAGGGAAAAGAGACTAACGGCCATGCCCCGCCTGCTGCTCGTTGAGGACGCGCCCGACGCGGCGCTGATCGTCGAACGACTCGGCCGCCGCATGGGGCTGGAGGTGACCCACCGGGCGGACGTGGCCTCGGCCTGGGACTGCGTGCGGCAGGCGCCGCCCGACCTGATCCTGCTGGACCTCAATTTGCCGGGGGAGCGCGGCGAGGCGCTGTGCCGGCGGGTGCGGGCGGCCCCCGACACGGCCGGCTTGCCCATCGCCCTGTTCGTCCACTGGGGATGCCCGGAGGACGTCGCCAGCGGACTCGACGCCGGGGCCGATTACGTCGTCTCGAAGGATTTGCTCGCCCGGCCGGCCGCATGGCAGGCGCGACTGCGCGAAATTCTTGGAAGTGGCGATGGCCTTGCCCCCATCGCATCCATACGTTGTCAACGGAACGATCTTCTCCCCCAACCTCCACTCCAGGGTATGGACACCCTCAACCGTGCGCTGCACCATCCCCTCGTGCGCCAACTCGGGCCGGACGTGGTACGCCTCGTCCTGCGGCGAGCCGTTCGCTGCGCGGGGAACGGCACGGCGCCGGGCGCGGGGGAAGCAGACCGCTGGTTGCAGCGGGACGGCCTGGCCGTGGACGTCCGGCTGGCCGCGACCGCCCCGGCGGGAGCCGTGGCGGCGCTCGCCGCCGCGGTGGCGGAACAGTTGCAACGATTGCTCGGGACTGAGGCCAGTTTGCCGGTGCGCGAAGCGCTGGCTGCGGCCGTGGGACGCCCGAGCGGATGGCCTGGTGAACCCATGAAAGCCGCCCACGCCATTCTCCTGGTGGAAGACAACCCCGCCGATATCGAGATCACGCGACGGGCCCTGCGCGAGAGCGCCGCGCCCGTCGAGTTGATCGTCGTGCGCGACGGGCAGGAAGCGGTGGACTACCTGCTGCGTCAGGGCAGTCACGCCGGCTCCACGACCTGGCGCCTGCCGGACCTGGTCCTGCTCGATCTCAACCTGCCGCGCCTGACCGGCCGCGAGGTGCTGGAGCGCCTTCGGGCCACGGAGGAGTTTCGCTCCGTGCCGGTCGTCGTCCTCACCACATCGAAGCGCCCCGAGGACGTGCGCGACGTCTACGGCGCCGGGGCCAACACCTACATCGAAAAGCCGCAGGATTTCAGGCAATTCGTCGAGGTGCTGCGCACCATCCGGCACTACTGGCTCGACACCGCCCTGCTGCCGCCGGGCGAGTAGCCGCTTGCGGCTTAGCGTTCGGGCAAACGCTAAGCCGCAAGCGGCGACTCTGTACTGAGTACTGAGTACTGAGTACCCTGTACTCTTATGCCCCCTTTCCCGAGTTACGACGACGCCCTGGCCTTCTGGTACGGCCGCATCAACTACGAGCAGCGCACTCCGAAGCCGGGCGACCTGAAGCTCGATCGGATGCGGGCGCTGATGCGCCTCCTGGGCGACCCCCAGGACCGCTTGCGCATCGTCCACGTCGCCGGCAGCAAGGGGAAGGGCTCGACCGCGGCGATGCTCGCCGCCGTCCTGACGCGCGCCGGCTACCGCACCGGCCTGTTCACCTCGCCGCACCTCTGCCGCGTCGAGGAGCGCATCCAGATCGACGGCCGGCCCATCACCGCCGAGGAACTGACCGCCCTCCTCGGCGACGTCCGCGCCGCGCTCGCCACGGCTCCCGGGCTGGAGCCGACCTTCTTCGAGGTCGCGACGGCGCTGGGCTTCCTGCATTTTTGGCGGCGGCGCGTTGAGGCGGCGGTGCTCGAGGTCGGCCTCGGCGGGCGCTTCGACTCGACCAACGTGTGCCGGCCGGTGCTGGCGGTCGTCACCAGCATCAGCTTCGACCACGTGCAGCAGCTCGGCAACCGCCTGGACCAAATCGCCGCGGAAAAGGCCGGCATCATCAAGCCGCGCCGGCCGGTCGTGAGCGGGGCCACGGCGCCCGAGGCCGCTGCCGTCATCGAGCGTGTCGCGCGCGCGCGCCGCGCCCCCTTGCGCCAGCTGGGCGCCGACTTCCGCTACGACTACGTTCCCGGCCGCGTGACGGCCGAGGCCACCGTCTTGCCCCGGGTCTGCGTGGATACCACCCCCTCACGCCCTCGCGGATGGATGGAACTCGGCCTGCTCGGCGAGCACCAGGCGGCCAACGCGGCGGTGGCCGTCAGCTGTGTCGAGGTGCTGCGCGCGGAAGGCTTCCGCGTCGATGACACGGCCGTCGCGGCGGGGCTGGCCGGGGTCCGCTGGCCGGCGCGGCTGGAAGTGCTGGGGCGGCGGCCGCTGCTGGTCCTCGATTGCGCCCACAACGTCGCCTCGGCCGAGGCGCTGGTGGCAACGCTGCTCTCGACGTTCCCGCCCGGCCGGCGCTGGTTGATCTTCGCCGGGTCGGGCGACAAGGACCTGCCGGGGATGCTGCGCGTGCTGGCGCCACACTTCACCCACGCCTTCCTGACGCGCTACGCCGGGAGCACGCGCGGGATGCCGGCCGAGGAGTTGGCCGCGCTGCTGCACCGCACCGCCGACCTGCCGCACAGCGCCTGCCCGACGGCGCTGGACGCCTGGCGCGCGGCGCGCGAGCGGGCGGCGCCCGACGACCTAATTTGTGTAACCGGGTCAGTGTTCCTGGCGGGGGAGTTGCGGGGGCCGCTTGCGGCTTCGCATTCGCGCGAACGCTAAGAAATCATGTCACTACTGGCGAGCGGCTTGACCATCGCTCAGCGCTGGTAAGCGCCGGGGAATTGTTGCGGCGTCTGCTGCGGCGGCGCCGGCGCGTATTGCGGGAAGCCGCCGGCCTGCTGGATCGGCGCCTGGTACGGCGCCGGCTGCATCCCGGCGGGCTGCTGCGGCGGCACCTGGTACGGCATCTGCGCCGGCGGCTGGAACCCGGCGACCTGCTGGACCGGCCCGGCCGGCTGCCGCGGGGCGGCCGGCGGCGGTGCCACGATCGGCTGGCGATCGCCGGTCTCCATCCGGGCGACATACGTCGGCGCCGCGACCTGGCCACGGTTCAGCGCCAACACCTCCTGCGTGTAGATCGGCACGCCCTTGGCCGGCTGGTAGTGAACGCGCAACTGCACCTGGGTGATGTCCGGACGGTAGCCGGGCCAGGGGAGGTTCAGCGTGTAGCCCTGGCCCATGAAGTCCTTGCGGAGATATTCCCGATTGAGGTCATCCTTTTTGATGACCCACGTTTGCAAGCACGCCGGCGGGGCCTGCGGCTGCTCGGGCGGCGTCGCGTACAGATCGACGATCAGGTCGCCGTCCGCAATCAAGTTCTCCTTCAGGTCCGAGCCCCAGAGGAACACCCGGCCGGCCAGGCCGGACATCGGCGCTCCCTGATGGACCGGGTCCACCCCGGTCACCACCTGGGGGCTCCACATCACGGCCACCTGCGTGACGGGGGTCCCGTTGATGCCCAGGTCCTGAGCGATCTGTCCGGAGCCCGCGCAACCGGACGCCAGGGTCAGGAGGGCGGCGAAGGCGACCCGGGTGCCACTTACGATCACCTGCTGGGGGGAACGGTCCATTGCACGTCCTCCTGTTTCGGGGCCAAGGGGGCAATCGTCTGTCCCGTGGACGGATGCGGCACAGCCGAGCCGGGCATGTCAACCCAGGCCGGTTGTCCCGCCTGCGCCGGCAGCGACCGCGGCATGCCGGGCGCGGGCGCCGGGGCCTGTCCCTGGGCACCCGGCGGCAGCAGCGTCGGCGTCGGCAGCACGCTGCCGTCGGACGTCGGGGCCGGCGCGGGCGCCGGGGCCGGATACACCGGGGCCGGAGCGAACGGCACTGGAGCGAACGGGGCGGTATACCCCGGGCCGCCCGCCGGCAGCTGCGCCGGCATGTGGCCGTCCACGCCGCCCGGGATCGGCATGATCGGCCCCATGCCGCTGGTCCCGTGCGTCTTGAGGACGTCGCCGACGATCCAGTCCATCCGCCGCGCTTCCTCGTACATGATGCGATCGGCGTCGGCCTTGGAGCGGACGACGTGCGGCGTCAGGATGATGATCAGCTCGCGCTTGGCCTTGCTCTGCGTGCGGTAGCGGAAGCACGACCCGACGTAAGGCAGGTCGCCCAACCACGGCACCTTGTTCTCGTTCTTGGTGTCGGCCTTGGCGATCAGGCCGCCGATGACGACCGTATCGCCGTCGTTGACCGCCACGGTCGTCTGCACCGACTGCACGTCGAACTCCGGCGCCGTCACGCCGTTGCCCAGGCTGATCGAGGTCGCCGACACCTTCGACACCTCCGGCTGCACCCGCATCAACACGCGGCCGTCCGGGCTGATGCGCGGCGTCACGTTCATGAGCACGCCGGTGTCGCGGTAGCCGATGCCGCTGCTGACGATGCCGGTGCCGGTGATGGCGGTGCCGGTGCTGTAGGGCACGCTGGTGCCGACCAGGATGTTGGCCGTCTGGTTGTCGAGCGTGGTCAGCTGCGGCCGGCTCAGGATGTCCATACGGCCCTGAACCTTCAGGGCACGGATCAGCAGGCTGAACACGTTGCTGGAGGCGCTGAACACGAAGCCGCCGATGCCCAGGTTGGGGTCGGAGCGGCCGACGCCCAGGTTGCTGATCCCCTGGAAGCCGACGGTGCTCGGGCTGGCCGTCACGTTATTGCCCAGCGGATTGCCGTTGTTGTTGAAGAGATAACCGAGCGACGAACCCGGAATGGGAGACCCCACCCCCGTGGCCGTCAGCCCGGCCGCTGTGCTGGCACTGCTCGTATACGTCGTGGTGGCCCCCGCCGCCGGCGGGTAGTTGCCACGCTGGAACAGCACCGGGCTCTGCAAGCCGATCTCCACGCCGAACTCCTCGGTGGCGCTCAGGTCTACCTCGGCGAGCAGGCACTGGATGACCACCTGCGGCGGCTGGGCGTCCAGCTCCGCGATGAAGCGCATGATGTCGCCGAAGAAGTAATCCGTGGCGCTGATGAGCAGCTTGTTGGTGATCGGCTCGGGCACGACGATCACCTGCTGCTGGATCTGCAAGAACGCGGAGTTGTAACCGGCAGTGGTCTGGACGGACAGCTGGTTGGCGAAGTAGGTGTTCAAGGCGTTGGCCACGTCGGCCGCCGAGGCGTTGTGCAGGGAGTAGACCTCGTTGCGGCGCTGGGCGTTCGACTGGGTGGCCAGGTCCAGCCGGTTGACCAGCTCCTCGACCTGCGTCACCACCTCGAGCTGGCCCGACAGGATGATGCTGTTGGTGCGGTCGTCCACGGAGATGCGCAGGTCGAGCAGGGGCGTGCCGCCGATGACCTCGCCGCCGAGGCCGGTCGTCGGCAGAATGCCGCTGGTCGCCGGACCGCCGCCGCCGCTCACCAAGCCGCCCGCCGTACCGCCGGGGCGCGCCGCGCCGCCGGTGGTGCCGCCGCCGAAGAGGAGCTGTTGCAGCAGGGTCGCCGTCAGCTCGGCGTCGGCGTGCTTGAGCGGGTAAACGGTCACCTTGGGGATGATCGCCGACCTCAGGACGTCCATCTGGTCGATCATCCCCATGAGCAGCTGCATCGTCTTCTCGGGCGCGAAGATGAGGATGCTGTTGCTGCGCGCGTTCGGGATGATGTGGATGTCCTCCAGCAGCCCCGATTCGAGGACGCGCTGGCGGTTGCCCTCCGTGGTCACGAATCGTATCGAAGTCGTCTTCGTCTGCAGAGTCCCCGCGGCGCTGCGGCCTACGCCGGGCGCACCGCCCGCGGCGCCTGCGCCGCCCCCGAGGCCCCCCGCACCGCCCGCGGCGCCGAGGCCGCCGCCGATGCCGGCCGCACCGCCGGCGCCGGCCGCGCCGCCCGCACCCGGGAAGCCGCCACCCGCACCGCCGGCACCCGCGAAGCCGCCGCCCGCACCGCCGGCACCCGCCGCACCGCCGGCGCCCGCCGCGCCGCCGGCCCCGACGCCACCGCCGACGATCCCTGTCCCGCCGGGCGCCGCGGACACCACGACGCCCTGCGAAATGGCCGTCTGCAGGATGGACGCCAACTCGGTGGCCCCCATGTAGCGCAGGTAGCGGATGCGCAAATCGCTGACCGCCTTCGACTCACTGGTGTCCATGTTGAGGATCAGCTCCTCAATCTCCTTCATGTCGCCCGGCGATGCCTGCACGAAGATGATGTTGCCGGTGTCGTCCCAGGTGAAGCGCACCTGGTGCTGGTTGGCGGTCTCACCGGTCCAGCGGTTGGACCAGAAGTTCTGCAGCGTCGTCCCCACCTTCGCCGCGGAGCGGTTGCGCAGCTGGAAGGGCGTCGCATGCATCTGCGGCGAGATGTCGCGGTCGAGGCGCTTGATCTCGTTGATGACGTCGGGGAGGCGCAACTTGGGCGCCGCCAGCAGGATCGAGTTGAAGCGCGGCAGGGCCAGCAGGGCCACCGACGTCGCCTGCACGTTGGCGCCGGCGACCTGTCCCGCCGCGCCGGCCGCCCCGGTGGGCGGCGCCTCCAGCTGCGAGGAGCCGCTGGGCGTGATCGTGACGCGCCGGAAGATCTGGTTGAGCTGGAAGACGATCTCGGTGGCGTCGCCCTTCTCCAGGGGCACGGTGACGATGCCGACCTCGGACTCGCGGCCGATGCGCTCCAGGTCCGCGATCAGTTGCAGGACCGCCTCGACGTCCTGTTGGCTACCGCTGAGGACGATGATGCCCAGGGCGCTCAGCGCGTCGGCGACCACGGGGCCGCTCAGGCCCGGGATGACCACGGTGCCGGGCGGCGGAGGCGTGGCCGGTGGTTGCTGTTCTTCGTAGGAGACCGGCTGGGCAGATGCGAGATTCAGAGGTGCGTTTTCGGGCTGCCGGGCGGCCGGCGAGGCGGGCGTGCCTCGCCGGTCCATGTCGTTGCTGTCGTTGTCGAAGCGAGAAGCGACGTTAGCCGTCGTATCGAGTTGCGGATCATAGAGGGGCAACGTCCGAGGGTCATCCTTGACCCGGTCCGCGAAAAAATCCGGCCCTCGCTCCGGGTCGTCCGGCCTGAGGCCGCCCCCTCCCGGTGGGCGTCCCCCGCCGCCGGGGCCGCCGCCGCCGCCGAAGCCGCCACGGCCGCCGCCGCCGCCGGGGCCGCCCATGCCGCCGCCGAAGCCGCCGCCGCCGGGGCCGCCGCCGCCGCCGCCGAAGCCGCCGCCGCCGGGGCGATTGAAGCCGCCGCCGCCACCGAGGCCGCTGCCACCGAGGCCGCCGCCGAACCCGGTGCTCGACGTGCGCCGCCCCTGGATGGCGTCAACCACCTGCTGGACCATCGCGGGATCGACGCCGCGCGTGAAGCGCACCTGCACCTTGCGGTACGGGTTCTTCGCCTCTTCCAGTGCCGCGTTGTCCAGGTCTTCCGCCAGTTTCTTGACGTCGGTCCAGAGCACGTCGGTCGTCTGGACCAGCAGGGTGTTGGTGCGGTCGTCCACGCCGATCGTCAGGGCCGAGGGGCGTGCTTGGCCGTTGGCATCCACCGGCCGGCCGGTGTTCGGGTTGCCGAAAGCCGCCAGGAACGTCGAGGCGCCGCCCCCTCGCTGACCCGGCAGCGGGTTGACGTCCATGACCTGCCGATACAGCTCGCGGATGGTGCTGGCCACCTCGTTGGCGTTGGCCGTGTGCAGCTTGTGCATGTGGTTCTTGACCACCTGCCGGGTCTTGTCGAACACGTCGATGTTCTTTTTGAGCAGGTCCTTGATGGTCAGCACGTCGATCGGCGCCGCCTTGAGGAGGATCGCGTTGTTGGTCTGGTCGGCGACGACCCGGATGCGATCCTGCCGCGCCGGGGCCGCCGGGGCAGCGCCGCCGCCGGGGAAACCGCCGCCGCCGGGGAAACCGCCGCCGAAACCGCCACGGCCGCCGAAGCCCCCGCCGCCACCGCCCTGGTTCGTCTGGCGCTGGCCGTTGAACATCTCGTCGAGCATGCGCGCCACGTCCACGGCGTTGGCGTTCTGCAACGGGATGTACTCGAAGTCCTCGCCGCCGCCTTTCTCGGTCAGGAGCTTCACGAGCTGCTGCACCATGCGCTGCACCTCGGGGTCGTCGCTGATCACGGTGATGCGGTTGCCGGCGGGGATGATGGTGATCTTTCCGCTCTTCTTCTCCTCCTTGGGCGGCTCCTTCTTCTCGTCGCGCTCGTCGAAGAGCGCCGCGCCGACGGGACCGTGCTGGGCCAGCAGGGTGCCGCGGCGCAGACCGTCCTGGATCGACCCCTGGCCGCCCGGCTCCTTGGGCTTCTCGTTCTCCTTCGGCGGCTCGGGCTTTTTCGGCTTGGTGATGTCGTTCGGGTTGATGATCTCCACGTCCTTGCCCATCTTCTCGAGCAACTGCTTGATTGCCTCGGCCACAGCGGCGCCGCTGCCCTTGTCGAGGCTGATGACGCGGAGCGTGTTGTCGCCGCCTTTGTCCAGGACCTTGATCGCCGCCTTGATCTCGCTGATCTGCTCCGGGTTGCCGTGGATCTTGATGCTGTCCTCACCGTCCCCCGCCTCGATGTAGGCGGCGGTCGGCGACTTGGACCTGTCACCCAGCATGCTCTTGAGCGTGTCGGCGAGCTTCGCGGCGTCCAGGGTGCGGATCTGGACCACCTCGACCTTCTGCCCGCCGCGCTGAGTGTCATGGATCATCTCGTCGATGTCGAAGTGATCGGCGACCGGTGCGAAGACCATGATCTCGCTGGTGCCGACCGCGGCGATGCGGACCGAGGCCACATCCTTGTACTTCTCCTTGAGCATGGTGGCGATGGCCTCGGCGTTGTTGCCAAGCACCGGGTAGCGCTGCATCCTCGGCGCCCCGGGCGGCTGCTCCTTGGCGCCGTGGTCCTTGGCACCCTTCTCCAGGTCGCTGAGGATCTGCTTGGCCGCCGTGATCTTGTCGGCCGGGCCCGTGACGAGGATGACGTTGGCATTCTCGTCGGCGGAGACGGCAACCCTGCGCTTCGGGTTCGTTTGCGCCATCTGCTGGGCGCCGCGCCCGCCAGGAGGGCCGAAGCCGGGGAAGGCGCCACCAGGGCCGCGCCCGCCAGGAGGGCCGAAGCCGGGGAAGCCGCCGCCGTCCGCCGCCTGCTCCGCGCCCTTGTCGCCGATCAACTTCTCAAGGTGGGCCGCGCCTTCGCGCGCCTTGATGTACCTGCACTGGTGCGTGAGTTGCTGGGCGCCGCCCTCCGACTTCTCGATCTTCTCGACCGTCTTCAGCACTTCCTGGAGGCTGCTGACGGTGTCAATGAGGATGAGCTGGTTGACGCCCCCCTCGATGGCGATGGCCTCGCTGAACTTGCTCATCGTCTTCTTGAGGATGGGCGCGATGTCCTCGGCGTTGGCGCCCTTGAGGCTGATATTGACCCGGACAGGCTCGGTCCGCCCGTAGTTAGGCAGGTCGGCGACATCGACGGTGCGGACCTGATCCCTGGGGATCTGCTCGTCGGCCGGAACCAGGGTGAAGGTCTTCGTCCGCCGGATCAGGATGTACTGCTGCGTCGGCGGGTTGGCCATCAGCGCTTCGTTGATGATGTCAACGATTTCCGAGATGGTGTATTCCTTCCCTTTGGGCGGCAGGAAGGTGAAGGTGCCCGTCGGCTTGTAGGGGCCGGTGAAGACCAGGTCGGCGTGGTCGGCAAACCACTCCAGCACCTGGGTCCACGGCTTGTTGTCCATCGAGAAGGCGTACTTCTTCTCCTTGGCCTTCTCTTCCTTGGGCTTCTCGGCAGGTTTGTCAGGATTGGCTGGTTTGGCTGGATCGTCGGCTTTTGCCACGACCACCCATGTTCCCAGGGCCAGGAACAGGACGGTGAGGCAGAGGCGACGTAGCCCAGCGCCGGCTGAAATCGCACGCATGGCGGCCCCCTGCGCAGTAGTGGAATGACTCGTGTGTCCTGATCGCCAAGGCCGGAACGGAGTTCCGCAGGCTTTCATTGTACACCCCGAAGCGACTGTTTGGGATGGATTGCCGACGTTGGTACCCCTATCCTCGGTATCATCGGCAGAGTCCGCCCCGGCGAATGAGCAAATTGGCGGCACGACGGGAAAGGTTTGCGCGTTTCGCCGCCCCCCGGGATTGATCGTTTCGCGAAACGATGAATCCGCGCCGGGCGCTTCTGTCAGTTGCCGGCAAGCTCCTGCTTGAGCTTCTTGACCTCCTCGGGCGTCAGCGCCTTCTTGAGCGAATCTTCCAGCGATTCCCCGAGGTGCAGCTTGTAGTATCGCTCCTCGGGGCGGACGTAGACGTAGCCGCTGTCCTGGTAGAGCACCTTGCCGCGCAGCACCTCGACCGAGAAACTCTGCTCCATGTCCGCGGCAGGCTTGTCCAGATCGCGTTCGAGCTGAACGAAGAAGGTGCCGGGCGCGCTGACGCTCATCCGCACGACGACCTCGCGCACCAACATGTCCCAGTAGTCCCGGTCCACGCGCACGACGGCGTCGGCGTCCGCGATGCTGATGATCCCGTCCGCGACGAGTTTCTCGCGGTCGGCCTTGCTGAGCCGGACGATGTTGGCCTCCCGGCTGGATAGGTCTTCCGAAACGGCAAAGTCGGCGCGGTAAGTCACTTCCCGGTCGTCGATTTTCACCACGAAGCCGGAGACGACTCGCGTACCCTTGCCGTCGCGGACGAACGGGAAGTCACTGGCGTAGCTGCTGGACCCTTTCAGCTTGACCTGCTGGTTGGTCGAGACGTCGTACACGCCCGCTTCCATGCGCAGGGTTCCGCGGGTGATGTCGGTCAGGTGGACGAAGCGCGGGGCCATCCACTGGGGGGACGTGCCGTCGTCGGTGAAGCGCGACTCCTTCGGCGCCCGGCCGAGGAAGATGTTCTTGCGGGCGACCGCCTCGTAGTTGCGCTGCGGGTCGGCGAGCAGCCCCGGCGAGGAGAGGCCCGGCGAGAGGGAGGCCCACACGACCGTCGGCGGGTGCGGGAAGAACGAGGTGGCGAGGTCGAGGGCCATCAGCCCGCGGTCGAAGTTCGGCAGCAGGTACGGCCGCTTATCGGTGCCATTCACGATCAGGGCTTCCACCGTCATGCGCAGTTCCAACTCGTCGGGGAGCGAGTCCCTGGTCGCCGTCAGCTGCCGCTGGATCGCCAACGACTTGATCTGGTGCATCAGGCCGGTGCTGTAGAAGTCCTTGAGCATGGCGACGATGTTGTCCATCGTGGCGTAGGCGTGAACGGTGAACGTCAAGCGCGTGTAGATCGGCTCCTTGTTGGCGGTGGTCGGGGCGGCCTTGCTGTTATCCTTCGTCTGCGGCGTGATAGCACGGCCGGTGACTATCTTGTGGCGGGTGAGCAGCGCGTCGAGGTACTTCTCGTACTCGAAGCGGGCCAGGTCAGGATCGCCGGGCAGACTGAGCATCCGCCAGCGCGCCAGTTCGCCCCTCTCCCGCTCGATCTCGTCGAGGCGATCGGTCTTGGCTTGTTCTTCCTTCTGTAAGCGCGCCAGCTCCCGGGTGCGCGTGGTCCACGGGACGTAGACGAACTGGTAGCCGAAGAAGCCGCCGCCGCCAAGGATGATGACGCCGATCAGAAAGATCGCCAGGGCTCGTTCGCGGGGGTTCATTGCTACCTGTTTCCTTGTCTCGAATCGCTGGTTTCCGTTGGTTCGTCCCGGCGCGGAGGGGAGGGGGTTATTGGCCCGGCCGCCCGCGGCGGCGGCGCTCGTTGGCGTTGTCGGCGCCCCCCTTGTCGTCGATGTGGCGGGTGTACTGCGCCGGCGCGCGCTTATCGACGTCGATGCGCGCGACGCTGAATTCCTGGGTGAAGCCGGCGTTGCGGCCAAGCGGGCGACCTGGTACCACCTGCTTGGGAGCGGTGGGGTAGCCGTCCGTCCGGAAGCGCGCCAGCAGCTGGTCGATCGGCGCGTTATCGTTGCCGGAGACGCCCTTGAGCGACAGCTTGGCCGCGTGCAGCTTATCCTTCTCCTTGGCGTTAGCCGGGCGATCCGCCACGTCGGCAGAAAGCAGGATGATACGCATCTGGGACGTATCGGGCTCGGGGAAACGGTCGGTCAGGTCGTACAGCTCGTCGAGCCAGACGACGTTCTGATTGACCCAGGAGCGGACCGCCACGACGCGCTTGTCGTCTTCCTCGGAGGCCTGCAGAAGCTTATCCAGGTCTTTGTTCCGCAGCACCTGCGACTTCACCTCCCGGTCGAGGCGGTTCAACTCGAGGAAGGCCAGGGCGCCGACGGCCAGGAAGACGGCGGCGGCCACACCCACCCCCACCAGGAGCTTGCGCTTGTTGGGATCCTCGGGCGGGCGCGGCTGCTTCGGGGCGGCGAGGTTGACCGGCAGGCCGGCGCGGTCGCCGCGCAGGTACAGCAGGCCGGCGAGGCCGGCGAAGCCGCCGCGCTTCTCGGGGGCGGGCGGCTCGGGGGGGTCGGAGCCGGCGAACGGGTCGAGCAGGTGGACCGGCAACTCGGTGAGGTTGTGCAGCCGCTCGCGCAGGGCGGCGTTGTCGGCGGCGCCGGCGACGTAGATGGCGCGGACCGGCTGCCCCGCGGCCTGCCCGCCGTAGACGGCCAGGCTGCGGCGCACCTCGGCGGCCAGGTTCGGGCCGGGGCTGAGCGAACGGGCCAGCAGCAAGGTGCCGCCGCGGCTGACGCAGAATTCCGCCCACCCCTCGGCCACGGCCAGGACGGCCACCGCCCCGTCGCTCGGCTCGGGGCGCGGCGTCAGGACGGTGGTGCCGGCCACCCGGTCGATGCAGGCGGCCAGGCCGAACGGCCGCGGCGTGACGGCGGCCAGCTTGAGCCCCGCCGCCTTGCACAGTTCCTGATACGCCGTCACCAGCTCGCGCTTGGCGACCAGGACCAGGGCGCGGCGCTCGCCGCCGCTGTCGCCGACGGGCGTGTAATCGATGGCCACGTCCTCGACGGCGCCGGTCAGCTCCTTGACCGCCTGGAAGCGGACGACCCCCGGCTCGTCGTGGGGTGGCACTATCGGGTAGCGAATGTCCTTGACGATGATGCGGTCACGGCCGAGGCAGGCGAGCACGGGGGCCGCGGGGATGTTCGCCTCTTTCAGCCGGGCCTTGAGGCGCTCGCCGACGGCCGCGGCGTTGTCGGCCGAGAGCGGAGCCTCCTCGGGCCAGACGGCGGCGTGCAGCACGCGCACGCCGCCCCCGCTGACGTTCGCCAGGACGACGTGCAACTGGTTGTGGTCCCAGTCCAGGGCCAGAAAGCGTGCCAAGGTGCGTCTCCCCTCTGTGGATCACGCCGCTTGCGGCTTAGCGTTCGTTTCACCCCGGTGACGCGAACGCTAAGCCGCGAGCGGCTCACGGATTCTTCGGCAGGTCGAAGCCCTTGCCGAGCGAGGTCAGGTCGCGGTAGTACACGACGCGGGGCCGGCCGCCGTTGAAGTCGATGACTGCCTCCACGCGCGCCGTCGGCCCGCCGCCGTCGAAGTGGCCCAGCGACTGAATGCGGTACACCTGCGAACGGGCGGTGATGTATTGATCCAGCTGCTGCACCGTTGCGACCGGCAGGTTCGCCTCGGTGATGAGCCAGGCCGGCGTCTGGAAGATCGCGTCCGGCGCCCCGGTCGCATCCAGCGGCGGCCGGGTGCTCAGGATCATCTGCTCCGTCCCGGGGTCGAGGATCGGGGTGCTGGCGCTCGACGACCCCGTCGAGAGCGCCGAGAGCACCGCATTCGGCGCCGTGTTGATGTTGATGCGCGCCGGCAAGTTGGGGGACTGGCTGGTCGTCAGCTGGTCGAGTACCTGCGGGAGGTACTGCTTGATCGAGCTGCTGTCGGTCATCGGGCTGGTGTAGGTCGTGGCTTGGTCCTGCGGCGAACTGGCGGGGATCGTCACCTGGGCGTTGACGAGGGCGTAGAGCGACGAGATCGTCTTGCCGCCCCCCTGCGTTTGCAAGTTACCGAGGGCGGCGGTGGTGAGCGGTTGCGTGCTGCCGCTGTTACCGCTGCCGCTCTTCGCGGTGCTGCTGCCAGTCGTTGGCTTGGCGGTGATGGTGCTTAGAATGGTGGTGCCACCGCCGGCGGTGGTGGTTGTGGTGGTCGAGGTCATCCCGCCCATCGTGCCGCTGCTGTTGCCGCCGCTCCCGCTGCCGCTGGACGCATTGGCCGCCCCGTACATCCGGTAGGCGAGGATGAAGGCGCTGATGGTGTCGTCGAAGCCGGCGTTGGTGAGGTTGGTCGCGAGGGCTTGCAAGTTCGGGTCGTTCACCCAGATGCGCGGGTTGCCCTGCGAACTGACGTTCATCTCGCGGCTGTACATGGTCAGGTAGGGGAACCAGCCGAGGTCGAGGGTGCCGGTGCCGTCGCCGGCGCTGGGGTCGGCTTGGCCGTTGCGTTTCGTATCGTTGCCGAAAAGCAGCTGCGGCGTGACGCCGCGGACGTAGAGCAATTCCTCGATGCTGTCCAGCGGGGCGTTCTTGGCGTGGTAGGACGGGGTCATCGCCATGTAGTCCTGGTCTGTGGCCCCGCTGGAGCGCGGCGTGGCGCTGGGATCGACCCAGAAGACGATCGAGTTGGCGACGTCGTCGGTCATGTTGGGCAGCTGCATGAGCGTGTTGTACAGCGTCTGCCCGCTGCTATCGAGTTTGAAGAGGGCGTTGATGTTGATCTTGCTCGACTCGTCGATGACGCCGTAGCGGAAGGCCTGCCCGCCGCTGCCGCTGCCGGACGTGGCCGTGTCGGGGTCGAGGGGGCTGACGATGCTGAAGCGGCCGCGCTGGCGCGGGTTGCTGTCGTCTCCGAGCTGGATCCCCTGGAACATCGACGTGTTGGAAAAGGGGTTGCCGAGGAGGCCGTTCTGCCCGGTGGGGTCGCTGGCGATCAGCGCGGCGAAGTAGTTGACGCCGGAATCGGCAAAACCATGAGCCTTCACCGAGCGCGTGTAGCTGTCGGCGGCCTGCGCCTCGGCCGTCATCAGGTCGCTGAAGCGGTAGGCGGCCAGCGCCAGGACCGCGATGACTATCAGGACGGCGACCAGCGCGATGCCGCGGCGCGGGCTGCGGCCGGACTTTCGGATGGGGTAAAGCATGTTTCAATCCCCTCCGCTGACGGGCCGGAGGAAAAGTAAGTCGCCGGTCCTACGGGCTGGTGCTGCCGCCGGACGAGGTTCCGCTGCCCGACGAACTGCCGCCGGACGAACTCCCGCCGGAGGAACTGCCGCCGGAGGAACTGCCTGAGGTCGTGATGTTCTGCTGCTGCGCCGTAACGCCGTTCGCCGTCGGGATGGCGACCACGTGCCGGTAGCGTTTCACCTCGTCGCTGCCGGGCCGAGCCAGACCGATAGTGATGGCCACGGCTACCGGGGAGCCGATCGGTGTGACGCCGTCCTGTCCGACCTGGGTGCCGTCCCAGCTATCCTGCCAGGCGCTCCCGTCGAAATACTCGAACTGAAGGGTCTTCACTTCTTTCGCGACCAACTGCTTGCTGCCCGGGTCGGGGGTTCCGGAGGGCACGTCGGTGTTCTGGGCGTCGTCGGAAGTCACTGGGCCGACTTCCTGCCGGGCGAGTCCGCCGCCGTCGGCGAGCCAGTAGACGATGCGGCGCTGATCGCTGACCCCCGGCACCTGCGACTGCATGTCGGGAGCCCCCTTGAAGGCCGGCACCTGGCTGACGTACAGGGTCAGGCTGTCGGAAGTGCCTTGCAGCGCCAGCACGGCCAGGCCGTTGGGCGAAGACACCGCCGGGGTGGCGTTGGTCCCCGGGGTGAACGAGCTGGAACTGGTGTTCGAGCCCGTGACGCTGCTGCCGGCCGAACTGCCGCTCTGGCTCGTCGCCGCACCGGAGGAAGCTGTCGTGGACGCGGTGCTGAGGCCGCTGCCGGTCATCGCGGAGCCGGTCGATGCTCCCGCACCGGTCGAGCCGCCGGAGCCGCTGGTGCCGAGGGTGCCGACCGACCCAGTCGCTCCCCCCGACCCACTCGCCCCGCCCGAGCCGGACGTGCTCTGCTGCTGGTAGCGGGTGGGGTCGGCGGTGCCGATGTCCGGCGCGATGTCATTGGTGATGCGGTTGAACAGGGTGCGGGCGACGTAGGTCTCTTCGACCACGTCCCGGGCCGCGGAGGCGTGGCGCAACTGAACGTCCACCGCGACGTAGAGCGCAGCGAGGAGGAAGACGGCGATCGCCGCCGCCAGGATCATCTCCAGGAGCGTGAACGCCTGACGCGCCTTCGAGAGGGACCTAATTCGCATGGCGGTTGTCCTTTACGGCTTGCCGGGGGTCTGCGTCGGCTTGCCGGGGGTCTGCGTCGGCTTGCCGGGGGTCTGCGTCGGCTTGCCGGGGGTCTGCGTCGGCTTGCCGGGGGTCTGCTTAGTCTTGCCGGCGCCCCCTCCCATCGTACCGGCACCCGCAGGTTGCTGGCCAGACGAGCCGGAGGATCCGGAACCCGTACCGCCGCTGGGGGCGGTGTCGCCAACTCCGGTGACGCCGACCTGGTCGAAGACGCTGCCGCGAATCGACGGGTCGAGGACCATTTGCGTCAGCGAGGACGAAATCTCCTCCTCGGCGCCGAACGAGCGCGACACCGTCACCGTGACGGTCCAGAGGTTGCCGATGTCGCCGTTCTGCTCCGCTTCGACCGACCAGTGCCAATCGGGATCCTCGTCGAAGGATCCCGATCCCCCGTCGAGTGGCACGACCCCGGCGACGACTTCGTTGAGCTTCGACTGGGCGAGGCGCGTGGCGTAGCTCTGATACTGGATTTCAATGGCGCGGTCGCTGGAGAGGGTGACGAGGCGGCCGATGGCGATGAAGCTGATGAGGAAGATGGTCAAGGCGACCAGGACTTCCAGGAGCGACAGGCCGCGACGGCAGGCGGGGCGGGTGGGGAGGTACATCGCCGTTTATTCTCCGCGCTGGACGGAGATGACCCCGGTCAGCGAGCGCAGGTGGAGGGTGATGGGACGGGCGTCGTCCATGTGCAAGATGATGTCCACATCGTCCTGGGCGGTGCCGTCGGGGAGGAAGACCGCGGTGGTGACCCACTGGCCTGGGGGCACCTTGTCGTCGGGCAACGAAGTTTCTCCGTCGGCCGGGCCGGGCCGCTCGCCCTCGCGAGTGAAGACGATGCCCTTGGGCATCGACTGCTGGAGGACCAACGGCGGGTTCTCCGGGTCGTCGGGGGCCGGCGCCCCTCCCCCCGACCAGAATTCGGAACTGTCGGGGGCGACGCGGTAGTTTCCCTTGCCGGGCACGACGGAGAAGCGGTAGGGCCGGCCCTCGTTGACGGCACGCGCCTGCGCCTCGCTCCAGGCGGCGTGGACGGAATCGGACGCCGCCTCCACCTTGACGCCGACGTAGAGGGAGTCGAGGGCGGGATAGCTTAGGGCCGCGAACATGACCATGACGGCCATGACCATCAGGACTTCCATCAGCGTGAAGGCCCGGCGCCGCTGCCGCACCACCATGCGAGTGTCCCCCCCACAGGGGGCGGGTGTCGTTGCCGGCGCCCGCCCAACTCTCAAAGGACAAGATCCTACCAGTTCGAGATCGGAGTGCCGCCCTCGGTGGTCGTCCAGATCTTGGGCTTGCCGCTCTGGCTCAGTTGCCCCGGGTCGTACTGAAACGGCTTCTGCCACGGATCGAGGATGGTATCCGCCTCGAGGAGGGCATGCTTGCCTCCCTCCGCGACGGTCAGTTCCTGGAGCGAGGTCGGGAAACTGCCGTGGTCCAATTTGTAGCTGGTGACCGCGCTCTCGATGTTAGCGATCTTGAGCCGGGCCGCCTTCTCATTGGCGGTGTCGAGGTAGCCGAAGACGGCGACGCTGGCGACCGACGCCAGGATGACGAGGATGGCGACGACCACCATCACTTCCATCAGGGTGAAGGCGGGCCGCCTGGCGGCGCGGCTGCCGCGCGCGACGTGACGTGCAACGATCATGGCAGTTCCTCCACGGGCTGAATCCAGGTGCGCAGTAAGTGTACCAGCGCGCCCCATTAAAAAGTCATGAGTAATCCCGGCCGCCCGCGGCCCGACCGCAGGCGGCCTACTTGATCGTCTGGCCCATCTTGAAGACGGGCATCAGCAGGCCGAGCACCACCAGCAGCGTGACGGCGGCCATCACCAGGAGCATGAGCGGCTCCAGTAACCGCACGAAAAGCTCCAGGTTGCGCGTCGTGCGCTTCTCCAGGGCCTCGGCGATGTCCACGAGGACCTTGTCGAGGTTGTTGCTCTCCTCGCCGACGGCGATCATCTCGACCACGTCGCGCGGGAAGTAGTGACAGGCGGTCAGCGGGGCGGCCAACTAGTCGCCGCCCTTGATGTTTTCGGCCGACTTGTCAATGGCGTTGGCCAGCACCTTGTTGCCGGTCGAGTCCTTGGCGATGCGCAGCGAGAGCAGGATCGGGATGCCGTTGTGCAGCAGCGTGCCGAGGATGCGCGTGAAGCGCGACATGGCCAGGCTCAGGTAGATCTTGCCCATGCCCGGAATCCGCAGGCGCACGCTGTCCACGCGGAGGCGGCCCTCCGGCGAGCGCGACCAGCGCAGGTAGTACCAGACGAGCCCCACGACGAGGAGCACCACGGCCCAGCCCCAGCGCCACATCAGATGACTCAGGCCGACGATCGCCTGCGTCAGCAGGGGCAACTCGCCCTTTTCCTCGAGCTTCTTGAAGATCGTCTCGAATTTCGGGACGAAGAAGAGGACCAGGGCGTTGAGCACGAGGAAGCCGACGGTGCCGAGGAAGATGGGGTAGGCGAGGGCGCCGATGACCTTCGACTTGAGGTCTTCCTGGTGCTCGGTGAAGTCGGCGATGCGCTTGAGGACGTCTTCGAGGAAGCCGCCCTCCTGCCCGGCCCGAACCATGCTGACGGCCAGCTCGTTGAAGGCGCCGGGGTGCTGGGCCATCGACTCGGCCAAACTGGTCCCGTCGGCGACGCGGGCGCGCACCTCGCGCAGCACGGCCGAGAGCGCCGGCTGTGACGACTGGCGTTCGAGGAGTTCCAGGCTGCGCAGCAGCGGCACGCCGGAGTGGAGCAGGTCGGCCAGCTGGGCGTAGAAGGCCGCCATGACGCGGCTCTTGACCTTGTGACCCCCGCGCCGCCCCACCCCAGTAGAGCCCTTGGCCGCGGCGATGTGGATGGGGTACAGCCCGCGCGCGTCGAGCAGGGCCATCGCCTCGCGCTCGCTGTTCGCGGTCAACGTTCCCTGCGATCTTGTGCCGGTCGGGGCCAGAGCGGTGTAGGTGAATTCGGGCATGATGCCTTCCCGAAATCCCACGGGCTTGCCCCGTGGTTCGTTAGGTTTGCCGCTACCAGGGAGGGAAAAAAAGATTTTCCTTTCCCCTGTAGCAGCGAGCGTGAGCGACCACGGGGCAAGCCCGTGGCATCCCCGTTAGGCGATAATGTCCCCCGCGGTCGTCCGCGCCACTTCCTCGATCGTCGTGATCCCTTGCAGCACCTTGCGCCAGCCGTCCTTGCGCAGGGTGAGCATCCCGCCCTTGATGGCCTCGTGGCGGATGAGGCTGGCGTTGACACGCTGGACGACGAGATCGCGAATGACGTCACCCGTGACCATCAGTTCGTAGATGCCGGTGCGGCCGCGGTAGCCGCTCTGGCGACAGGCCCGGCAGCCGGCCCCCTTCCACAACGTGGGCGCTGGTCCCTTGTTTCTATCCTCGAGCGGGAAGTCTAATGGGAAATCTTCGATGGGCAGCGTGTAGGCCACCTTGCACTCGGGGCAGATGGTCCGCACCAGGCGCTGGGCCATCACCCCCTCGACGGTGCTGGCCACCAGGAACGGCTCGATGCCCATGTCGATGAGGCGCGTGAACGCGCTGGGCGCGTCGTTGGTGTGCAGGGTGCTGAAGACCATATGACCGGTCAGCGACGCCTGGATGGCGCTCTGGGCCGTCTCCTGGTCGCGCATTTCGCCGATCAGCACCACGTCGGGGTCGTGACGGAGGATGCTGCGCAGGGCGGCGGAGAAACTCAGGCCGATCTTGTGATGCACCTGGATCTGGCTGATCCCTTCCTGGACGTACTCGATGGGGTCCTCGACGGTGATGATTTTGAGCGTCTCGTCCTTGATCTCGTTGAGGGCGGAGTAGAGCGTCGTACTCTTGCCGGAGCCGGTGGGGCCGGTGACAAGGATGATGCCGTGCGGCAGGTCGATCAGCTGCTTGAAGGTCTTGTAGG
>Ga0116217_10000464_pt1 | contig 42316 bp, 39 predicted proteins | sample Sb_taG_6_FD_89697 | JGI IMG/M metagenome (GOLD analysis project Ga0116217, IMG submission 89697) | Peat soil microbial communities from Weissenstadt, Germany - Sb_50d_4_PS metaG | ecosystem: Environmental > Terrestrial > Soil > Wetlands > Peat | place: Germany: Weissenstadt | collected 2010-09-21 | reverse complement strand
GGATTGTGCTTCTGCAACACCTTGGTGATGGCCGCCGTCAACGTGGTCTTGCCATGATCGATGTGGCCGATCGTCCCTACGTTGCAGTGCGGCTTGTTCCGCTCAAATTTCTCTTTCGCCATAAAATCGTCGTGCCTCGCTTGTCCTATCTAGTGCTGTTCAATCCGCAGGTTCAGGAGTACTGGAACAGCTTCTTAAACTTGTGCCGCAGCGGCGCTTCCACCTCTTCGAGTTTCGAAAGGTAGAATTCCCTCATCTGCGCCTGGTCGGAAACCGTTAAAGCCTGGTACAGCGTCCACGACTTTACGTCCGACTTGGTTACGTTTTCCAGCGCTCGAGCCGCCAGCACTGCCTCGAAGTTCCGTATCCGGATTCCTTTACGATCCAAGAGCTTCAAGAACCGCTCGACCGTCTCGGGCAAAAACGTCTGCTGAACTGCGGCTTGCAGCTTCGCGAATTCTTGCGCCTTCTCAACCTTGATGGCAGCCTGTTCAAAACCCATGCCACACCTAATTGAGATCCCTCGCAAAGAACGCTCGGGATTTCGGCTGCGGGTTCCCGCTTCGCTCAGGCCCGCTAAGCAGCCAAGAAATCCTGGAGCGGGAGACGGGAATCGAACCCGCGACCAACAGCTTGGAAGGCTGTGACTCTACCACTGAGTTACTCCCGCCCTTAAAACCGTCGTCGGCTGTCTGCCCTCAGCCCTCAGCAAAACCTCAGCGGCTAAAGCCGCTCGAACGACTGACTTCATATGGACGGCTTAAGCCGTGCCCTTCCCGAGTTCCTTCTGACATACTTCCAACTCTGGAGCCGATGACCAGGATTGAACTGGTGACCTCTCCCTTACCAAGGGAGTGCTCTACCAACTGAGCTACATCGGCCCGCAATCAATCATTCCGGATCGCTCTCGCGGTCCGGGTGGATCACATCGTTGCGCCGCAGCCAACTCTTTACCGCGAACATTGCCAGAATCGCCAGGGTAGCCGCCCGAACCCGCGGGTCGCTCAGCGTCACCCACGCGAGAATTCCGAGAACGGCGTAGGCGACGAGGGCTCCAGCTAAACGGTTCACAGCGCTGCGCTTCCCATATCCCTCGCAAAACACGCTTGGGATTTCGGCTGCGGCTGCCGCTTCGGTCACGCTCGCAACCTGCCTCAAATTCATGGTGCACAGGGGAGGATTCGAACCTCCGTACCTCGCTAGGAGGAACAGATTTACAGTCTGTCGGCTTTAACCACTCACCCACCTGTGCAGAAACCTGCTGGGCGATGCGGCCATTTGCCCTCCGTCCAGCAGGCGACTCCCAGGCCGCATGAGAGCACGCGGAAAACCCGCAGACCACGCGCGGCCCAAGTCACACTTCACGTTCGCAAATCAGATTTTCTCAAACCGGATCTTCGCAAAATCAGGGTTTCGCAGGGAAACCAAGAATCGCCACAAGATCGGGCGAAAACCACCACGGAAAAGTTCCGAATGGAGTGCGTTGGAAAAACCTGTTGCGCTGCTGCTTTAGAGTCCGCCGCCGTCTGCCGGAAAATTCGTCTCTTAATTCGTTCTCTGGAGCTGGCGAAGGGATTCGAACCCCCGACCCTCGGTTTACAAAACCGATGCTCTACCGACTGAGCTACGCCAGCAACCCCGCAGACCGTCCCTTCCGGGCACAAGTCCGCGTCTGTTCCCTTCGATATGGCCGGGACAATTAGCTAAGATATCACAAGGACCTTGGGGGTGCAACCGAGGCATGCCCACCCAGCCCCAGCCGAAGCAGTCCTGCCCAAACCACGTTTCTCACTCCCAAAGGCTCGCGGCAAAGTCCGGGGGTGCTATTATGCTGGCCTACCGCATTTCATGCGCATTCGACGCAGACTCCCCATCGTGGTGGTGGTCCTGCTGGTAGCAGCGGCTCTCACCCTCGCCGTGCAACTGCGAAAGCGTGCACCACCGGAGGCCGCCCGCCTACTCCCCGGCGCCGACGGCTTCGTCTACGTCAACCTGAAATGGTTGCGAGCCATCCATGCTCTGGGGCAGTTGCCCCCGGTGAGCCACGATCCGGAATACGAACGCTTCATCCAACAGACGGGCTTCCAGTTCGAGAGCGATCTGGACGAGGCTGCCTGCGCGATCCACTATCCGGCGAACTGGCCGGGCGGCGGGACCGGCGGATCCGCGGCTGAGGCTCGTTTTTCGGAAGTGCTTGTAGGGAAGTTCCAGGGCGAACGGTTGCGAGCGTACCTGCGGCAGATTGCGCAATCAGTTGAGAGTTACCACTCGGTCGATGTTTTCACGATTGTGTTCCAGGACCGATCGTTTCGAGTGGCAGTCCTGAATGCCGATTCCGTTGCAGCTTCGAACCACGATGATCCGGAAGTGATTCGCGGCATGGTGGATCGCTCGCGGCGGCTGGCGTCGCCCTTCGGAGGCCCCGCCCTGCTGCGGCAGTTCTACAAGCGGGTGCCGTTCGCCAGCGTCGCCTGGTCGGTAGTGCGGGCCGAGCCTGCGCGGGAAGGTTGGGGGATGCTCCTGCCGAAACCGGCCACGGTGGTGCTCTCCGCGCGCTTCATTCGCGCCCTGCATCTGCGCGCCGAAGCCTTCACCGCCAGCCCCGAGGACGCTCGCGCCATCGCCGACAAAGCGAATGTCTTTCTCGCCCTGTCGCACAGCGCCGAGAACGAGGTCGGTACTCACGGCACCGATCCCGATGTGAAGGCCTTCTTCGACAGCGTGGAGGTCAAACAGGACGAGGACCGCGCGATTCTCAACGCCGCCGTGCCGCCGGGATTTCTACACAAGATGCTGGCGACATCAGAATTGAGCCCGCCGGGGACCCCGGCTCCGGACCAAGCCCCGCCCGCAAAGTCCCGCTGAACCCCGGATTCCGCGGCAAGACTTGCAACCAAATGGAGTTCTAATCGTCTCATCCTTATGGGGCCGAGCCCAGCGCAGGTACAATAAGCACGCATGTCGAGTCTCCCACTCCCCATCGCCGCGTTCTTTGCCGGGCTGATTTCGTTTCTCTCGCCCTGCGTGCTTCCGCTGGTTCCGGGATATGTTTCTCTCATATCCGGTGCTGGCGTGGAGGAGCTGAAATCCCCGCAGGCCCAGCTGATGCGGCGGGTGATGGTCAATTCTGTCGGCTTCATCCTGGGCTTCAGCGTGGTGTTTGTGACGCTGGGGGCGATCTCTACTGAAATCGGTCAGATGGCGGCACGCTACAAGCACACGCTGTCGATCGTGGCGGGAGTTGTCATTATCATTTTCGGATTGCACCTGACGGGCATTTTCAAGATCAAAGCGCTCTATACCGACGCTCGGCTGCACAGCCTAAAGGGCAGCAACACGCCCATCGGCGCGTTTGTGATCGGATTCGCCTTCGCTTTCGGATGGACCCCTTGCCTGGGCCCAATCCTGACCGCAATCCTTACTCTGGCCAGCGAGCAAGACACGCTGGTCAAAGGGGTGCTTCTGCTGGCCGTATATTCGCTGGGGCTGGCGGTGCCGTTTCTGCTGACTTCGCTGCTCATGGAACGCTTCCTGAAGTTTTACAGCCGCTTCCGTTCGCACATGCACGCGCTGGAAGTGGCTTCCGGCGGCCTGCTGATCGCACTTGGCGTGCTGCTGGTCATCGGCCGGTTCACGTTGATTTCGAACTGGCTGTCGTTCCTGAATCGTTTTGCTTTGTAGAAGGAGTTGGATCCGTGAAACGTAATCCTCTCGCACTCGTGGTCGTGGCATTTGTGGTCGCGCTGATGCTGTACTTCGGCTACCACAAGGCTCGCCGTACGCACACTACGGAGACACCGCGTCTGACCCAGGCCAGCGTGGCTCCCGACTTTACCCTGGAATCGCTCGACGGCAAGAGCATGCGGCTCTCCGACCTTCGCGGTAAAGCAGTCCTCCTTAATTTTTGGGCTACCTGGTGTGGCCCGTGCAAGATCGAAATGCCCTGGTTCGTCGAGTTGCAAAAGCAGTACGGCTCGCAGGGGTTGCAGATCGTCGGCGTGGCCATGGACGACGCGAGCAAGGAAGACATTGCCAAGTTCGCCAGGGACATGGGCGTGAACTATCCCATCCTGATCGGCAAGGAATCGGTGGGGGATGAGTACGGCGGCGTTCCCGCCCTGCCAGAGAGCTTCTTCATTGGACGCGACGGCAAAGTGGTGGACAAGATCATCGGGCTCAAGGGCAAAGCCGAAATCGAGGACACGATCAAGAAAGTGCTGGAGACGCAGCCGGCAACCAACGCAGCATCGATGCAGACGGTGCGCGAGAACGGACCTGCTCCGAAGTAACGTCGCACCGTGCCGCAGGCCGTTCTACTATTCCACTAGCGTGCTTCATCCCGTGATCCAATCGGCAAGTACGAGAAGCGCATTGGCAGCGCTGGTGCTGGCCTTCTGTGTTTCTGCTCTACTTGCCCAAGCTCAAACGTCCCCTTCCTCTCCGCCAGTCAGTAGCGGGCACCCGCAGCCGGCAACCGGTCCCACACGGCTCAGCCCGGCACCCGATTTCGTTCTGGAATCCCTCAATAGGGAAACCGTGCGTCTTTCCGATTTCCGCGGCAAGGTGGTGCTCTTGAATTTCTGGGCCACGTGGTGCGGTCCGTGCAAGATCCTGACGCCGTGGCTTGTGGACTTGCAGAATCAGTACAGCCCGCAAGGCCTACAGACCATCGGCGTTGCACTTGATGAGGATGCCACTAAGGTGGAGATCGCGGAGTTCGCCGACAAAGAGCGAGTGAATTACCCCGTTCTGATCGGTAACGAGAGAGTGGCGAAAACTTACGGTGGTGTTCCCGTCTTGCCCACGAGTTTTATCATCGGAAGGGATGGCAGAATCGTGGATATCATCCTCGGGCTGAAGGGCAAGGGCGAAATCGAAGACAGCATTAAGAAGGCCCTCGGCATACACGTTGCGAATACTCCGGCAACATCCACGACCGAGCCGGCGCAGCCTCAGAAGTGACAATAGAAACGTGTGATCCAGCGTTCTACTATGTTTGGAAGGACCGTAGGACATCGAGTTAGCAAAAGGCCGGAAGGATCTTGATTAACCACGAAGGACACAAAGGAACACGAAGGAAATCCTCGCGGGTTTCACGCCTTCGTGTGACTTCGTGTCCTTTGTGGTTGATGAATCCAGGACACCGCTCCAACACGCGGCTGCTTGTGCTTTTTCTCGTTTCCCTTACCGTCCCGGGGCTCGCGCAGACCGTGGGCAAAGCCCCGGCACTCACCATGGCACCGGTGGCACTGGTCACGGCGGAACGGACCAAGCAGACTATGGTGAGCCTGAATTTCCGCGTCCCGCCCGGTTACCACATCAATTCGAACACGCCCAAGTCCGAGTTCCTGATTCCCACGGCCTTGCATCTGGACGTGCCCACAGACATCGTTCTCGGCAAAATAGAGTATCCCGCGGGGGAAGATTTGAGTTTCCCTTTTTCCCCGGACGAGAAACTGAACGTCTACACCGGCGACTTCAGCATCGGGCTCGCTGTGCATCCGCTGCACTCGGTGGTGCCAGGCAAGTACGTGATGCATGGAATGCTCCGCTACCAGGCTTGCGATAATGCCGCCTGCTATCCTCCGAAGAATTTGCCGGTGAGTCTGGAGTTTAAGGTGGTGAAAGAACCGCCGCCACATCACGCCAATCCCGCGCAGAGCCCGCACGTGCACAACTAGCGGTCAGCCGCGGTCGCCCGCTCTCAGCGAAACATCTTGTGTGACTATTCCGTGATGATATGGTCCGCCCATTCGATGAGTGAGACGAAGACTGGCGGGCTACCGAATTTGGCGCCGTAGTTCGCCAAGTCAGCCTCGGTGACGCCTCTGGCGCGGGAACATGCTCCGCAGGCAAAGATCTGGACGTGCTTCGCGGTCAGTTTGTCCAGAACTTCTCCCACAGGCGGCCATCCAACGGGTGTGACGGCGTTGGCGACAACCTTTCTCATCAACACGACAGCCTCACCCAGCAAATAAATCTGTACTTCGTGGCCGGCCTCGGCAAGTGCCAGGCCGTGCGAGAAGGGAAACGCCGCTTTGGTGGGGTCATCGGAGCCCCACGCGCTCTTCATCAGAATTTTGAGCGATTTTCGGTTGATTTGCGCACTGAGAGCGGTGGCAGCCGCGAAAGGTAGGGCGGCCAGCTTCGATAGAAACAGTCGACGCGCCATGGATTTCTCCTTAAACCGAAGGTGAGACAGGCAAGCGCAAAGTACTCTAGCGCTTTTTTCGACGTCGGGCCAGCCCCATTTTTGACGAACTCTGCCCGACGCTCATAAGATTTCTGCGAAATGAATCGCCTACTTTTGTGGACGCTCGTGCTGACGGGGCTGGGCGCAGCCTGTTCTGCGCAATCGGCTTCGCCGCCCCTGATTATTCATAACGTCACGATAATCGACACGACTGGCGGCCCGATCCAGTCCCATCGCACCGTCTCTGTGCGCGACGGGAGGATTGAAGAAATCGTCGATTCCAGCATGGGCACGAGCCGCAAGCGGCCCGGTATCCACGTAAACGGCACCGGCAAGTTTCTGATTCCTGGCTTGTGGGACATGCACGTCCACATGGTCTTCGGCGACTGGTTCCCGCGCGGAAAAGAAATCACCCTGCCGCTCTTCGTCGCCAACGGCATCACGGGCGTGCGCGACATGGGCGGTGAGTTAGAGACGCTGCAGCAATGGCGAAAGGAGATCAACGCTGGAACTCTGGTCGGACCGCGCATGTGGATCTCCGGGCCGATGCTGGACGGCCCGCAGCCGCGCTTTCCCAGCTCGATTGCGATCAAGACTCCGGAAGACGGCCGCCGCGTGGTCGACGACCTGAAACGACGCGGCGCGGACTTCATCAAGCTGCAGTCGCTTATTCCGCGCGAGGCGGTCTTCGCCATTGCTGACGAGGCCCACAAGCAGAACATCACGTTCGTGGGCCATGTGCCGGATGCGGTGCGCGCCTCGGAAGCTTCGAACGCGGGACAGAAAAGCTTCGAGCACCTGATTGGGGTGTTCGAAGGCAGTTCGCCGCTCGAAGACGGGTTCCTGAAGGGACCGAAAGGGCCGGGGAAATTTCTCTCCACGTACGATCCGGCCCGAGCGGCTGCGTTGTTCGCGCTTCTGGCGAAAAACCAAACCTGGCAGTGCCCCACGCTGGTCTGGGAACGCGGTGGCAATTTGATCGAAGAGACTGATTTCGCTCACGACCCGCGCGCAAAGTACGTGCCAGCTTACTGGAAAGATGTGACATGGAAGCGGTTCACCGATCAGATCATGCACGAATTCAACACCGACGATTCCGCCACGCGAAGGCGCTTCGTGGAAAAAGAGCTGGAAGTGGTAAATGCCATGCACCATGCAGGCATTCCATTTCTTGCCGGCACGGACACGCCTCCGGGCGTCTACGTCTTCCCCGGCTTCAGCCTGCATGAGGAGCTGCAACGATTCGTAGCCGCGGGCTTCACGCCGATGGAGGCGCTGCAGACTGCAACTCTGAATCCGGCAAAATTCCTGGGGATGGAAGACCGGCTGGGCACGATTGAGAAAGGAAAGCTGGCCGATCTGGTTCTGCTCGATGCGAATCCGCTCGACGACATTCGCAACACACAGAGGATTGCAGGTGTGATTGTGAATGGGCGCTATTTGTCACGCGCGGACTTGGACAAGATGCTGGCTGGGGTGGATGCGGTCGCGAAGGAGAGGTAATGTGTCGGGTGAGTTCCTATCTGGGAATTCTTCACAAGAAATCTCCTCTGCCCTTCAGTTAGAGGTGCCCTTTAGGCCGTAGCCTAGTGCCAGGGCCCGCGGTGTAAATGGCAGCATGTGAGCCTGTCCAGCTTCAAGGTGCGGGTTCGAATCCCGTCGGGTCCACAGTATTCCCATCTTTGGTAGGGAATCTGCCGAGGAGTCTCGGGACAGGGAGACTCCTCAAGTAATCTTGACTTCACCCACGAAGCCCCCGATAATTGTTGAGTAGCTGGACAGGCTTACGCCCCGAGTTGGTTCGCCGCTCGGGGTTTCGTTTTTAGGTGGTAACGCTTCAGCCCTTCGCTAACCCTTTCTTCTCCACCTTGGCCCAGGTATTTTTCAGCGCGACCGTGCGGTTGAACACCGGCTTCCCGGGCTTTGAGTCAGGATCGACGCAGAAATATCCCAGGCGCTCGAACTGGTAACGCCCGCCCGCTGCGGCATTCGCAAGGGAAGGTTCGAGCTTGGCACTGGTCACGATTTCCAGCGAGTTCGGGTTCAGGTTCACAGTGAAGTCCTGACCTTCTTCCAACTCACTCGGATCTTCCTTGGTGAACAGGTTTTCGTACAGGCGCACCTCGGCGTCGATGGCGTGTGCCGCCGACACCCAGTGAATGGTTGACTTCACTTTTCGCCCGTCGGGAGCGTTGCCGCCGCGTGTGGCGGGGTCATAGGTGCAATGCACTTCCACCACTTCGCCTCCGTCACTCTTCACCACGCTGGTGCAAGTGATGAAGTAGCCATAGCGCAAGCGGACTTCGCGGCCGGGCGTAAGGCGAAAATATTTTGGTGGAGGAACTTCGCGGAAGTCGTCCTGCTCGATATACAGCTCGCGGGAAAATGGCACTTTGCGTGAGCCCGCGCTCTCGTCTTCCGGATTGTTGACCGCGTCCATCTCTTCCGACTGATTTTCCGGGTAGTTGTCGATCACGACCTTCAGCGGGCGCAGCACGGCCATCACGCGCGGAGCGCGCTTGTTCAGGTCTTCGCGGACGAAGTGCTCGAGCATGGCGAACTCGGTAACGCCGTTGGTGCGCGAAACTCCCGCGGCGGCGACGAAGTTGCGAATCGCTTCCGGGGAGTAGCCACGGCGGCGCATGCCGCGAAGCGTGGGCATCCTGGCGTCGTCCCATCCGGCGACATGACCCTCCTCAACGAGCTGCCGCAGTTTGCGCTTGCTCATCATCGTGTAAGTCAGGCTGAGTCGGTCGAACTCGATTTGCTTGGAGGGAAAAATGCCCAGCTGCTCGATAAACCAGTTGTAGAGCGGCTGGTGATCGGCGAATTCCAGCGAGCACATCGAGTGCGTGACTTTCTCCAGCGAATCGGACTGGCCGTGGGCGTAGTCATACATCGGGTAGATGCACCACTTGGCGCCGGTGCGGTGATGCTCGGCGTGCAGAATGCGGTACATCACCGGATCGCGCATGTTCAGGTTGGGCGAGGCCATATCGATCTTCGCCCGCAGAACGCGCGATCCGTCGGGGAATTCTCCGGCGCGCATACGCTCAAACAGATTCAGGTTCTCTTCGGCCGAGCGATTGCGATAGGGGCTGTCTTTTCCGGGTTCAGTCAGGGTGCCGCGGTGTTTGCGAATCTCCTCGGCACTGAGATCGTCGACGTAGGCTTTGCCGTTCTTGATCAGCTTGATCGCCCACTCATAAAGCTGGTCGAAATAGTTGGAGGCGTAGAACAAACCGTCCCAATGGAAACCGAGCCAGTTGACGTCCGCCTTGATGGCGTCAACGTATTCGGTTTCCTCCTTCTCAGGGTTGGTGTCGTCGAAGCGGAGGTTGGTGTGTCCGCCGAATTCGTCGGCCAGACCGAAATCGAGGCAGATGGCCTTGGCGTGGCCGATGTGCAGATATCCGTTGGGCTCGGGTGGGAAACGGGTCTGGACGCGGCCCTTGTACTTGTTGGTCTTGAGGTCCTCGACGATGATATCGCGGATGAAATTCGACGGTCGAGGCTCGGGCGCTGCGTTTTCTCCGGTCTCAGCCTCAGCGGATGACGGTTTCATACTCTGATCTTATCGCAAGAAAACGTCGCTGCGTGCGCCCAAGGACTTTCGGAGGTATGCACGAATCCAGATCAGTTAGACTCCTGCCGACACCACCTGGCCCGGTGCAACAACAAGCGTCTCCCGTTCCACCAGCTCCCGCTGGTACCGCACATGCCGCCAGCTCTCTGCAAAGCCGCTGTTGAGTTCGTGGAATTTACGGCATTGCTGAAGAGGTTGTTAAAGGACTCTGTCTCCGCAACATAGGCGACCTCAGGGGCTGAAGCCCAGAATCATTGCAGACGCTTTACGCGGCGCTGAAGCGCCGCTCTTTCACGGCGATGCTTACGTTCGTGAGTTTTTCGCGCGGGCTGCTAGATCTTCTGAGTCGCCTGATCGATTCGCGCCAGCACTGTTTCTTTGCCCAGCACTTCCAGCGTCTCAAAGAGCGGCGGGGCGTTTTTGCGGCCGCAGACGGCTACACGGATGGGCTGGAACATTTGTCCGGCTTTGATGCCTAGCTCCTGGGCGGCGCCGCGGAGAGCCTGATCCAGCGGGTCGTGTTTGAATTCAACCTCCGCCAGCACTTCGCGGGCGCGCTCGAGGACTTTCCGCGCCATCGCCATGTCTCCCTTTTGGGGGATCAGTTCTGCCGGGTCGTAGGGTGGGAGCTGGTCCACGAAGAAAAAATCGGCGGCGTTGAGGACGTCTCGCAGCAGCTTGATGCGCTCGCGGATGAGCGGCGTGATTTGCAGCATTCTTTCGGACGTGACGTTAAGTCCGGCGGCGCGCACGATGGGAAGCAAACGGGCGCTGAGGTCTTCGACCGGGAGGGCGCGAATGTGTTCGGCGTTGAGCCAGAGGGCTTTGGGATCGAAGGTCTCCTCGGCGGCGGCGACTCCGGCGGGCGAGGACACCCGCCCCACATCGGATTCTTTGAAGTTCACCACTGCATTAGCGCGGTTGATGCCTTCGAGCGAGAAGGCGTCGGTCAGTTCTTGGAGGGTCATGTGCTCGCGGTCGTTTTTCGGCGACCAGCCGAGGAGGCAGAGGAAGTTGATGAAGGCTTCCGGGAGAAACCCGGCATCGCGGTAGGTGGTGACGCTGACTACCGGGCCGTGACGGCGCTTGGAGAGCTTGGTTCCGTCGGGTGCAACCAGCAGGGGCAGGTGGGCGAACTGTGGCGGACTAAAGCCTGCGGCTTCGAAGATCAGGACGTGTTTGAAGGTGTTGGTGAGATGGTCCTGGCCGCGGATGATGTGGGAGATGCGCAGGTCGGCATCGTCGGCGCACGAAGCCAGGTGATAGGTGGGCATGCCGTCGGAGCGGAGAAGTGCGAAGTCTTCGATATCGGCGGCGGCCTTGGCTTGTTCACCGTAAACGGCATCGGCGAAGCGAATGACCTCGCCGCTATTGCGTGGCACGCGGAAGCGGAGGGCAAAAGGTTCTCCGGCGGCGGCGCGGCGGTCGCTTTCGGCGCGGGAAAGTTCGGGCATGGCGGGATTGAACAGCCACGTGCCTTGCGCACCGGATTTCTCGGCGTCGCCGGTGTGGGCGGGCGTGAAATCGCGATAGGCGTGGCCTTTTTCGAAGATCGTCCAGGCAACTTGGCGATGCAGGTCGAGGCGCTCGGACTGCTTGTATTCTTCGTCCCAGCTGAGATTGAGCCACTTCAATCCGTCAAAGATGGAATCCACCGAGGTCTGGGTATTGCGTTCGACGTCGGTGTCGTCGAGGCGGAGGATCATGGCGCCGCCGCTGTGGCGGGCATAGAGCCAGTTGAAAATGAAGGTGCGGGCGCTGCCAACGTGAAGAAAGCCGGTAGGGGAAGGCGCGAACCGAACGCGTGGGCGGGCCGTCGTGTCTGGGTTGCTGGATATGGGATTCATTCGTAAGCTTGATTCTTTTGTAATCACTGCGATGTTACGGGCGGTGGAAAAGCAGCGTCAAGGGATGGCCGGGAACAGGCGCTGCGAATTCACGGCAGCCAGTGCGCTTCCGCGCGGCCATGTCCTTAAATTCTGTTGTGTTCGCTGACCCGCTGTGAAAACATTAATGCATTCTCTCCCGGGTACGGATGGTGCCGCGGGAAATCTGCATTCGTCCGTATGAGCAGCGTCGCCACTAGCATCGTCATCATCCCGGGTGTGGTCGCGCTCCTGCTGTGCCTGCTGTTCTGGTACCTATACCAGCAAAGCCGGCAGGCTTACTTCCTGGCGTGGCAGATTGCCTGGGCGTGCTACTCCATTCACTATGCACTGGACGCGTTGCGCTATTACCGTCCTCCGGCCCACGCCGCCTATTTTGCCAGTTCTCTGTTTTCGGTAGCGATGGCGGTGAGCATCTTCGTCTCCACGCGCCTGATGCGTGGGTCCTTCCGCTGGCGCTGGTATGACGGAGGGTTGGCTCTGGCTGGGATGGCGGCCGCCTGCTTCGATCTGCGCAATCGGATGCTGGGAGGCACGTTGGGGATAGCCGGGCGTCCGCTCAGCCTGGAGGCAGTCTTCATGACTGCCGTGCTGTTGTATTGTTCGGCGGCTTTCTATCTGCACGCCCACCGCAGGGGTTCGGTAGCCTTTCAACTCCTGGCCTTCTCCTTGGCGTTGTGGGCGGTGCTGAAAGGTGCCCTGCAATCCAGCAATCCCGTGGTGGAAATGGTGGGCAGCCTCGGCCACTTTCTGGGACCGATCCCGCAGATGCTGCTGGGCGTTGCCATGGTGATGGTGCTGTTTGAAAACGAGCGGAACGCGGTGCAGGAAAGCACGCTGGCGCTGTCGACCCTGGGAGTGGACCCGCGACGCTTGCCATCGGCCGAGGAACTGGTGCCCAGCATGCTGGCCGCGCTGGAGCGTCTGATGGGCGCCTTGCCGGTGCGACGGGCGGCGATTTGCATCTCGGAAGGCTGGCGGGGGCTGTTGCCTTCGGTGCAGAGCGGATTTTCGCCGCAATTCCTGCAGGCCATGGAAAGCAGCGGCGCCGGCGATTACATCAGCGAGCTGACTTACCGGCAAAGTGGAATCTTCACCGTGCACGACGTGCCGGAGATGAGCGAACCCTTGCCTATAGGGCCGATCGGAGGGTTCGCGGATTTCAAACGGGTGATGACGGAAGCGGAAATCCGCAACCTGACGGCGGTAAGCCTGCAAGCGCGCGAACACAACTTCGGAGTCATTCTGTTTCCCCATGCGGAGCGGAAGGTGTTCGGTTCGTCGGGTCCGCGGCTGATGGTTGGACTGGCGCTGCAGCTGGGCCTCACTCTGGAAAACTATGTGGTTGCGGTCGACGCGCATCGCCGCACGCAGGAGTCCGAACTGCTGACCGAGATCGGGAAGGCCATCAGTTCACGGCTGAACCAGGATGAAGTGCTGCGTACCATCCACACCGAACTTGGCCAGATTTTCGACACCAGCAACTTTTACGTTGCGTTCCAGGAAGGGGACGAGATCCGGTTCGAGCTGGAGGTAGAGGAAAACCGCATTCGGCCCAAGCGAACGCGCAAGGTGGAAAGCGCGTTCACGGAACACGTGATCCGCACGGGGCAACCTTTGTTGATCCGCTCGGACCTGGAGAAGACGCGGGCGCGGCTGGGGATTACCTTTCGGCCGGAACACCCCGCGAAATGCCTGTGCGCGGCGCCCATCCTGCTGGCCAACCGGCCGGCGGGAGTGATGGTGGCGATGAGCACGGAACGGGAGTTTGTGTTCGGACAGCGCGACCTTGATGTGCTGGTGACGGCGGCGGGCCAGGTTTCGGTGGCGGTGGAGAACGCGCGCCTATTCGCTGAGGAGCAACGTAGATCGCGGCAACTGGCGTTCCTCAACAATGTTTCGCGTACCGCAATTTCCAGTGATGATCCGATGCAAATGCTGGGGCAGATCGCGGCGGAGATCCAGAAGAATTTCACCTTCGATCACATTGGCATCGGGCTGCTCGACCACGGAACTCAGGAAATTGAGATCAAGGAAGAAGCGGGCGCAACCGCTCATGCCAAAGGAAGGCGGATTCCGCTGGGAACGGGCATTCTGGGCCGTGTGGCTCGAACGGGCGAGCGGGCGCTAGTACAGAACGCGCCGGAAGGCCAGCTAGGCGGCATTCTTCACGAGTCGCGCTCCGTGTTGTGCATTCCGATCAAGTACGGGGAGACGATGCTGGGCGCGCTGAACATTGAAAGCCGCAGCGAGAAAGCAGTCGAGCCGCAAGACGTCCTCATCCTCAATACGCTGGCCGACCTGCTGGCCACCGCCCTGCACAACGCTTTCGTGTTCCAGAAACTGCAGCAGCAGTCGATCACCGACGGCCTGACCGGGATCAAAACGCGGCGGTTCTTCTGGGAGGCGCTATCCGGAGAATGGAAGCGCGCTTCCCGGTCGGGACGGCCGTTCTCCGTGGTGCTGATCGATCTGGACAAGTTCAAGGAAGTCAATGACACCATGGGCCATTTCGAGGGTGACCTGGTGCTGGCGCGGGTTGGAAGGCTGCTGGAGCAGAAGTCGCGGCAATCGAACGTGGTGGCGCGCTATGGGGGGGATGAGTTCATCATCCTGATGCCGGACACCGGGCCCGACCAGGCACAAGTGCTGGCCGAGCGCTTGCGGCAGTGGATTGCGGCCGACCCCATGCTGAGCGAGCATCACATCACCGGGAGTTTTGGCGTGGCCAGTTTTCCGACCCATGGGTTCTCGACCGAAGACGTCATCCGCGTGGCCGATGCGGGCATGTATGTCTCCAAGCGCTCCGGCGGGAACCGGGTTTCGACGGCGGAGGAATTCACCGAAGGCGAGAGTTTCGCGCGGCACCGGCAGCAGATCGCGGCCTATGTCGAGGGCTTTCTGCAGCGGGAACACAACGGGCCGGAGCATCTCGACGAGCTGACTTCAACGCTGGTAAAGTTGTGCGGCGGCGAAACGGAGGGCAACACTGCGCTGCTGAGGGAGTCGATTGAAGCGCTAAGCCGCGCTGCGGAATCGCGCGAGCTGCGCACCGCCGGCCACGGCGATCTGGTGGCGCGCTACACCGAGATTCTCGCTCGCGCCCTGCGCCTGCCGCCGCAGGAAACCGCGGACCTGGTCTATGCGGCCCGCGTCCATGATGTGGGAAAGATTTTTGTGCCGGAGCGCATTCTGAACAAACCGGGACCACTCACGGACGACGAGTTCTTCCTGGTGAAGATGCACGCCCGGGTGGGCGCGGAAATCGTCGGAATCCTGCCGCACAGCGGCATGATGCGGCAGGCCATCGAGGGCCATCACCAGCGTTTCGACGGCTCGGGCTATCCCGGAGGGTTAAAGGGCGAACAGATTCCGCTGTGGGCACGGATCGTGGCCCTGGCCGATGCCTATGCCAACATGCTTACCGAGCAATCGATTTCCTCGGCGCGGACTCCCGAGCAGGCGCTTGATGAACTGGCCAAGATGAGTGGCACGCGCTTCGACGGCATGCTGGTCCGGCTGCTGCTGCGGGAGCTCAAGTCGGAACGGTCGACATCGTCAATCGACAATTTCTAAAGCAATCTCAGGGTTAGTCAGTAAGGCCCAAGGTGTAGGAGATGAGCTCCAGCTTCCTATTTTCTTATCCTTGCGACTTGCAACTCGAAACGGAAAACTGGAAACTAGTCTTCCATGTCCGTTCCCCTATCTCTCTCCGGTAAAGTTGCCCTGATCACAGGCGGTTCGCGCGGCATTGGCGCAGCCACGGTACAGATGTTCTGCGTGGCGGGCGCGAAAGTCGTGTTGAGCTATCAGAAAGCGCAATCGCAGGCAGAGGCGCTGGCCAGGGAGTGCGGCGAGGCCAACTGCCATGCCGTGGTTTGCAACCTGGACGGTCCGGAATCGGCGCGGGGACTGATTGCCGCGACAGTGCAGCGCTTCGGGCGGCTCGATATTCTCGTCGCGAACCACGGGGTGTGGCCGGCAGAGGATGTAGCCATCGACAAGATGACGGACCAGCAATGGCGCTCGACCCTTTCGATCAACCTCGACGCCGTGTTTGGTCTGGTGAAGCACGCGGTGGCACAGATGAAATCACAGCCGCGAGTCAACTCGACCGCCGGACATATTGTGCTGGTTAGTTCAACCAGTGGCCAGCGCGGCGAGGCGTTTCATTGCGATTACTCCGCTACCAAGGGCGCGCTGATCAGCATGGTGAAGGGGCTTTCCACGGAGCTGGCCCCGGCGGGGATTTACGTGAACAGCGTTGCGCCTGGCTGGGTCGATACAGATATGTCAAGGCCTGCGCTGGACGACCCGAAGACCGGCGAAAAGATTCGCGGGGCCATCCCTCTGGGGCGGGTGGGCAAGCCGGAAGAGATCGCGGCACCAATCCTGTTCCTGTGCACCGAACATGCCGGTTTTATTACCGGTGAAGTCTTCAATGTCAACGGTGGAGCGGTGCTGGTGGGATAGCGCCAGTGACGAACGTCGACTCTAGCAGCGCCTGAAGGCGCGCTGAAGATGCGGCACTACGGCGTGCTTGAAGGCTTGCCCTGATACGAATCTCACCTGCCTTTCGCCTCCGGTTGCTGAGCCGAACTCGTCCCAGACGTGACGCCAGCGGTGTTTTCTGCATCCAAATAAAAGTGCGACATCCGCCACTGCACACCGCAGTCCGCAATCCGCAACAAACGGCTACAATTCCGTTCGTGGCATCTGACTTACTGCCTGAATGAAACTGCTGGTTCTCACTCTTGCTCTGACCATTTCCGCGTTGGGCCAGCCTCCGGGCGGTGCTCCGGCTGCTCAGCCGAACCCCGCACCAGCTAACGCGCAAACCAGCTCCTCGAACCCAGTAGACGAGGCGGGTGCCCGCAAAGCAAAGGCCTTGCTGGACCAGGCCATCCAGGCCCTCGGCGGCCAGGCTTATCTCGGTATCCGCAACATGCAGCAAACTGGACGCACTTACAGCTTCTATCATGGCCAACCGACCAGCAACGGCGTGCTCTTCTGGCGATTCGTGGAGTATCCCGACAAGGAGCGGATCGAGGTCACGAAGGAACGCGACGTGGCCTATGTTTACGCGGGCGACAAAGGCTACGAAATCACCTACAGAGGGCCGAGCCCAATGGAGAAGAAGGATCTCGACGATTACCTGCGCCGCCGCAAGTTCTCGCTGGAGACCCTGTTGCGCACCTGGGTCACTGATCACAGCGTTGCGCTTTTCTACGAAGGCACTGCCCTGGCGGGAAACGCTCCTGCGGATAAGGTCACGCTAATCAACGCCAAGGACGAGGCGGTCACGCTCTATTTCGATGCCAACACCCACCTGCCGGTCAAGAAGAGCATTACCTGGCGCGACCCGGTCGACAAGCAGCGAAACGTGGAAGAAGAAATCTGGGACAACTACCGGTTAGTGCAAGGAGTGCTGACGCCCTACGGCTTCACCCGCTACTACAATGAGGACATGCAGAGCCAGCGCTTCGTGTTCTCGGCCAGCTACAACCAGGACCTCAATCCCGCCATGTTCGACCCCAATTCAGGCTATAACCCCAACAAACCTTCGGGAAAGCACTAATGGGTGGCGCCGATGGGTCCACGCCCGCCCTCACATAACTTATTGACAGATCGCTGTTTAGCCGGTGGCTCATATTGACAAGGCAGATTCCTTCCGGCTCCCCAGCCACGGAGTGTGGCTTTTTTACCACAACCGGAGTTCCTCGGCTGGCTGTAATCTATTCATTCACCGCCACATAATCAGACATCGTCTTGATGCAAGAGCAAACAATTCGCGCTGCCGTGGAATGCAGTGGCATAGGGTTGCACAGCGGCGCTCCGGTTTTCATGCGTATTTTGCCGGCGGCGCCAGGCACCGGAATCGTGTTTCGGCGCACCGACCTGGATGGCTTTGAGATCGAGGCCACGGGTCGCAACGTGGCACGGGTCAGCTACGCCACCAGCCTGATGAAAAAGGGCGTGCTGATTTCGACCACCGAGCATGCGCTGTCGGCCTTCGTCGGGATGGGCATCGATAACGCGGTGGTTGAGCTCGACAACCTGGAACTGCCCATTCTTGACGGAAGCGCTCGGCCTTTTGTGGAGATGATTGGAAAGGCCGGCATCCGCAAGCAACGGCGGCCGCGCAAGTATCTGAAAATTCGGCGCGGCCTGGAGATGCGGGAAGGAGACAAGTGCATTTCGGTCCACCCGGCTGACACTTACTCGGTCTCCTACGCGATCAATTTCCCGCACCCGCTGATTGGGAAGGAGACCTTCGAGGTGGAACTCTCCAACGGGAATTACCTGCGCCATATTGCGGCGGCGCGCACGTTTGGCTCACGCCAGGATGAGAAGACGATGCGCAATATGGGATTGATCCGCGGGGCCTCACGGGAGAATTGCATCGTGCTGACCCGCGACGGAATCGAGAATGGACCACTGCGTTTCTCCGACGAGTTCGTGCGGCACAAAGTCCTCGACCTGGTGGGCGACCTGGCATTGGTAGGCAAGCCAATTCTAGGAAAAGTGGTGGCCGACCGCGCCGGGCACGCCATGCATACTGCTCTGGTATCAACCATTCTGCGCGACAAGACGCTGTGGGAAGAAGTTACGTTGTCCCAGGAAGAAGAAAGCACCGCGAGCCCTTATGCCTCCCAGGCAGCGGCTGGATCTCACGCCTAGTTTGTCGTTGGCTCGTGGCTAGTCGGCGGGTTCGCAGGGTGGTTCATTCGGGTCGTCGTACTGAGCTGGGCTGCGGTCCAGCCGTTCCTCAATCAATCTTTGCAGTTCGGCTCGGGTCTGGTCGATGAGGGCAGTGGCAAACTGCCGGGCAGATTGTTGCCCTTCCACCGATAGTTCCTTCACTCGCATGTCCAGCAGGGGAATGTCTTCTTCGAACCAGCGCAAGGTCTTCTGCACGCGGGCGATGCGGTAATCGGAAGAAAGCATAAGAATGGAGTCTCCGGTATCACACCAGATTGCCACGGCGCGGAGGGCGTGCAAGTTACAAGGTGAATACCTGGGACGGCTGAGGGCGGACTATTGAACAGTTTCGGGGCCGGCGGCCAAGCGATCGGGGGTGCCGGCAAGCTCTTTTTCCATCTGCTGATTGAGCCAACCTTCGAGCTGTTCCTGAGAACTCTGGGGAACGTTATGAAAGCGGAACCCGGCGAGCCCTTTCATGTCGGCCCAGGCCACTTCGGATTCCACGTCCATAGCCAGCTTGATTTCCGGCAGGGTAAACTGCAGCCGGGGTGTGGCGCCCTTGGGCAGAGCTTCCTTTAACATCAGGGCGATGCCGCCTTCGCTGATGTTGGTACTGGTCGCCCGCAGCTCTCGTTCACCGAGGATGACTTTCACCAACATCTTGACTGGCTGGCGGAAATAGCGACGCCGCTCTTTCACCATGAAATTCAAGGCAGCGTTAAAGCAGCGCGAAGCGTTCAGCGCGCTGATCGGCTTCTGCAGCACGAAGTTGACTCCCATTCCGAAGGCTTCCTGGGTGGTGGTCCTCTTGCCGTTAAGAATGGCAAAGGTGACAGAATTCTTATTGCTGGGTGTAGCGCGCAGGCCCTGCAGGACCGCGAGGCCACCCTGCAAGTCGTCGCAATCAACGATGACGGCGTCAAACTTCTCAGAAATAAGGATTTCGGTCGCTTTGCGGGCCTCCTGGCAGATTTCGACGTCGATGGACAACTTCTCCAGGGTTGGGCGAAGGATGCGTAGAACCTCCGCATCGCGGCTCAAAATAAGGGACTCCAACTGCATATCGCAATTCTAGGGTCGGCGGTCACAGGCCGAAAGTGACAAAGGTAACGGGCCGAGCTTGGCCATGCGGACATCGCGAAGGATGACTTGCGCGTGGCTGGCCCCATAGGAGCGCAGTTTTCCGAACCGGAATCAAGATTCGGGAACGCGGGCATTTTTTTTGCTGGAAACTGGCCCGGTAAAACCGGACACTAGCACGCGGATATGCGCAACGCCGTTTATCTTTCCCTTGGCTCAAACGTTGGCGACCGTGAGGCGCACTTGCGGAACGCCATCGCGCGGCTGGAATCGGTGGGGCATGTGGTGGCGGTCTCTTCCTTCTATGAGACCGAGCCCGTCGAGTTTAGGCAACAGCCATGGTTCCTCAATTGCGCGGTGGCATTGGATACAACGAAGATGCCGAAGCAGTTGATGACAGCGCTGCTCCGGATCGAACAGCAGATGGGTCGAAGGCGCACGAAAAAGAAGGGTCCGCGCACGATCGACATCGACATTTTGCTCTTCGGGAACACGATCATGGATTCGGAGGAGTTGACGATTCCACATCCGGCGATGCACGAGCGGCGTTTTGTGCTGGAACCGCTGGCGGAGATCGCTTCGGAACGGCGGCATCCGGTGTTTAAGAGCACGATCCGGGAGATGCGGGATTCACTGCCCAAGGGACAGGTAGTAAGAAAAATCAAAGGCTCGCCACAGATCAACACGGATTAACACAGATCAAAATATCTTCTTGCCTCTGCTCGCACTTCTTGGTTATCCGTGGAATCGGTGAAGATCCGTGGCTGAGAACCTTGATTTCTACGGAACGATGATGCGGCTGCCGGCTTCTTGTGAGGTAACCACGGCCGCTTCTTTTTCGGGAAACTGCGCGAAGAGAAAATCGATGAAGGCGCGGGATCTGGGCCTTCCAGACGTGCGTCCTTGCGCGAGCCGCGCTAAAAATACGAAGGCCTTGAGCACATCAGAATCACGCAGGGTGGAGTAGCCGATGTGCTTCTGCTCAGCCTCGCGATACTGCTTCAGCATTTCTTCCACTTGGGCGATGATCGTATGCTGGGCTCCGCTGGCAAGGGGTTGCTCGTAGTGCAGTCCCGAATTGACGAGCCGTTCGTACTTGCTGCACAAGGTTGAGAGAGCGGCGATGAAGTCGCCGTCATTGAGGCTGCGGCCGGAGTGCGCGGCTTTGGCCAACGCGTAGGTAAGACCCATCAGGAGATGCTCGCGCTCGTAGGTGAACTGATCGGAAACTTCGACCTGCAGAAACAATGCCGCGGGATCGAGCTGGTCGGCCGAACGCGGCTTTTCGTGCTGGCGCGCCTGCTGGAGATACGGGCAATCGCTGGGACAGTCCAGCGTCACTTCCCGTTGCTCACCGCAGCATTGCGGGCAAATGCGGCCGTGGACGGCGGGACAGAAGCGTTTCTGCTTGCGGATCTCGCAGATGGCACAGCTCAACGCGTGGCTCTCCTTTTCAGCATTATGTCATCCCGGCGGCGCCCCCGCGACCGGACCGGATTTTCGGGGGATTCTGCCGGCACGCATCGCTACGCTGTTTTAGGAGATGCGCGTGCGAAACGACTTGTAAAAATGGCCTCCCAGACGTGCGTACTTGTGCAAACCCGCGTAGAATATGGGTGTTTTCCACAGGGCAGTGATTTAGGATAAGCCCTGACGGAATTAAATCGATTCTTCTCACAGGAGGAAGTATGGCTTCAGGTTTGACCAAGACGCAACTGGTCCGCCATCTAGCGGAGAAAACCGAACTGCCCAACAAGACTGCGGCGGCGTTTCTGGAGCATCTGGCCGACACCGCGATCAAAGAGACCAAGAAGAACGGCGTGTTTGTCGTGCCCGGGCTGGGCCGGCTGGTGAAGGCGCACCGCAAAGCCCGCGTGGGACGCAATCCGCAAACGGGCGAGCCCATTCAGATCAAAGCCAAGACCGTGGTGAAATTCCGCGTAGCCAAGGCTGCGAAAGACGCGATCGCTCCCAAGAAGTAGTTTGCCGCACGATCCGCGTGCAAAGGCCGGCGTGAGCCGGCCTTTGATTTTTGTACGATTCGTTTTGGGAGCGCCCATGCTCAACTGGATCATAGTTGGAATTGGCGATATCTCCACCCGGCGGGTCATTCCCGCCATCCAGGCGGAATCCAGAAGCCGTCTGCATGGCTTGGTCACGCGCGACCCGGCGAAGGCGGCGCCGTTCAGGGCGCGGGTGTGGACTTCTCTGGACGAAGCCGTTTCGGACCCGGCGGTGCAATGCGTTTACATCGCGACACCAGTTTTTCTGCATGCGCCGCAGACCATCGTTTCGTTACGCGCGGGAAAGCACGTGTTATGCGAGAAGCCGATGGCGATGAACGCAAGCGACGCGGGCGCCATGCTGCAAGCGGCGAAAGAATACGGCAGAACGCTTGGTGTGGCCTATTACCGCAGATGTTATCCCAAGCTGAAGCGGGCGAAAGAACTGCTTGAGGCGGGCGCGATCGGCAAGCCGGTGCTGGCCGAGCTCACTTGTCACATGTGGTTCGACGGGAAGGGCGACCGCAGCTGGCTGGTCGACCCGGCCCAGGCTGGAGGCGGACCGCTCTTCGACATCGCTTCTCACCGGATTGATGTGTTGAATTTCCTATTCGGCCAACCCCAGCGGGTGACGGGCCAGCTCTCTAACGTTGTGCACGCCGACGCTGTAGAAGACAACGCGACCGTCATTATCGAATACTTCGGCGGCATCCGTGGGATCGTGGATGTCCGCTGGCACTCCAAGGTGACCCGGGACGAATGCCGCATTCGCGGGACCGATGGCGAAATCGACCTCACGCCCTTGAATGGGCCTAAGCTCGTTTATCCCGGCGGTCACGAGAGCCTTCCGCCGCACGCGAATCTGCACTATCCGATGGTGGAGAACTTCGTCGACGCAGTGCTGGACGGAGCGCATCTGCGGGCAAGTGGAGAGTCGTCCATTTGGACGGATTGGGTCATTGAGCAGGCGCGGCTAGCGGGCTGAATCCTGCCTCGCCTCAGATGGCGAGCTGCGACTTCACTTCTCGGTGAAGTCGACGAACGAGGCGTTCTTGCCGAAATAGATGCGCAAGCTGCAGCGTGGCCCGACATGGGCGAAGGCGACATCCAGGTTCTCGGGGGGCTGGCTGACCTGCGCTGTATCCATGGTGGCGCGGGCGATGTCTTGCTTCTCATCGTAGGCGGCACCGGGCGTCACGTTCTTGTTGACCACCAGCGTCCACTTGTCTCTGCCAGGAAACGGATACAGCGTATAAGCGCCAACCGGGATGGTGGAATTGCCGAGAGTGAGCTGCGTCTCGGTGAACAGAGTCATGGGCGCACCACCCGGAGTCCAGGGTTTGCCATTGGAAATCTTTTCGTTTTTGGCCGGCACGGGGTTGTAGCGCACGTACACTTCGCGGCCATCTTCGAGGTTGCAGGAAGCGGTGGCCGAAGGCGGGGCCGCTTGTTGCGCGACGGAGACGGCCAACGGAAGGACCAGAAAAGAGACGAAGAAGCTAGCGCGAGGCATGCGAGACCTCCGGGGCAGAAGTTTAGCGCCGAAACAGGGCAGAGGGAAATATTGTTTTATCGGGGGTGACAGGCAGTTCTCAAGAATCGGGCTTGCGATGGATGGAAAGCTCGTTCGTCGCTGGTCTTCAGTGACGTTTTCCGACAGCGGGGCGGTTGCTACCGTGACCTTGCAGGTGCGGGTGTGTCAGGTACCGAGCGAGGAAAAACCATGTCGAAAGCGGGAATGCTGAAGATTCTTTATGGCGAAGGGGAGACAGAAGCTCAGGCAGCAGCAGCGTTAGCCTTTGAAAAGGCAGGATTTAGCGTGGAAAAGGCCATCGGGCGCAAGGAACTGGAGGAGGCTCTGAAAAAGGGTGGCTTTGACCTGGTGGTGCTGGGGCCGACGCTGACACGGAATGATCGCCATCACCTCCCGTATATGGTGAAGAAGGCCCATGCTGAAACCAGCGTATTAGTCATGCATACGGACGGGAGCAGGCATCCCTATGTGGATGCTTGCACGGATACCGGAGCCACTCTGGAACACGTAGTCGCCCGAATCCAAGGGATGAGGATCGCCGGATTGATGCCGGCCGCGGCGGCAGCAGGGGTGGGAAGGTAGGCAGTTCTCGGTTCTTAGTTCTCGGTTCTCAGTTCTCAGTTTTGCCGGGCGGCCTGCTGGCCGCCTTCTTTTCTTGATAATGAAGGCAGCTAACCCCAGACGGCGCAGGGAAGCTCAGGGGAACCATGTTTGACAAGAATCAAGATCGCTAATGCGTGGGACGATGGGCTGATACAGAGGCTCTGCGTCGCCTCCAGGCGAACCATCACGCGATGAAAGTGGAACTTGCGCTCGGATAAGACTGCATCACCGATGACGAACCAGCCTGGTAAAAGTGGAACCCTGGTGCGCGTCCCTCTCCGTTCTGGCTTGGACTTGCTATGATCGCCCGGGCAATCAACGTCCGAAGTGGCTGAATAGCGAGAAAAGCAGCTCGTGTCGATCGTCTGACTAAAATCGGGGGAGCGAAAGTCACCTCACCTACATCCAAACGGAGCGATAGTTTCTGTTGCATCAACCTTTGGAGATCAATTCTCGAGGAGGAATATGAGCGTAAGTGAAGGCGTACTTCAGGAATTTGATCAGGAGATGGCGAGCGTGCGTCGGACCCTGGAGCGCATCCCGGAGGACAGACTGGCGTGGAAGCCGCACGAGAAGTCGATGCTGCTGGGACGGCTGGCGGGACATCTGGCCGAGTTGCCGGGATTTGGCACTACTGCGCTGACCACTGACGCGTTCGACCTGGCCTCACGGCCACCGGATCGCAAGCCACTGGTGGCAGAGTCGCAGAAACACGTGCTGGCAGAATTCGACAAGAATGTTGCGAGCGCCCGGGCAGCCATCGCCGCGACCAGCGATGAGCAGTGGGGCAAGAATTGGACTCTGTCGTTTGGCGAGAGAAGAATCTACCACGGCACACGCGCGGGCGCGGTGCGGCGCATGCTGATGAATCACATGATCCATCACCGGGCGCAGCTGGGAGTGTACCTGCGTCTGAACAATGTGCCGGTGCCGTCGATCTACGGGCCATCGGCGGATGAGGGGCTGAAATAGACGAGCAGTTTCCTGGTGTCCGGTGCAGGTCTCGCCGCTAACCCAGTTGGCCGCGCGCGATGACGTTTCAGGGAATGCGGCGAGAGTCCGGCTTGGCGCCAGCAGGCTTGAAGTCCTTGGGGTAGACGACCACGCTACGGTGCAGGCCTTCGCCATCGCTTTCGGTGCGGAGATCGGCTTCGTCGCGCAGGGCGAGATGGACGATGCGACGCTCGCGCGAAGACATGGGAGCAAATTGATAGGGAGCGCCGGTCTGCCGAACTTTTTGCGCGGCGACCGAGGCGGCCATGCGGAGTTCCTGCAGGCGCATGGAGCGTTGATTCCGGCAATCAAACGAAATCTTTTCGTGCTCGCCGGAGGGAAGACGGAGCATCTCGAGCGCAAGGAGTTCGAGTGCGCGTAAGAGCTCGGCGCCACGCTCCAGCAGCAGGGCAGAGTCGGGACCGGAGAAGTCAACGAGGATCTCCGGCCTCTCCCAGTCGCGCTGGTCAGCCAGGGGCGGATCGACCGTGATGCGGTATTTGAGGTGCAGCGAGCCATGCGTGACCACGGCCTGGAGGAATTCGTTGATTTTGTTGGCGGCAGCGAGCTTGTCCATAAGGGAAGCTTTCAGCTATCAGCCGTCAGCTTTCAGCTTTTCAGCTTTCAACCGGGCCGATGCACTTCGAAGGTTTGTTTCACTCCTAGCGGTCTTAACTCAGTACTTTCCAAGACTCTCGTCGAGCCTTCCTGCTGCCGAAGGCTGAGAGCTGACGGTTGTTAGCTATTTCTCCTTCTTCCGGGCGCGCTTCTCCATCATCTCGCGCATCTCGCGGCCGAGCTTGGTGCGGTTCATGATGGCTTGCTGCAAAATCGAAATCAAGTTGCTCTCCGCGTAGTAAAGGTTCAGGCCCGCAGCGAGATTGAAAAAGATAAAGCCCATCATGAGGGGCATCATCCAGGTCATCATTTTCTGCTGCGCCGGGTCCATGCCCGCGGCCTGCGGAGTGATGCGCTGCATGAGCAGCATGCTGAGGATCATGCCGATGGCGAGAAAATGATCCGGAGCAGACAGATCGCGAATCCAAAGCCAGTGCGCGTGGCGGAGATCGAGCGCAACTCCCAGCATGCGGTAATAGGCGATGAGAAACGGGAACTGGATAAGCAACGGCAGGCATCCGCCGGCAGGGTTGACCCCTTCTTTCTTATAGAGGGCGCTAATCTCCTCGTTCATGGGCGCCTTGCGCGGATCTTTCAGGCTGTACTTCTTGTATTTCTCCTGAATCGACTTGATCTGCGGCGCGACGCGCTGCATCTTGAGCATGGACTTCATCTGCGAGATGCGCAGGGGCAGCAGCGCGATGGTAATGACCAGAGTCTGGAGCACGATCGCCCAGCCCCAATTGGCGACGACGTGATTGAACGTCCACTTGAGCCAGAGGAATAGCGGACGTGCGATCAGCCCCCACCAGCCGAAGTCGACGGTACCGCGCAGATCGGGGTGGTCATTCTTGATGGTAGGGACGTTGACCGCCTCGAGCGCGGCCAGCTCTTTGGGGCCGACGTACATCCGCTCAATGGTTGAGCCGTGAAGGCTGCCGACAGCGACCCCAAGGACATCGACGTGTGTCATCTCAGTGGAGCCGGGCTTCTGCGGGACCTGCAGGGGGTTGCGCAGCGTGACCATGGCTGCAGTGGCCGGATCGTCGGGGATAAAGATGGCGGTGAAGTATTGATCGCCCGGGCCCGCCCACTCGAATGGACCTTTGATCGTATTGCCACCGCTGATGTTCTTGATGGCCAGGCGCGAGACAAAGGTTGGGAAGATGTAAGCGGCGCGCTCGGTGGAAGCGTCATTGTGGTAGTCGAAGCGAGCGCCGGCGTAGGAGGCGGGAGTGGACTGATCTCCGAATCCCGCGGGCCAAGCGGGAGGAGCGAAGATCTCAGCGCCTTTGTAGGTAACGGACGTTTCGACGTTCAAGACGTACGTGTGATCGAAACGGAAAGTCTTGCGGATTACGAGATCCGGATCGGAGTATTCGAAGGTGACCTGAGCGGGGGCGGTGAGTTGGCCCTCGTTCGAAGCCACGTAGAGCGCGGAGTTGAGGCGATTGCGCAGAGCCTCGTCGTAGGTCCAGAGAGAGAGTGGGTAGCCGTATTTTTGAGCGGCGGCGGAGTTCACGAGATCCAGCGGGCCATTTTGAGCGTCATTGTCGAACTTTTTCAAAATCCACGACTTCACCTGCGCGCCGCGATTAGTAAACGCAATGCGGTAGAGATCATTCTCGATGACGGTTTCTATTTCGGAGGAAGCCCGCCTGGTGACAGCGGGCGGCGAAACGACTGCGGGCACGGTTGGCGCCGATGTTGGAGGGGCGACGGTAGTGGGCTGTTCCGTTGCGGTCTGCTTTTCCGGCGGGGGCGGTGAAGGGGCTAACTTTTTGAGCAGCGGCTGAAACGCAATGAGAACGACAAACGTCAATAGAAAAACCAGAAGCAGCCGCTTCTCGGAGCCGGGTTCCTGGTGTGGATTTTGGAAGTCAGGCAAAGTGTGCGTACCGTTTTGACTTTCGAACTACAGTTGGACCAATGATCGTGAAAATCTTTTTTCCGGCCAAGCCATCAACCCTTTGGCGCATGTATGCCGCAGCCTGGCCATGGCCGGGCTGCCGAGGGTCTCACCACGGGGTCATAGCCGCCTCGAGCCAAAGGATGACAGCGCAGCAAACGCGCCGCGGCCATCCACCCCCCGCGAAGCGCGCCGTAACGTTCGACTGCTTCCGCAGCGTATTCGGAGCACGACGGCACGTAGCGGCATGACGGCGGGAACATGGGGGAAACGGCACACTTGTAAACCCGCAGCAGTTGCCAGACAACGAGTTTCGCGAATCGACGCATGGGAAATCGGCTTTAGGCTTTAGGCTTCAGGCTTCCGGAAATTGCTCCTCTAGCAGCAGGCCTGGTTACCCCAGACTGCGCCTGGCCAGGCTTCACTGTGAGCTTCTCTTCAATCACTAAGAACGCGCGGCTGACTTCGTTCAATACCGCGGAGAAATCGCTGGCCAACAACGACTTCTTCGGGTTGATGACAACATCCACAGGCGGCCCGGCTTGTGGAAGAGACAGCCTGACGGCTTCGCGCAAACGCCGCTTCATGCGATTGCGCTGGACGGCACCGCCCAGGGCGCGACCGACGGTGAAGCCGACGCGCAGTTCCTGATTCGGCGCCGTGCTACGATCCGCGGCAGCCGTCTTCGGCATTTCCTGCTCCTGCCGCGTTAAATAGAAAACGGTCATCGACGCGGAAAAGTGCCGCCTTCCCTGTTTGTAGACGCGTTCGAAATCCGCGTGACGCAGAAGCCGCGCGGTGCGAGGGAAGCGGGCTGTCTTCTTTGGCGGCATCCATTTGGCCAAGGTCGAGGGCAGCGCGACCCATGAACTGACCGCTGCACGGCTACGCCGCGCAGCCCTTTGCTTCTCGTCTGAGGAAATCATTTCCACAAAAAGAGCTACTCGCGGAAACCGGGTTTCACGGAAACCCGTTTGCGCCCCTTGGCGCGGCGGCGGGAAAGTACCCTCTGGCCGCCCTGGGTCTTCATGCGCGTGCGAAAGCCATGCTTCTTGCTTCGCTTGCGCCGGTTGGGTTGGAACGTACGCTTGGGCATGAAAGATAGCTGCTCCTGATTGGAACGACGGTCTTAAGGCAAACTAGCAGTATAAATGAGGAGGCGCGACAGGAGCAAAGGGACGAGACGAGTTCTCAGTTCTTGGTCTCCGATTCTTCGCGCCTGTCGAAGTGAAGCGCCAGGAAAAACATCTGCCGGCGAGACTAGCAGCGTCTTCCATGTTGCATCATTCGCGCTGCAGTTACATCTTCGCTACTTGACAGGAGAACCGCTTCGCGTTCTGAATAGTGATTCGCAAAGAAATTCCAGCCGAAGATTTCCACGCGACGAAAAAAATTGTGCTACTATGCCGGACTGTTCTGGCTTTCGAAAGAATCTCATTCACAACGGCGAGAACGCCCGAAACAACGAACGAATTCCGCAGTACACTAGAAGTTCAATCAGCAGCTAGGTAACCAGCAGTTTTAGACAGGCGCCCTCAAACCAGCCGCCGGGCGCTGCGGCGAGCATTTCATAATATGTCAGCTCCAAGCACAACTCTCTCCTCCAATCCGTGGGCGCGCATTCTGGACGCGCTGGAAAAAAAGATCAATCGGCATTCCTACGACACCTGGTTAAAGCCCACGCGTTACAGCCACTCCAGCGGAGGAGTGTTGTTTGTGCGCGTGCCCACGGTGGAGTTCTGCCACGCGGGCGACAAATACGGCGACCTCATTCAGGAAGCGGTCGACAACCTGGGCCTGGAGTTCAATGAAGTGAAGTTCGTGACTCCGGAAGACGACCCGGCGGCCACTGTGGTGCGGCATGACGGAGGTCTTTCCGCGGCCGCTGCGGGATCCCCTCCCTCGCAGTCGCGTTTCGACTGGGATGGCGCCGCCCAGTTGAATCCGCGCTATACCTTTGACGCGTTTGTCATCGGCTCCGGAAACCAGTTCGCGCATGCCGCATGCCAGGCGGTGGCGGAGCGTCCGTCCAAGGCCTACAACCCGCTATTCCTCTATGGCGGGGTGGGCATGGGCAAGACCCATCTGATGCAGGCCATCGGCCACGAGATCAAGCGCCGGCAACCGCAGGCGGCCATCTGTTACGTGTCGAGCGAGAAATTCACCAACGACATGATCAACTCGCTGCGCTACGACAAGATGACCAGCTTCCGCGACAAGTTCCGAAACGTGGACGTGCTGCTCATCGACGACATTCAGTTCCTGGCCCAGAAAGAGCGCACGCAGGAAGAGTTCTTCCACACCTTCAACGCGCTGCACGAATCGATGAAGCAGATTGTGATCGCCAGCGACCGTTCACCCAAGGAACTGGCGGAGATCGAAGACCGTCTGCGTAGCCGGTTCGAGTGGGGATTGATCGCCGACATCCAGCCTCCCGATCTGGAGACTAAGGTTGCCATCCTGCAGAAGAAGGGGGAGCAGGAGAAAGTTACCCTGCCCACGGATGTGGCTCTTTATATCGCTTCGAATATCCGGTCCAACGTGCGTGAGTTGGAAGGGGCACTGATCCGGTTGGTGGCCCACTCGTCGCTGATCGGCGCGGAGATTACCCTTCCTTATGCGCAACAGGTGCTGAAGAACTTCATCGACTCACAAGCTCGGAAGGTGACGATCGAATCGATCCAGAAGATGGTGGCTGAGCAGTTCGGCCTGCGGTTGGTGGAGATCAAGGCGAAGAACAATTCGCGGGCGATCGTCTATCCGCGCCAGATCGCGATGTATCTGGCCAAGCAACTCACGGAAGCTTCTTTGCCGGAGATCGGCCGTCAGTTTGGCGGGAAGCATCACACCACCGTGCTGCACTCGGTGGAGAAGATTGAGACTGTCCGCAAGAATGATAAGGATTTGAACAGGTTGCTGAACAAGCTGACTGAGCAATTGGGCGGATAAATCGGGCTCAGGTGTTCTATTTCCCCGTGAGATATGCTGTCTTCCTCCGGTCCTGCTGTGAACCGCTTGTGGAAGCTGTGGAATGATGAGCTGGAATTAGAGGACGGACAAAGTTTTGATCAGACGCAAGCCAGTTCGGGACCGATTTCTAACATTAGGGAATCGCCAGGAACCCAATGAGAACACATGAGTTTGTCAGGTTTTCCACTTCTGCGAAACCCCTACTGTTACTACTGGTTTTACAGGTTTTGTATTTGATATAAGGGAAGTAATAAAAGTAGCACCGGGAGTACGGGCGTTACGGGGGATGAAGTTTATGCCGGTCGAAGCGGCCGTTGCTGCGGGAACAATGGAAATTACGGTCAGTAAGTTTGAATTGCTGCGGGAGTTAACTGCAACTCAGGGTGTGGTCGAGCGCAAGACCACCATCCCGATTCTTTCCAACTATCTTTTCGAGGCCGCGGACGGCAAGCTGTCTTTGACAGCAACCGACCTTGATCTGAGCCTGCGCACTTCGTGCAGTGCCAAAGTCAAAAAGGATGGCTCGTGCACGATTCCGGCTCGCAAACTACATGATTACGTAAAGCTGCTGCCCGACGCCGACATTACCATCAGACTCCTGGAAAACCACTGGGTCAGCATCCGGTGCGGGCGGTCAAACACCAAGATGGTGGGGATGGCGAAGTCAAATTTTCCCAGCTTGCCGGCTTTTCCGACTGCAGGCGCGGTAACGATTCCGGCGCAGGTGCTGCGGGGGTTGATCGCGCGCACCGTGTTTGCCATCTCGAATGAAGAGTCGCGCTACACGCTGAACGGTGCTCTGATGCTGCTCAAGCCGGAGTCGATCACGATGGTGGCAACTGATGGTCACCGCCTGGCGCACGTAGAGCGTGCGGGCGAGAAGTTCGAGGGCGTTTCCGGCGAAATGAAGACGCTGGTGCCGAAAAAAGCGATGGACGAATTGCGTTCGCTGTTGGATTCGACCGACGCCGAGACGATCGAGTTTGCCAAGGATGAGTCGACACTATTTTTCCGCATCGGATCACGGCTGCTGACCTCGCGGCAACTCACCGGTCAATTTCCCAATTTTGAAGCGGTCCTGCCCAAGGACAACACCAAGAGCATCACGCTGAACGCCGACGATTTGAATGCTGCGATCCTGCGCGTGGCGCAATTTGCCGATGAGCGTTCTCGGGCCGTGCGGTTGAAGCTGGAAAAGGGCGAGCTGAAGATTTCCGCATCGTCGACGGAAGCGGGCGAGTCCGAGGATTCGATTGAAGCGCCCTACAACGGGGACCCCCTCACCATCGGCTTCAATGCCGCGTATCTCGTGGACTTCCTCAAAGCTGCCGGCACCAGCGAAGTGCGCCTGGAGCTGAAAGACGCGCAGTCCGCGGGCCAGTTGCGTCCGGCTGAGGGCGATGATTACAAGTACCGCTATATCGTGATGCCGATGCGAATCTGATCGAGGCCAGGTTGCGGCTCCCTCCTGCACAATATCGGCGATAAATGTGCCGCCGCATGGAAATGCGTATTCCGTAGTTCCCAACTGCGCATTTTCGGCTCATCCAAAACAGCGCAATAGTCTTGACCTTCCCGCCGACGTGTCTTACAGTGGCGGCCATCCTAGAGGTATGGAGGGCGTTATGCTCGATGGCTTCAAGAAGTTCATCCTGCGTGGAAATGTTGTGGATATGGCGGTGGGCGTGGTGATCGGCGCTGCGTTTGGCGGTGTTGTGACTTCTCTGGTGAAGTCACTGATTGAGCCACTGATCGCGCTGCTTGTCGGCAAGCATGACTATTCGTCACTAGCGTTCCCGATCGGCGGGACCAGCTTTCCTTACGGTCTGCTCTTGACCGCGCTGGTGAATTTTCTGCTGATCGCGGCTGCAGTCTACTTCTTCGTGGTGACGCCGGTGAACGCGCTGGTGGCGCGCATGCGAAAGGACCCGGCGCCGGCCGATCCGACCACGAAGAAGTGTCCCGAGTGCCTGAGCGAGATTCCGATCGACGCGCGGCGCTGTTCGCACTGCACGCAACCGGTGATGGGAAGGGCAGCGTAGGGAGTGCGGTTAAGCTTGAATTTTTCCACTCAGGCAAGCTAGGCCGGTTTCTCTGGAGCAGCATGTCGTAACATTGCGGTATGCGGTTTCGCTGTTTCTCTTGTAGTGTGCTGGCAATGCTGCTGGCTGCCTGCCAGCTACGGGCGCAGGCGCCATCGCAGTCTTCGTCCTCATCCTCATCAACGAAACATGTCCGGAAACCTGCGTCGGTTGCGGATTCTCCATTGGACGCGGGCTCGGCCAGCAATGGGGTGTACCGAAATGCGACTCTGGGCTTTTCCTGCAAGATACCAGCGGGATGGGTCCTGCGGACGGAGGAGATGAATGAGCGCGAGGAAGAGGATCCCGCAGAGGCGAGTAAGACCGCAACGACTCCCGCGGGTCCCGGATCGCTGAAAGCAGAAGACAATCGAGCTGCGCTCGACCGGACAGCCGAGGGCGGCTGTCCCCACACAGCCGGTTGCGGACGCGTGCTGCTGGCCGCTTTTTCCCGGCCGCCGGAGGCGCGGGCCGAGGATGTGAATTCGTCGATCTTGATCGCGGCCGAAAGCGCGGCGGCGTATCCGGGGCTGAAAGAAGCGGCGCAGTACTTTGGACCGGTCAGCGAAGTTGCCAAGGCACAAGGATTCAAGGTGGTCGAAGAGCCTTACGAGTTTCCGGTGGGGACGAAGACGATGGTGCGGGGAGATTTTCAGAAGGATGTGGGCACGCGCGTGATGCGGCAGTCGACGCTGGTGATGCTGGCGCGCGGGTACGCGGTATCGTTCACGTTTATTGGTGGAACGGACGAGGAGGTTGAAGAGTTGGTGGCGGAGTTGAGTTTCGGGATGGGCGGAAAATCCGGGCGCTGAAGGCGTCGCAGTTGCGCCGGGTGCGTGAGGGTCCTATCGCTTCGTCCAGCGTGACGATCTCGTGAAAATGGAACTCCTAGGGCACTGCTGGCACGGCCTGTGCGATATCGATGGCAATGCGGGGGGGATGGAGGAGCGTGTTGTGGATGAGACAGTGGTGCACTGCAGCCTCAACACCCGCTCGGTGCTGCTCGTTCAGACCGACCGGAGCTTCGATCTCGATGCGGAAGTTATCAACTCGGGCAGGGTCTTTGAGTTTGTCGGCAGTGACGCGGACACGCGTCCCCTCGGTTGCCAACTTGTGCTTGCGCAGATATTGTGACGCGTAGAAACCGGCACAAGAGCCCAAGGAGGCGAGCAATAGCTCGGGCGGCGTCATGCCTTCGTCAAAGCCGCCATTCTCCGGGGGTTGGTCGGACGCGATGGTGTGCTGCCGGGCTTTGATTTCAAACTGGACTGCTCCGAGATGTTCCACGGTTACTTCCATAAGAGCCTCCATATAAGAAATTCAACAACTACATAGTTCCACGAGCGAGAGCCGCATCGAGATGCTTGCGCATTAACTCGCGGGCGCGGTGCAGGCGCGATTTCATCGCTGCTCTTGAAATACCCAACCGCTGTGCGACCTCGTCGCCCGTCAAGTCCTCGACATCGCGCAGTTCGTAGACTAACCGGTAGGCCGGGGGCAAGGCGTCCATGGCTTCGTTCAGAAGCTGCTTCATTTCCCGTTGAGCAAGCTGGGCCTCGGGAGGAAGTTCCGTTCCGGCGATCTCGCGGCCTTCGTCCTCCAACGTCGAGAGCTGCAAGAGCGGGAGCAATGATTCGCGCTCCTTGAGTTGCCAGCAGACGCGTTTCGCAATCTGCGCCAGCCAGGCGCGAAAAGCTGCCGAGTCCCGCAACTGATCGAGATGCCGATACGCCTTCAACAACGCTTCGATCAGTACATCTTCGGCGTCTTCCCGGTTGCCGCACACCCGGATCATCTGCCGATAGACCGCGTCCTTGTGCTGCCTGGCCAAATTGTCGAAGTTCACAGAACCATTTTGTCACTGCTGCCTCCGCAACGCGCTGGAGATTGCAGAAATCGAAGCCACTAAGGGCAAGCTTGGGACTGCTCTGCATTCGGGCCTCCGACCTTGCAGTGACTCACCGAGTTCCACGGCATCCTTGCCAGGAGAATTGCCATCGGGCAGAGGTCCGTGAGCCCCGCGAAAGTCAGTCCCAGACCGGCGAAGCTGGAGAGAAATATCCAGCGAGGATTGACGGTCAGCGCCAGGATCACGCCGATCAACACCAACAAGCCCGCGCCCAGGCGGACCTGGCGTTCCAGGGACCAGCGCGTTTTCACGCTCGCCACGACGGGAAGGCCGGCCTGGATCCAGGCTTTCGTGCCGCCTTCAAGAACCTTGATCTGCCGCTGGCAAGGCTCGAGCAGGCCGGCAGTCATGCGTGCGCGCTTGCCCGTCTGGCAGATGAGGACGATGGGAAGGTTGCGATCGAGATCATCGAGGCGGGCCTCGATTTGGTCCATCGGGACGTTAGCAGCGCGCGGGATGTGTCCGGCGGCAAACTCGGATGCAGAACGAACATCCACGAGATGGACGGTCGTGGATGGTTGACTATGCAATTCAGAGACTGAAATGGTTGCCGTCAATTTTCTGCCCTCTATACAGGAAGAGAGGCGTTTTGCGGAAAAGGATTCAGTTAACTATGAAGTTCTTGGGGTCGAAACGAGTGGGAGCCCGAGACCGTCGTTAGGATTCGCCTAGGATCGAAGGACGGTGGAACACGGTTAGTCCAGCGGTTCGGGCTGCAAGCTGATGTTCTTCTCGCCGGCGGCCTTTTTCTCCGCGTACTTTTTCATCCAGGCTTCCCAGCTTTTGCCGGCGGCCGTGTCGCGTCCGGTGAAGGCCAAGGCAGCGATGTCTGCGTACGCGATGGAGACTTTGTCGTTCGAGTCTTTGGGGAATAAACGGACGATGGAATCTTTCAGGGTGGCGGCGGAGCGGCGGTCGAAGAGGTAGCCTTCGATTTTCGATCCGTCTTTGCGGGTGATGGTTATGTCCCCGCGATAGTCGAAGGCTTTCTCCAGGGCGATACGGATTTCGTCGTCGGTGGCGAGTTGAGGAATCCAGCCTTCGAGTTTTTCGTGGATTGTGCCGGGAGCCACTTCTAAGGCGTCAGGATTTCCGGCGTTGGCGTGAGGAGGCGTCGCTTCAGCGGAGGCGTGATCGATGTGGCCGGCTTCTTTGCCTGTCATGACTTAGGCGCGGGTTTCCTGCAGAGACTCGTTTGGCGTCGCGATCTGTACCAGCGGATGCACCGGCGCGGGAGGCTCCTCCAGCAGCCGCAGCGCTTCATCATCGCGGTAGCTGGTGGACAGGGTTGCTTTCACGGTGGCCAGGAATCCACCCAGCGAGCTGAATGTGGCGTTGACCGCCGACGCCTCATAACCGCTGTGGACCATGCAGTTGGCGCAGGCGGGATTGCCCGATTCGGTGCCGTAGTTCTGCCATTCGGTAGTGGCCAGCAACTCGGCGAAAGTCTCGGCATAGCCGTCTTGTAGCAGGTAGCAGGGCTTCTGCCATCCGAAAACGTTGTAGGTGGGCATGCCCCAGGGAGTGCAGGGGTAGGTGCGTTTGCCCATCAGAAATTCCAAAAAGAGCGGCGACAGATTGAACTGCCAGTTCTTCTTGCGGTTCGAGAGGATCGCGCGGAACATGCGGCGCGTGCGGGCGCGGCCGAGGAAATGCTTCTGGTCGGGCGCCTTGTCGTAAGAGTAGCCGGGAGAAAGCATCATGCCTTCGACACCCAGGTCCATCATCTCGTCGAAGAAGGCGCGGACCGACTTCGGGTTGGCGCCATCGAACAGCGTGGTGTTGGTGGTGACGCGGAAGCCGCGCTTGAGGGCTTCCTTGACAGCGTCGACGGCGATGTCGTATCCGCCTTCACGGCAAACGGCGAGATCGTGCTCCTCCCGCTGACCGTCCAGGTGCACGCTGAACGTCAGGTACTTGCTGGGCTTGAAAAGGTGGAGCTTTTCCTTCAGCAGCAGCGCGTTGGTGCACAGGTAGATGTATTTCTTGCGGGCGACCAGGCCTTCGATGATCTCGCCGATCTGCGAGTGCATCAGTGGCTCGCCGCCGGGGATAGAGACCATAGGGGCGCCGCACTCGTCGACCGCGCGGAAACACTCTTCCGGAGTCAGGTCTTTTTTCAGGATGTGGGCTGGATACTGGATCTTGCCACATCCGGCGCAGGCCAGGTTACAGCGGAACAGGGGCTCGAGCATCAGCACGAGCGGATACTGCTTGCGCCCGGCGAGCTTCTGCCGAATCACATAGCTCGACACGGTCCACATCTGTGAAACGGGAACTGGCATTCGGTGTTTAAGGACTCCTCGGGTCTCTGTATCCTATCAGGCTCAGGAGGTTAGATGACAGTAGGAGGGCCGCGAGGTGCCGGAACTTGAAACGGCGAACTTGGACTTCAGGCGGGCTCGCAAAACAGCGCAGAAACAGGCCTAAAACGCACCAGTAACCGAGGCGATTCCGCTCCCCTGTGAGGTCGAAAAGAGGGCGCTACTGTGGTATAATTTCATTACTCGTCAAGCGGCCCTAAGTATAATAAATTTCAATAACTTGAAGTCGATTTGTGGTCGGCTTCGAGGGCTTGGGGTGAGACGATTTTTCGCCCTTGTTTTCGGTGCGAAACAGGACCCAGTTTCGGGGCAAAATCCGGGCATTCTTCACGGAGCGGAATGGCCACCAAAGAGATCAATACTCCCATCGTAGAAACCAAAACAAAAAACGGAAAAGTGACTCCGATCAGCACGAGCAACGGAGGCAACGGCGACTATACGGCCGACTCCATCAAAGTGCTCGGTGGCATGGAAGCGGTGCGCAAGCGCCCGGCCATGTATATCGGCTCGACCGGCGAGATGGGGTTGCACCACCTGGTGTATGAGGTCGTGGATAACTCCGTCGACGAGGCGCTGGCGGGGTTTGCCGACAAGATTGAAGTCACGATCCATCTCGACAACTCGATCACCGTGATCGATAACGGCCGCGGTATTCCCGTGGATGACATGGACATCGACGGCGAGAAGGTTTCCGCCGCGGAAGTGGTCATGACCAAGCTGCACGCGGGCGGAAAGTTCGACTCGTCGTCGTACAAAGTTTCCGGTGGGTTGCACGGCGTTGGCGTTTCCTGCGTGAACGCGCTCAGCGAGGATTTGGAATTGGAAATCTGGCGCGACGGGTCTACGTGGCAACAGGCCTACTCGGCGGGCGTGCCGAACGGCAAGCTGAAGAAAACCGGCGCCACCAAGCGCCGCGGGACCAAGGTTCACTTCATTCCCGACAAGAGCATTTTCACGACGGTAGAATACAGCTACGACACCCTGGCGCAACGCCTCCGCGAGCTGGCGTTTCTGAACAAAGGCCTGCTGATCACGCTCACCGACGAGCGCGCTACCGACGCCAAGACGGGCGAGCCCAAGCACTCCGACTTCAAATACAACGGCGGCATCGCCGAGTTCATCAAGCATTTGAACCGCGGCAAGCAGGTGCTGCACGACAAGCCGATCTACATGGAAGCCGAGCGCAGCGGCGTGGTCATGGAAATCGGGTTGCAGTACAACGACGGATATTCCGAGACCTTGTTCAGCTTCGCCAACAACATCAACACAGTGGACGGCGGGACCCACCTGTCGGGCTTCCGCACCGCTTTGACCAGGACGATTAACTACGCCGGGCAGCAGATGGGCTTGTTCAAGGACGTAAAAGAGAACCTGACCGGCGACGACGTCCGCGAAGGCCTGGTCGCGGTGATCAGCGTGAAGCTGTCGCAGCCGCAGTTTGAAGGACAGACCAAGGGCAAATTGAATTCCGATATTGCCGGCATCGTGACTGCCTTCGTGAACGAGCGGCTGGGCGCGTTCTTTGAGCAGAACGCGACCGTGGCGCGCAAGATCATCAACAAGGCGATCGATGCAGCGCGGGCGCGGGAAGCGGCGCGCAAAGCCCGCGACCTCACGCGACGCAAGGGCGCGCTGGATTCGGGCGGTTTGCCGGGTAAGCTGGCCGACTGCTCGGAGCGCGATCCCAACCGCTGCGAGCTGTTCCTAGTGGAGGGAGAGTCCGCAGGTGGAACGGCGAAACAAGGCCGCGACCGGCGTTTCCAGGCGATTCTGCCGCTCAAGGGAAAAATCCTGAACGTCGAAAAAGCGCGCTACGACAAGATGCTGGCGCACGAAGAAATCCGCGCCATGATCACCGCGCTGGGCACCGGAATCGCGAAAGACGATTTCGATCCGACGAAAGTGCGCTACGGCAAGATCATCCTCATGACCGACGCCGACGTGGACGGTTCGCACATTCGCACGCTGCTGCTGACGTTTTTCTTCCGGCACATGCAGGAACTGATCAAGCGCGGCAACGTATTCATCGCGCAGCCGCCGCTGTATTCGATCAAGAAGGGCAAGTCGCAGCAATACATCAAGAACGACGACGAGTTCGATAAGGTCATGCTGAAGCGCGCATCCGAAGGGCTGAGTGTACGTTACGGTGAGGGCGCTGCCAAGCTGGAGGGAGCGAACCTTTCCCGCTTCATGACCGTGCTCAAAGAATATCTGGGGTTCTTCGACAAGGTGGACAAGCGGTTGCGGGACGAGAGTGTTACCGAACTTCTGCCCAAGCTGGATTTGTCGAAGCACACTGATTTCGAAGGCGACAAGAAGACGCCGCCCAAGAAGATCGAGCGCCTGGAGCGGGAATTGAAGAAGCTGCAGAAGGAGCGCAACTTTAAGAACGTCGAGTCGCGCTTCGACGAGGAGCACAACCTGTGGGAGGTGCGGTTCATCAATTCCCACGGCGCTGAACACGTCATCAACTGGGAACTGGCTTCGAGCGCGGAGTGCCGACAGTTGATCGCGAAATTCAAGCAGATCGAAGAGTACCTGCAGCCTCCGTTCTTTGTGGAAGGCGTGGCCAAGGCCGCCGCGGTTAGCGGAAACGGCGACGAAGCCGTGGACGGCGAAGCTGCCGAGAAGGAAGACAAATCGGAAAAGAAAGCCGCGAAGGCTGTACCCAAGCGCAAGGCCGAACTGGAAACAGTGGAGAAGGCGAACGCCCGCGATCTTTTCGAATATGTGAAAAAAGAAGGCAGCCGCGGCTACGATGTGCAGCGCTACAAGGGCCTGGGCGAAATGACCGCACCTCAGCTCTGGGAGACCACGATGGATCCGGAGCGGCGCACACTACTCTCAGTGAAGCTGGAAGACATCGCCGAGTGCGAGACCATCTTCACCACGCTTATGGGCGAGGATGTGGAGGCGCGCCGGAAGTTCATCGAAGAAAACGCTCTGGATGTGAAAAATTTGGATATTTAAGACAGTGAGTGTTGCCAATGTCAGTAAAACCGTGGGTGATCGGTCTTACTGGGCCCTTCGGAAGCGGCTGCAGTCTTGCAGCGAAATACCTCGAGCACGAAAGAGGATTCACGCTCGTCAAGCTTTCTACGGTTCTCGATGAGAAGTGGAAAGAGCTCCATCCGGGTGGCGCAGTTGCACCTCGTTCTGACTTGCAGGCCCTTGGGGACGATCTTCGCAAGCAGAAGGGTCGGCAGATACTAGCTGAGATCGGCCTCGAAAAGGTCGGCCAGACTACCGAGAAGATCGTTGTAGACGGAATAAGAAATCCAGGCGAGGTAGACTGGCTACGCTTGGAATTCGGCTACCGTTTTACACTGATCGCTGTCCTTGCCCCGCCAACTATTCGATGGGATCGCATCGGCGCTCTGTCGTATCTCGACAGAGGTCTCACTCAAGAAGATTTTGCTGAAGACGATCGACGTGACTCAAAAGAAGACGTGAGTTTTGGCCAGCAGGTTACGGCTTGCATTGATCAGGCCGACATTCTCGTGGACAACTCCGATATTAAGCAAGGTGAATTCAAACAGAAAATTTTGGACTATGTTGACCTGGCTCTTGGGGTACGGTCTCGTCCCGCCCAGCCCTGGGAAATTCTGATGAACATGGCCTACTCGGCCTCACACAGCTCAAAATGCCTGAAACGACACGTCGGAGCGGTCGTCGTCGACACAGCTGGGAAAGTCGTGGGTGTCGGGTACAACGAAAATCCCATTGGCACCAAGCCTTGTATGGAGGAGCCAAAATAAAATTTCAAGTGCTACCGGGACATCGTTCGAAATGAGCTCAACGACTACAGCAGGCGAGAAGTGCATTGTCCCGTTTGCGGTAAGCCACTGTCACGTCAGGAGGGGCCGCCGTGGTACTGCAAGTCTTGCTCCGACTCAGGAAAAAAGACAGCGCTGGATGATCTCTTTTTCCCGGATCGCGCGATGAACTGGTGCACGGCGATTCACGCCGAGGTCTGGGCGCTCTTCGCAGCCGGAGAGCGAGCAAAGGGTGGAGAGCTTTACACGACTACCTTTCCGTGCTTCCAATGTGCAGAAAAGATAAAGCACAATGGAATTGCTACAGTGTGGTACACGGAAGCCTATCCAGATGCTTTCAGCCGAATACGGCTAGAGGTGTCAGGCGTGAAGCTCAGGCAGTTCGACGGCGTGCGCTCAAGCAGTTTTGAGAGGATTTTTGCTGTGAATCGTCCGACGTAGTGCCTTCCAGTTCGTCCGCGGTTCTTTGGAGCAAGGATCGTTCACGCACAGTGTCCTTCCCCCCTTCGGCTGCCCGGTTGTCCGAGAAAATCATCAGGTTCCCAGAACATCCTAGATACCGACGCGTCGAATTAACGATGTGCTGCATTGCGCCTCTTTTTCTAGTTACGATTTGATGAGTTGATTTATACGATCATTTTGTCTGTGAATACAATCCCTAGGAGAAATTTTGATGGCTCTCCAATTGCCCGGGGTTTACTTTTGGGATTCCCGTTCCCAAAAAGAGTCACAATTTTTTCTTCTTGCACACGCAAGCCGTACTCTAACCTCTTGAACTAGCCCTTGAATTCTATGTGTGAGAAATTTTGCAACGTACAAGGCCGCCTTTTTATTTCAACCCTTCCACCAGATACAAATCCGCCAGCATGCGGTGGTAGCCGAAGACGCAGGTCTTGGCGTCGGGGGTCATGTAGATGGGGCCGATATTTTCCACGCCGGCGGGATCGGAGGGCATGAGTTCTTTCCAGAGCGTGCGCTGGCTGGTTTGCAAGTCGAGTCGGTACACGCGGGCGGGCAGCTCGCCCGGTTGATAGATGTAGAGGGAGCGGCCGTCGGCGGCCCACGTGATGGGCTGCTCTCCCTGATTCAGGCCGGTAATCAGGCGCGGCTCGCCGCCGGCAACGGGATACAAGTATCCCTTCTGATCGGGGCCGATCGCCGCAATCTGCTGAGAGTCAGGGGAGATGGTGAACGCGGTGCCATTGACCCCTTCCTGAGAAATTACCTGGCTCTTGCCCGAAGCCAACTCGTAGACGTAGAAGCGGACTCCCTTGCCGGGCTCGTCGGCAGAAAACAGAATGCGCTTGCCATCCGGAAACCAGTGAGCCCAGCTGTGGTTGATGTTGTCGTTGGTGAGGTCTCGGGCTTCGCCGGAACGGGTAGGCAAAAGTTTGAACTGGGAGGGCGATTCCTGGGTCTGCGCGATCGCCCAGGTCCCGTCCGGCGACAACGCCACCGCCCCGCCTTCGCCCAGAAGGACTGCGGGTGAGCCATCCGTTTTGCGAATGTAGACTGCGTAGGTCAAGCCTCCGGTCTTGGAGTAAGCGAGCGCTCCGCCACCGCCTTCCTCATCAAACAGCAAAGTCTTTCCGTCGGCTGAAAGATCGGAGGGATAGGTGTAGTCGAGCCAGGAGAGTTCATGCTGCTTTGGGTCGTTGGCAAAGACTCCCAGCAATTCACGGCGCCAGGTCGCGCGGACCAGCAGCACCCGTCCATCCTTGGCGATGTCCAGAAGCATGAGGGCGCCGGGCAGGCGGGCTACGATCCGCTGCTTGCCATCGAGTGATGTGGCGTAGAGCGTGCGATCCGTGCCCGACTTGCTGGCGGTGAACCAGATCTCTTTGCCATCGGGAGCCCAAGCCAGCCCTTGAATGGTGAACCACTGGCTGGAAAGAAGTTTCTTGTTGCCCGCAAGATCCACAACCGAGAGCGAGCCGCTGTCATCGCCCTGCAGGGGGTGATCCGCAAAAGCGATGTAGTCTCCTTTGGGCGAGACTCGAGGGTGGCCGATCCATCCGCCGGTTTGGTACAAAGGCTTTCCTACGGGGAGTTCCAGGCGGTTGCGGCCACCCATATCGCGAACCACGGCCAGACTGCTGCCATCGGGGGCCCAGTCGGCCCACTGCACCTGCTCGAGCATTTCGCG
>Ga0116217_10000456_pt1 | contig 42636 bp, 40 predicted proteins | sample Sb_taG_6_FD_89697 | JGI IMG/M metagenome (GOLD analysis project Ga0116217, IMG submission 89697) | Peat soil microbial communities from Weissenstadt, Germany - Sb_50d_4_PS metaG | ecosystem: Environmental > Terrestrial > Soil > Wetlands > Peat | place: Germany: Weissenstadt | collected 2010-09-21 | reverse complement strand
GGTTTCCGATCCCCTGTTCACCGACGACCTGCCGTTGGGGCCGGGCGACGAGGAGTACGGCGAGCGCCGCGTCAGCCCCCGGTCGCCCGAGGACGATTCGGCCGCCGAGACTGAGAACCTGGCGGACACACTCGGGCGGCTCAAGACCGGGGACCCGTTCGTCTTCGTGCCCAGCCAGCTCGCCGTCGCGCTGTCCCGCACCGAGCGTCAGATCGCGACCATCTTCAGCGAGAACCGCCCGATGCTCCGGAAGCTCGGGTTCGATGCGTGGACCGTGGGGTCCAGCCTCGGCCCGGTCTACCTGGTCCGCCGGACAAAACGGCCCGCGCCGTGGGAGGCTCCTAACGAGAAAGAACCGGGCCGGTAGACCAACCTTTTTCGACGAGTGGAGGAAAAAACCGAACCATGACGCGATCAAATCGCGGGAGAACGGCAGAGCTAGACTTGGACCGACGAACGACCCTGGACATCCGGACGGCGAGGCCCAAGCGGGGCCTTGGTCGATTCGCCGTCGCCCTGGTGGTGATGGCAACGATCGGCGTCACCTTCGGGGGGATGGTCGCCGCGAGCGACCTCTACGGGGGGCAGACCGGGATCCTCGTGAACAGCCCGACGACGTACGGGGCGAGCGGGGCCGCGACGACTAACTTTCCCTCGACGCCCACCGTGGCGGTCGAGGTCAGCACCGACGTCACCACCACGGTGAACTCGAACGGCAGCGTCGACGCCGGCCCGTTCGGGCCGAGCGGCGGGACGGTCTGCCTGGCCGTCGAAACGGCGGGCACCTGCGCGGCCGGGGACCTCGCGGTCGTCGTGACGTTCACCGGCGCGACCACCATAACGTCCGGGTCCGACACGTTCACCCTGACGACGCTTTGGGAGAGTTCCACCGGCGACCAGATGACCAGCATCGACACCATCAACGTGCAGACTGTCGGCGGATCGGGGGGCGGCTCGCCCTTCCCCATCGCCCTGGAGTGGCCGTCGGCGACCAGCGTTCTGAACATCCAGAGCGCGACGTTCGTAGTGACCGGGACCTAGGCCGGGGTCCGCGCCGCGCCCAACCCCTTCCTCTTTTTTCAGGCCCGCTCACCGGTTGCCCGGGTCACCGCGGCCCTCCTGAAGGGGCCTGGACGCCCACGTCGGCAGACCCCGAGGGGCGCTCCGACCTCGGCGTACGGCGAGGAGCCGCAGGCCTCGGCGAACGATATTCTCTGCGGGCGGTCACCCGGCCACGGACCCGAGCAGCGCCCGCCGGTAGACGTCCGCGTACTCGGCCGCGAGCTGCGCGGCCGCTTTGCGGCCCTCGGGGAACTGGTCCGCGTCGACGTCGACCTTGAAGGCCGCCGCGGGAAACCGCGTCCTCGGCACCGCGCGGATCTCCACCGGCGCGTCGTGGCCCGGGTCGATGCCGCGCTGGAGGAGTTCCATCCCGACCTCGCACGACCGGGTCGGGTCGGCGCCGGGGTCGACTGGTAGCAGGATCAGGACGCGACGGACGACGGGCGCGGGCACACGCGCCCCGGGCCGAACGGCCTAGGTGTACCGGGCCGCGCCCGGCGGGGGCTGGTACGCCTCGCGGCGGTACGAGAGCGCCGTCGCGTCCTTGAAACGGGCGACTCCCGGCGGCAACTCGCCCGCCGTCTTCGAGCCGCGGAAATCCGTGCTGGGGACGGAGAGCGTCGGGGCCGGGGGCGTCGAGCCCGAGCCGAGGCGCGCCCCGAGCGTGCCGGCCAGGTTCGAGATCCGTGTGGGAATGTCGGCACCCGTCTGCGCGGCCGCGATGCGCGCCTGCAAGACGCCCATGTTCGCGCCGAGGATCCCTCCGCCGCCGCCACCCAGGAGGCCCCCGCTGGTCTGGTGTGTCATGCGCGTCAACTTCTCCCGGACCGTGTCGAGAAGCGCCATGCTAGTCCGAGGCGCGACTCAACGATATAGACTGCCCCCGAGGGTGTCCCGGGCAGCGCCGACGGAGGTGGTCCCGAAGGGACCCGCGATTCGCGAATCGTCCTCCACAGTGGGGGCACGTCTCTCCCCACCGGTCCACCGGCAGGAGGGAGGGCTCACGCGGCGCGATCAAGCGTACCCCGCCGCTATGACCCGATCACGGATTGCCTCGCGGATCTGCGCCGTCACATACTCTGCGACCTCGGCCGACGTCTTCTGGGGGACATCGCTCGATCGCGCGACCTTGACGAGGATCACCGGGTCGCGCGTCTTCCTCAGTTCGATAGCACGGATGAGGACGGGCACCCGGAGTCGCCTGCCGACCCCCGAGAAGGCGACCCGTTCCGTGTACCGCGCGATTACGACCGCTGCCTCGCCCCAGTCGACGACGGGGACCAGAACCTCGACCTCGAGGACAATCGGGCCGGTGTCCGCGGTCGACCTCCACATCGTCAGCTCGGCGCAGGCTCTAACGGGTCGGGGGGCGGCGGTGGCACCGGCGTAATCCGTCGGGGTGCCGTTGGTGCTTTCGGCTTCGACCGGCTCGCCTTGCGGGCCTCGAGCCGAGCGAGTCGGGCTTCGACCTCCGCGAGCCGGGCCTCGAGCGCCGAGACCCGCGAGGCCGTCGCCTCAGCCCCGCTGAGGTGTTCGTGGACCGCGCTCGTCGCCGCTCTACGAACGCGGGGCAGGATTCCGAGGCCTAACGGTCCGCTGTCCCCAGGGTCGCCGTCGCCCATCACGGGGGCACCTCCGCCGGCGCCGTGATCGGCGGCCCGAGTCGCCGTAGCGACCGGGGCCCGGGCGTCGCCGGAACGGGCGCGGTCGCTCGCGCCTCGAGATCGGCGGCGGCCGCGGCCATCTCCGCGTCGGAGGGCATGTCGCCGATCCCCACGGGTTCGGTCGCGGCCGGCATCGGCTCCGGCTCGGGCGGGGCCGTGAGCGCCGCGGCGAACGCCGCCCTCGCCTCGGCGATGAGCACGGAGATGCGCTGGAGCGCCGGCACGGCCGCGTCCAAACCAACGCCGTCGAGGACGCCCCTCGCAAACGCGGCGGCCGCGGTCCACGGCTCGACGACCTCGACCGTTCCGTCGGGCCTGACGAACCTCATCTTTCCGATCACGAGCCCGGCGAAGCACGCCCACGACGTGAACGCGATCAGGTCGATCAAGTCCGGGTCGGTCTTCGCTGGCAGCAGCCGGAGGGCGGCCCCGGGGCCGATCGCCACGACCGCGACGTGGGGCCTCTGCCCGACGACGGCCGCCGCGTTTGGTACTCGAACGAGCTGACCCCCGACGTTTCCCAACTCGAGCCGCGGGTCCGTGTCGTAGACGTAGAGTGCTAGGACGTGCTGCCCGACGTCGGGCACACGTCCCCCGAGCTGTGCCGCCTGCTTCTCGACGAAGGCCCAGGTCGCGACCATGAATCGCTCCCGCCCCTCGTACGTGCCGAAGTCCGGGGGAGTCGGGTCCTCCATCTGCGGACCCCCCTAGGTGTAGCGCCCCGTCGTGGGGACCGTCGGGGGCGGGCTCCATTCGAGCCGGGGCCGGGGCGGTGGCGGGACCACATCGGGAGGCGGGGTGGCGTGGGGGACGTGGACGGCTGAACGTGACAACACCCGGTAGGCCGCAAGGACGTCCTGTCCGTCCGTCTCTCCCGGCACCTCGCCCTCGTCCAACATCGAGCCGAGAACTCGCACGAGTTTCGGCGTCACGGAAGTCGCAAGCTGTTTCGCGACGGCTTGACCCGTTCCGCCCTCGGCGAGTCGCTTGTCGGCGTTGCGGATCAGGGAGGTCATCGCCGCGGAGTACCCGTCGACCTTCACGTCGTCGAGCGTTGACCGGCGCTCGGGCGGCTTGGTCCGCATCTCCTCGACCGCCTTCGCGATCGGGGCGAGCTTGGCGTCGAACAGGTCCCCCAGCCGGCGCTCCTCGCGTTCCTTCCGGAGCAGCTCGACCTCCCCCCGAAGACGCAGGACCTCCTCGGAGACGGCCCCGTTACCGGCGACGCCGGCCGCCTCGCGCTCGAGCCGGGCGAGGTCTAGTTCCTCGATGCGGTCGACGCGCGCCTGGCGACGGCGGCGACGTATCTCCGCGGCCGGGTCGTCCGGATTGGACATGGCCGGCTCGAGCGAGCTCGTGTTGTCGCCCCTGTAGTTCTCGACGACCAGGCGACGGGCCGCGGCGGGGGCGCCGCTCTGCGAGAGCAGCGCGTCTAGGTACGCGTAGTCGTCGGGCTGCCGTCGCGAGAAACCTCTGACGATTCCCTTGCTGTAGGAGTCCGACAGGCCGGCCTCTCGCAGGATCGCGTACAGGTTCGCGTAGAGACTCGGAACCATGAAGTTGCCCTCGAGGACGGTGTCCATCGGGTCGCCGCGCACCATGCCGAGCCCCGGGTCCACGTACGGGGCGGCGGAGTACCCGCCACCCGGGCTCCACCCGCCCGAGTCGCGACGCGGCAGCGCGCCGGGCCCGAAGGCCCCGTGCTGTCCCGTGCCGGTGGACATGCCGAGAGCCCCGATCGCCGCCGCCGCCGCTGCCCGGTCGAGGGGGGCCGACGTGGGACCTGAGGGGGAGCCGATCACAGGAGGGGTCGGTGCGGAAGGGGCGGCCGCCGAGGTCACCGCCGGGGTTTCGATCTTCTGAGGAGATTCGGCAAGCACCGCACGCACGGCGGCGACCGGTACGCCCACGGCCCGCGCGATTAGTCCGGGCGAGAGCTTCGCGTTCGAGAGTTCCCAGATCCGCGCGGAGGCCTTCCGCGCGCGCTCGAGGTCGACGGCGGTAACATCCCGTTCCTGGCCGGGGCGCGGCGGGAGCGCGTCCGAGGCCGGTCCGTTCTCCGGCAGGGTTTGGCCGTCGTGTGGCGGGAGTTCATCCGAATCGCGTCCGGCTTGTGGCTGGGAACCGTGCTTCTTTCTGGCAGGCATACGGCCGGGAACCCCCCGGTCCACGATATAGAGCGGCCAAACGCGAGCGGGTTCCTGCCACGGACCGGCCGGGGCGTCGGACGGCGCACGCTGGGGGGAGTGGTGGGGGGTTACGAGGGGGAGGAGAGGGTATATGGCCCGGCCGGGCCTTACCGGGACGGAGCCGGTCGGGTTGATGTTCGATGCGCACTTAGGACGTTTCTCATGCTCGGCACATCGGGTACCCTCTACCCGGCCGGAAACCGGCGACGGGCGGGCCTAACGGCGCTAATCACCGCCCGTCGATCACGGTCAAGGACTAGCTATATAGCGGCCTGAGAGTTCTCGTAGTTCGATTAGCGCCATGGTTTCTGAGTCCCTCCCTGAGGACGACCACCGCCACGCGCAGTGGTAGAGTACAACTCCGCCACCGGAGTGGACGTCGCCCATCCCCACATCGTTACGGTTGAGATCATCCAGGGGCCGGACGTCCCGGCGCCGTACGTCTCGGTGGAGAGCGGGACGATCACCGCGCGGATCCCGTCTCCCTCGGGCGGGACGCTCATCGCGGGGACGGTCGTCGCGGGAACGGTCCTCGCCGCCGACCTGGTGCGCGCCGTCGCGCTCGCGGCCCGCGTCCACGTAGGGGAGACGTCCGTCGAGGACGCCGCGCGGCAGCTCGGGGGACGGACGTGACCGCCGAGGCCCCGATCCTGGTCGTGTGCGGGTGGCAGCCGGGCCGGCACAACTTGGGGCGCCGGCAGGGGGCCTCGGCCCGGGAGGGGGGTTCCTTATGAGCCCGGGCCATCCGTTTTCGGAGCCTTGCGCGATATTGTCCCGCGCCGAAGGGCATACACCGCCTCTTCGTCGCCCCGTAAGCGGGACGGTCTCGCGGTCCCGGGGGCGATCCCCGAGCGGCCGGGAGAGGTGCAGGCCGCGCTCGCGGCGCTCGGGATAGTTCCTTCGAAGGTGCTGGGGCAATCGTTCCTGGTCGACCCGTTCGTCGCCGACGCCGAGGCGGCGCTCGCCGATGACCCGGCGGGCCGACCGGTGGTCGAGATCGGGGGCGGCCTCGGGATCCTCACCGCGGCCCTGGTCCGCCGAGGGATCGCCGACCTCACGGTGATCGAGCGGGACCGCCGCCTCGCCCACCACCTTCGCTCCGCGTTCGGTTCGCGGATCACCGTGCGCGAGGCGGATGCCCTCGACCTCGAGGTGCCCGCGGATGCGGTCGTAGTCGGGAACCTGCCGTTCTCGAGCGCGACCCCGATCCTTCTCCGCCTGTTCGCCCGCCGCGTTCCCCGCGTCGTTGCCCTCGTTCAGAAGGAGGTAGCCGCGCGCCTAGCCGCCGGCCCCGGCTCACGGACCTACGGCCGGCTGTCGATCGCGGCCCGCCTTTACGGTGAGGTAGAGCTGTTCCAGGAGGTGCCGGAGAGCTCGTTCTACCCGCCGCCCGCGGTCCGCGGCCAGATCTTCGTCCACACCACCCGAGACGGGGCGCTTCCGGTCCCGTCGGTCGAGCGCTTCGAGGCCGTCGTGCGGACGCTCTTCTCCTCCCGACGAAAGCAGCTCGGCAATCTCCTGCCCCAGGTCGCGGGCGGGCACGCGGAGGCCGAGGCTCTCGCGCGCGAGGCGGACTGGCCCCCGGACTGGGCCCGACGTCGGCCCGAGGAACTCCCCCCCGAGGCGTTCTTCCGACTGGCTTCCGTGATGTCGGGTGCCGCCAAGGGGCCCGCCCGCTAGAAGGGATCCGGTTCCGTCGCTAAAGGAGGGGCAGGGAACCCATCCTCCGAACGTTACGTATCGCGGAGGCCTTTGGCGGCGGTCGAGGTCGGCTCACTCGTCTTGGGGCGGCCACGGGCGGCCGCGCTCCACGAGGGTCAAGAATCCAAGGACACGGGCGTCGAACTCCGCCCGCGCGGAGAGGCTGGGGGTGTGGTCTCCCTCCGCCAGCTCGTAGTGTCGGGCGCTCGGGACCTCCGCGGCGAACCGTCCCATCATCATGTTGACCGCCGGATTGTCGTGGGCTCCCGAGATCGACAGGATGGGGATCTTCCCCAGGGTCAGGGACGCCGCGACCGGGTACGCGGGCCTCCGGCCCTCCGGTTCGTCCCGGGTGAGGAACTCGACCAGTCGGTCGTAGTTGTCCGACGTGATCCCGCGAAGGCGCGTCCGCTCCTCGGGGGGCACGCAGGGCGCCCAGAGGTCCAGGATCCGCTCGATCGCCTCCGCCTTGCGACCGCCGCGAGCGGCCTCGAGCAGCTGCCCCTCTCCGTTCGCGAACGTGTCCATGAACCGGGACTTCTCCTCCTCGGTCGGCTCGAGGTCGTGGGGGTTGCCGGCCACGAGGATGAGCCCGGGAACCCTGTCGGGGAGTCCGGCCGCGAACTCGCAGGCGATCCGCGCCCCGTCCGAGTTGCCCAGAACGAAGGCCGTGGGGAGATCCAGAAAGTTGAGGAGGGCGCCCAGGTCCTCTCCGTCCGACGCGTTGGACCGGTCCCCCTTCGAGCGCCCGTGGCCCCGAACGTCGTAGCGGACGACCGTGTGGCTCGCCGAGTACTCCGCAAGCTGGGGTTCCCACATCCGGCAATCGAGGAAGGCGGAATGGATCAGAACGATCGCAGGGCCGCTGCCGGACCGTTCGTAGTAGAGCTCCCCACCCGGAACGGGAACAACACCCCGCACTTCCGCGCCGGCCACGTGCCGACCACGTCAGCGGGTCTCATAACCTAACCCCGGCGCGGGCACCCGCAGCCGGATGAAGAACGAATCCGGGGCCGCCCGGGCGCTCGCCCCTCGATGCGACGGTCCGTGACACGCTCCTTCGGAGCGGCAAATACTCCCGAAGGCGCGCGGCGGACGGTCCGGATCCCCGCGGCGAATCAACCAAGCTTTATATAGAAGGGCAATTTGTCCAGAGTTGGTGAGTCTGATGATGCAGGGTACGCCGATTTTCGTCCTGAAGGAAGGCACGGAGCGCGAGCGGGGCAAGGGCGCCACGGGAAACAACATCGCCGCGGCCCGAGCCGTTGCGGACGCGGTGCGGTCGACCCTCGGTCCTCGGGGCATGGACAAGATGCTCGTCGACTCGATGGGCGACATTACCATCACGAACGACGGGGTCACTATCCTCAAGGAAGTCGACGTCGAGCATCCGGCGGCCAAGATGCTGGTCGAGGTCGCAAAGACCCAGGACCAGCAGTGTGGCGACGGAACGACCACCGCGGTGGTCCTCGCGGGCGAGCTTCTCAAGCGATCGGAGTCCCTGCTCGAGCAGGGCGTTCATCCGACCGTCATCACGCGCGGATTCCAGCTGGCCGTCCAGGAGGCCCGACGCCTTCTCGACACCGAGATCGCCACCGCCGTCAAGCCGGAGGATGAGGCGATCCTCCTCGACTGTGCGAAGACCGCGATGGGCTCGAAGGGGGTCCTCGGGGCGCGGGACGAGCTCGCCACGATCGCCGTGAACGCGGTCCGCAGGATCGCCGAGCAGCGTGGCGGCAAGACCGTCTGCGACGTGGACCAGATCAAGGTCGAGAAACGCCACGGCGGCACCATCTCCGACACCGAGCTCATCGAAGGGATCGTCCTCGACAAGGAGCGCGGCCACCCCCGGATGCCCACCGAGGTCAGCTCGGCGAAGATCGCCCTCCTGAACTCGTCGCTCGAGATCAAGAAGACCGAGATCGAGAGCAAGATCAACATCAAGTCGCCGAATCAGATCCAGGGCTTCCTCGACGAGGAGGACAAGACCTACCGCAAGATGGTCGAGGCGATCAAGGCCTCGGGCGCGAACGTCGTGGTCTGCCAGAAGGGCATCGACGACGTCGTGTTGCACTACCTCGCGAAGGAAGGAATCTACGCCGTCAAGCAGGTAAAGGAGTCCGACCTCCAGAAGCTCGCGCGGGCGACCGGCGGAAAGATCGTCACGGGCATCAAGGAGCTCTCGGCGGCCGACCTCGGCAAGGCCGGCAAGGTCGATGAGCGCAAGGTCGGGGACGACGACATGACGTTCGTCACCGGCTGCTCCAACCCCCGATCGGTATCCATCCTCGTGCGCGGGGGGACCGAGCACGTGACCCAGGAGGTCGAGCGCTCGCTGCAGGACGCGCTCAAGGTCGTGGGCAGCGTTCTCGAAGACGGGGTTGTCTGCCCCGGCGGCGGCGCGACCGAGGTCGAGCTCGCGGTCAAGCTCCGGAAGTGGGCGTCGAGCGTCGGCGGCCGTGAGCAACTCGCGGTCGAGGCGTTCGCCCAATCGCTCGAAGCGATCCCGTGGGCCCTCGCCGAGAACGGAGGGTTCGACTCGATCGATACCCTGATCGGACTGAGGAGCGCGCACGACGGCCCCTCCGCGAACAAGAACGTCGGAGTGAACCTCGCCGATGGGAAGCCTGCGGACATGTGGAAGCTCCGTGTGATCGAACCGGCCCGAGTGAAGCGCCAGGCGCTGAGCTCCGCGGTCGAGGTCGCGAACATGGTCCTGAGGATTGACGACGTCATCGCGTCGAAGAAGTCGGGCCCCGCGCCGCCGGGCGGCGGCGGGGGCCACGGCCACTGAGCCGACCCGACGCGTAATCCCCCTCGGCGGTCCGAAGGCTTCTTAACGGGGGCCGGGTAGGCGCGCCGGCATGAGGACGAAGCCGGTCGAGGGGGTCCTCCGCCTGGACGTCGTGGCGCTCGACCCCAGGCCTGCGGCGTACCTTTCCTACGATGGACTCGCGGGCTTGAGCCAGCGCCCGATTCTTCGCGACCTGTTCGAGGAGCTCGAGCGCAAGGGCGCCGAGGAGGCACGCAAGTTCCTGGACGCGCTCCGACGGCACCACTCGGGCCAGGTCCATGTCTACTTCTCCGACTACGTCAGCTACGGGATCGGAGGCGGGGACGCCGCGGCGGAGTTCTTCCTCGGGACGTTCCTCCTGCTCCACGAGCCGGCGAAACCCGCGGGCAAGGACCCCGCGGTCCCCGAGCAGCTCGCCCTCTACCGCGCCGCGGGCGTTGAGCGCCTGTCCCTTGAAAGGCCGACGGCCTAGGCCCGACTCCACTACGAGCCATTTTTTACCCGCCTCCCCTCGCTCCTGAGGGAACGAACCGTGGAGGAGACCCGGCTCGAGGCGGAACGGCGCGCGAAGATCGCTCGCTGGCGCAGCGCCGGGAAGGAGCCGTACCCCTGGTCGTTTCCTGGCCGCGTCGCGACGGACCTCGTTCGCGCAGCCTGCTCGAGCCTCGAACCCGGGGCCGTGGACAGCACGCGTTCGTTCCGGGTGGCCGGCCGCCTCAAGATCGTCCGGGAGCACGGGAAGACCGCTTTTGCGGACCTCGAGGACAGCAGCGGTTCGCTCCAGCTCCTCCTCCGCGCCGACGTGCTGGGAGAGGACGTGTTCCGGGCCTGGCTTTCGGACCTCGACCCGGGCGACATCCTCGGGGCAGACGGAGCGGCCGCGGTCTCGCGTCGTGGAGAGCCGTCGCTCGAAATCCGCTCGCTGACCCTGCTCGCGAAGGCGATCGCCCCGCCGCCCGAGAAGTATCACGGGCTCCAGGACGTGGAGGAACGGCTCCGGAGCCGGTACGTCGAGCTCCTGTCGTCCGCCGAGAGTCGACAACGGTTCCGGGTGCGGGCAGCCCTCATCGGCGAGATCCGCCGCTACTTCGACAGCGCGGGCTTCGTCGAGGTCGAGACCCCGGTGCTCCTGCCGGTCGCGAGCGGCGCGGCCGCCGCTCCCTTCGTCACCCGGTCGAACTACCTCGACGAGGAGGTCCGGCTCCGGATCGCCCTCGAGCTTCCGCTGAAGCGGCTCCTCGTCGGAGGGATCGAGAAGGTCTACGAGCTCGGGAAATCGTTCCGCAACGAGGATCTCGACACCACCCACTCGCCGGAGTTCACCGAGCTCGAAGCCTACTGGGCGTACGCGGACTACAACGACATGCGCGCGTTCACCGAGGGGCTGTTCGTGTGCCTCGCCGACCGGGCGGCCGCACTGCTCCCCGATTCGCCCACGGCCCAGAAGGGGGCCGAACTGTTCCGCCCGCCGTTCCCGACGGTCGATTTCGTCGAGGCGCTCGAGAAGCGCATGGGCGTCCCTGACCTCCTCTCGAAGTCCCGCGACCAGCTGCGGGAGCTCGCGCGAAAGGCCGGCTCGACCGTTCCGGACCGGTCGTCGACCGGCACGTTCCTCGACAAGCTGTTCGAGCACTACGTGGAACCGACGTTCGAACGTGTGACGTTCGTGGTCGACCACCCCGAGGTGACCACGCCGCTCGCGAAGCGCCACCGTTCGAAGCCGGGCCGGGTGGAGCGGTTCGAGGTGTTCTACCCCGGCTACGAGCTCGGCAACGCCTACACGGAACTCAACGACCCTGACGAGCAGGAGCGCCGATTCCGCGAGCAGCTCGGCGAGCGGGGCGACGACGGCTACGCCTACGACGCCGATTTCGTCCGCGCCCTGCGATTCGGGCTCCCGCCATGCTCCGGGATCGGCCTGGGGGTCGACCGGATGGTGATGGCGCTCACCGGGACGACGTCCATCAAGGACGTGATCCTGTTCCCGCTGGTCCGGTCGCGCTGAACGTGGCCCCGCGGCCTTATACTCCCGCAGGTCCGATGGGCATCGGATGAGCGTCGAGAGCGCCGCCGACGAATCGGTACCGCTCTCGATCGAAGGCCTGACGATCGACTACGGCGAGCGCCGGGCCGTCGACTCTCTTTCGCTCGCGCTCCGCCCGGGGGAGATCTACGGTCTCCTCGGGTCGAACGGCGCCGGCAAGTCGAGCACGATCAAGTCGATCGTGGGCCTCGTGCGCCCACGCTCCGGCAGGGTACGCGTCTTCGGCCGGGATGTCACGGTCGACGGGCTGAGCGCGAAGGCGAAGATCGGCTATGTTCCCGAGACCTCCCTCCTCTACGAGTCCCTCACGCCCCGGGAATTCCTCGAGTTCATCGCCGGGGTACGCCGATTGGATCCGGCGGCCGCGACCGAGCGCATGCGGGCGTACGCGATCGCGTTCCGCCTCGAATCGGAGCTCGAGGAGCCGATCGCCTCCCTCTCGAGCGGAACGCGGCAGAAGGTCCTGATCATCGCTGCGTTCCTCCACACGCCGCGCCTCCTGGTGCTCGACGAGCCGATGAACGCGCTCGACCCCCGGAGCGTGCGGATCGTCAAGGACCTGGTCGTGCGCTACGCCGGCGCGGAAGGGCGGGCCGTGCTGTTCTCCACCCACACCATGGAGGTCGCGGAGGAGCTCTGCCACCGGGTCGGCATCCTCGACCGGGGCGTCCTTCTAGCCGAAGGGACGCTCAACGAGCTCCGCGGTCGGGTGGCGCACGGAGACGCGTCGCTAGAGGAGGTGTTCCTCCGGCTCACTCAGGAGGACGAGGGGCTCCCGGCCGCCATCGCCCTCTTGGAAGGGTAGTGGGATGGGTTGGCGGGACGCCTGGCGGCTCAGCCGTACGCCGCTCGCCGAGGTCTCGTTCCAGGCGATCTACGCGTTCCGTCAGGGAAACCTGCCCCCGCCGGGGCCGGCCCGCCTGCTCGCCGCTCGCGCGCGCCGGCGCGTCGCCCAGAGCAAGGCGCTTGTGGGGTTCGTCCTCGGGTTGATCACTGTCGGAGCGGCCGTCCTCCTCCGGGTAGGGACGGCGGGGAGTGCGACCCTCGCGTCCTACGCGCTTCCTCCCGCGGCGTTCGACGCCGGGGTCCTTACCGGCCTGCTCAGCATCGACGTCGCCCTGCTCTGGTGGACCGGTCTTCAGATGCTCACGACGTTCCTCAGCTCGGGGGCGCTGCCGGTCCTCGAGTCCCTGCCGATCGACGAAACGACCCTGCGTAGGACCGCGGGGATCGTCTACCTCAGAATGTTCGACGTCCCCACCGCGGTCGTCCTGGTGGCGACCCCGCTCTTCGTGGGCATCGCCCTCGGCCCGCTCGCCGGCCTCGCGACGGTGCCGGGCGCCCTCACTGCGGTGACGTTCGCGCTCGCCCTGTCGTTCGTGACCGGCCGCTTCTTTGTGCGGAAGATCCAGGGTTCCCGCGGCGGGGGAGGCCGAACGGTGGTCCGCTGGGCTCACCTGCTCCTCTGGCTGATCCCCGCGGTCGCCGTGCTCGGGTTCGTCTCCGCCGGTCCGGTGTTCTTCACCGTCCTAGGCGGCGCGGCCTCCGGGAGCTCCCCGACGACCTTCGAAGCGCTCGTGGCCGCGTACCCGTTCACGCTCGCGATGCTGCCCGCCCTCGCCGCGGTAGGTCCCCGCGGTGTCTCGCTAAGTTCCGTAGCGCTCCTCGAGTTGGCCACCGCTTCGGCCGGATACGTGCTGCTGGCAGTGTACGCCTCGCTCTGGATGTTCGGGTCGGTCCGGTCGGCGTCCCGCCTTCCCACGAGATCCTCTCGGCCGGGGCCCCCTCCTCAGTACGAGCTCCGCCCGCAGCGTCCCGCGCTCGCGGTCATGACCAAGGACCTCCGGACCGAGAGCCGGACGCCCGGCTACGCCTTTCTCATCCTCCTCCCGATCCTTGATTCGGTCGCGATCGGGCTCGTGACGCTCGCTGACGCCCCGGGCCGGGCCGCGGCCCAGAGCCTGGCCCTTGCCGCCGTCGTCGCCGCGGCCCTCCTCGCAACCTTCTTTGGCCCTGCCTTCTTCTCCATCGAGGTGGTCGCCTACTCCTACGGCCGGTCCCTCCCGCTCTCCAACCGGAGCGTCATCCTGGGGAAGGCGGCACTGATGGTGATTGTCTATCTCCTCGCCGGGGTCATCGTGCTCGGCATCACCCTCGTCCGCGTTTCCGCGCCGTGGGTCTTCTTGGGATTCGTCGCCGCGGAGTTCCCGGCGGTCCTGGCGGCCGCCCTGCTCGAGCTCGGGATCCTCTTCCGGTGGTCCCGCGCCCGCGGGGTGCCGGTGTCGAACCTGTACGCCGGTGCGTGGACGGCTTTGGTCGTCGCCATTCCGGGGCTCGTCGTGGCGGCCGCCCCGCTCCTGGCCTACGGAACGTTCGGGTTCGTCGTCATGGCCGCGCTCTCGGTCGGGGAGCTCGCCGTCTGCGCTCCCCTCACGCTCGGGAGGGAAGGGTCCTGAGCACCCCGACCCTTCCGTCTCGATTCGAGCCCGGACCGATCGAGGCGCGTTGGCAGGCCGAATGGGAACGCGAGGGAGCGTTCCGGGCGCCAGGGCAGCCCGATTCGACGGGTTTCTCTCTCGTACTCCCGCCGCCGAACGTGACGGGGGCCCTGACCCTCGGTCACATGCTCGGCGACACCGTGATGGACGTGCTCGCCCGCTACCACCGGATGCGGGGCGAGCCGACCCTCTGGGTGCCCGGGGTCGACCACGCGGGGCTCGCCACCCAGGTCGAGGTCCGGCGCCGCCTCCAGCGGCAGGGGACCGTGTTCGAGGACCTTCCGCGCGAGGTCGCGCTGGCGGAGATCGAGCGATGGCGCGCGGAGCACGAGCGTCGCATCGTCGAGCAGATCCGCGCGGGTGGGTTCTCGGTCGACTGGACCCGCTTCCGTTACACGATGGACGCGGCGAGCGTCCGTGCGACCCGCGAGGTGTTCGTTTCGCTGTTCCGCGAGGGTCTCGTGTACCGCGGGGAACGGATGGTCAACTGGGACCCGCGGCTCCGAACGGCCGTCTCCGACCTGGAGGTCGTGCACTCGGAAGAGGAGGGGGACCTCCTCTTCGTCCGGTACGCGTGGGCCGACGGGGCGCCGGAGGGCATCCTCGTCGCGACCGTGCGTCCCGAGACGATCTTCGGCGACGTCGCGGTCGCCGTCCATCCCGAGGACGAGCGTCACCGGGGCGAGGTCGGGCGCGAGGTCGTCGTACCCCTCACAGGGCGACGCGTTCCGGTCATCGCCGACCGGTCGGTCGACCCGCTGTTCGGCGCGGGCGCCCTCAAGATCACCCCGCGACACGATCCGATCGACCGAGAGATCGCGATGCGGAACCCGGGGTTGGCGACGCCCACCGAGATCTTCGACGAGCAAGCGCGCCTCGTCGGAGAGTGGGTTCCCTCCGAGTTCCGGGGGCTCGACCGGGACGAAGCGCGCGAGAAGACGACCGCGCGTCTCGAGCAGGAGGGCCTCGTAGTCCGCCGGACCCGGTATCGGCACGCCGTGGCCCGGTCCGAACGGTCGGACGCCGTGATCGAGCCGCGCCTCTCGACCCAGTGGTTCGTCCGTATGGCCCCGCTCGCGACCCCGGTGGTCGACGCGGTCCGGCGCGGCGAGATACGTATCCATCCCGAGCGATGGAACCGGACCTTCTTCCGGTGGATGGAGGAGATCCAGGACTGGTGCGTATCCCGACAGGTCCTCTGGGGCCACGCGATCCCGGTTCACTACTGCAAGGCGTGCGGTGAGGCGACCGCCAACGTGGAGGTTCCGACCGAATGCCCCTCGTGCCACGGGCGCGACCTGGCCGCCGACCCCGACGTGCTCGATACGTGGTTCACCTCGTGGCTCTGGCCGTTCGTCGCCCTGGGATGGCCCGAGCGCACCGCCGACCTCGAACGGTACTATCCGACGAGCGTCCTCGTCACGGGTCGGGACATCATGTTCTTCTGGGTCGCCCGGATGATGATGGCGGGGTATCGATTCATGGGCGACCGACCGTTCTCCGACGTGTACTTCACCGGGATGATGCGGGACGAGGCCGGTCACCGGATGTCGAAGCATCTCGGGAACTCCCCCGACCCGCTCGAGGTCATCCGGGAGCGGGGCGCCGACGCGCTCCGGTTCGCCTTGGTCTTCCCGAATCCCACGGACGAGGACTCCTCCTTCGGAGCGGCGACCCTGGACGGAGGCCGGAACTTCCTCACGAAGCTCTGGAACCTGGTCCGGTTCTCGCTCGGGCACATCCCACCGGGAACCCCGGCCCCCGAGAGTCCACCGGCGCTCGTGCCCGGAAGCGCGCTCGAGAACCGGTGGATCGTGGAGCGGTACCAGAGGACCGCCGCCGAGGTGGACGCCGCGCTCGCCGCGTTCGAGCCGTCCCGGGCCGCTACGGCGCTGCACACGTTCGTCTGGCACGACCTCGCGGACCGCTACGTGGAGATCGCGAAGGACGCGCTCTTCGGCCATCGCGGAGAGCCTCTCCAGCGCGAGACACAGGCGACGTTGCTCTTCGTGGTGGAGCGTACCCTTCGCCTTCTCCATCCGTTCGTCCCCCACGTCACGGAGGAACTATGGCATGCGATCCCGCACGAGGGACCCCTGCTCGCCCGCGCCGGCTGGCCCCGCAGTGCCGAGGTCAGCCCCGACCCGATCGCCGAGGTCGAGATGGGCCCCGTCCTCGAGGCCGTTCGGCTCTTCCGGAACCTCCGGGCGGAGGAGCACGTGGCGGTCTCCCGCACATCCCGGGCCTGGATCCGTCCGTCGGGTCCCGAGATCGAGCGCGTGCTCGTCTCCGAACGGGCCACGACGGCCCGCCTCTCCCAGATCGGGGAGCTCAGCTTCCTGGACGCCTCGGCGCCGCCGCCCCCGGGGACCGCGAGCCGCGTGTCGTCCATCGGCGAATTCTACCTCGAAAGACCCGCGGGCGGCCCGGGCGGCTCGGCGGCCCTCGAACGCGAGCGAGAGATGCTGGCGGGGCTCCTCGCGAAGACCCAGGCTCGCCTCACCGATACCGGATTCCGAGGCCGGGCTCCGGCCGAGGTGGTGCGCGAGGCCGAGGCGAAGGCCGCAGAACTGAAGGAACGGATCGATCGTATCGACCAGCGTATCCGCGAGGAGACCCCTCCGTGACGCCGAAGACCCGTCCCCCTGCACCCCGGCAGCCCCGTCGCAAGACCGCGCCCGCACCCCCTCCGACCGCATCGATCGAGACCATCCCTCTCGCGGTCGGGAAGAAGGCGCACCCCGCAATCGGACTCGGCCTCTGGGGGCTCGGCCGGTGGACCGGCGAGGACGAGGCGCGCACGAAGGCCACGATCGCTCGGGCCTACGAGAGGGGCCTGCGATGGTTCGATTCTGCGGAGGTCTACGGCAGCGGCCGTTCGGAGAGGGTCCTGGGAGAGGTCCTCCACCGGACCTCGGCCGCCGGCACGGACGCGTACATCGTTACCAAGGTCTCGTGGGAACACCTTCGACCGACGCAGGTCCGGGCGGCCCTGGTGGGCAGCCTGGAGCGGCTCGGCCGGAGCTCCGTCGACCTCTACCTGATCCACGCCCCCGACCCGCGAGTCCCGATGGCGGGCACGATGGCCGCCCTGGAGACGCTCTGGAAGGAGGGAAAGGTCGGAGCGATCGGGGTGTCGAACTTCTCGCAGGAGCAGCTGGAGGAGGCGTCCCGGCACCTCGCGGAGACACGGATCGTGGTCAACCAGGTCCGCTACAACCTGTTCGACCGGGACGAGGCGGACCCGGTGCTCGACTACTGCCGGTCGCACGGCATCCTGCTCGAAGCGTACACGCCGCTGGCCCGCGGCCTTCTCCACGGCCGCTACCTGGATGGAAAACGGATCCCGGCCGAGGTCCGGAAGTTCGCCCACCGTCTGTTCGAGCCGGACCGGCTTCCGGAGATCATCCAGCGAACCCAGGAGCTTCGCGACCTTGCCACCGAGGCGAAGGTGCCTCTCGCTTCGATCGCGTTCCACTGGCTGCGCAGCCGAGGCGCCGTTCCGGTCTTCGGCGCCAGCCGGCCGGAACAGGTCGATCATAACCTCGCGGCGTGGGCGGTGCGACCGCCCGCCAAGGTCCTCGCGCGTGCGGACCGGATCGCCCAGGGAGTCCGTGCTTAGGCTCGTCGCGTTCGACATGGACGGGACGCTCGTCGACGTCTCGAGCTCGTTCGCCGCCGTCCACGAGCACTTTGGCGAGAAGAACCCGGAAGGACTCCGGCGCTTCCTCGCGAACGAGATCGACGACGAGGAGTTCATCCGCTCCGATATCGCGATCTGGCGACGACACGCCCCGGACCTCACGGTCTTCGACCTCGAACGGATCCTCGACACGGTGCCCCTGATGCCGGGAGCCCGGCGCCTGGTCGATGGCCTTCGGAATAGGGGGGTCCGTACGGCGATCGTGAGCGGGGGGATCGACCTCCTGGCCCGCCGCGTGGCGCGGGAGCTGGGGATCGACGTCTCCCTCGCGAACGGGTTCCGGGTCACGGCGGACGGACACCTTACGGGCGAGGGGATCATCCGGGTGCCGATCCACGGGAAGGAGGGGGTCCTCGCCGCGCTCCAGCAGCAGCTCGGGGTCGCCCCGGCGGAAACGGCCTCGGTGGGCAACTCCGAGATCGACGTGGGCCTCTTCCGGCGCAGCCGGATCGGGATCGCGTTCCTCCCCGAGGACGACGCGGTCCGCCGGGGGGCGACCGCGATCGTCGCGGAGCGGGACCTCGCCAAGGTACTGGACGCCCTGGCCGTCTTCCCGCGCGACTGACCGCCGGGAATCCTTATCCCCCGCGATTCGCTGATTGCCTCGCCGATGGAGTCCTACGAGGTCATGCTTGAGCGCACCCGCGCCAAGCTCCCTCCCGTCCGAGCGGGGGGCGAACGGTTCCAGGTCCCGGAACCGGACGTCATGTCCGACGGACGGAGCACCGTCATCCGCAACCTGCAGGAGATCGCCGGCGTGCTCCGCCGCGAGCCCGAGCACCTGATCGGTTACCTGGCGAAGGAGTTCGGCTGTCCGGGGGTGCTCGACCTCCCGCGCGGCGTGCTGAAGTCGCGACTCGCGAAGGAAGCGCTCGCGGCCCGGGTCCGGGAGTACACGGCGAAGTTCGTGATCTGCTCGGAATGCAAGCGCCCGGACACGCACCTCCAGAAGGAGGGGCGTCTCACCCTGCTCGTCTGCGAGGCGTGCGGGGCCCAGCGACCGGTCACGGTCCGGCGGGTGGTGGAGCCCGAGAAGCCGAGGACACCCGTCACGGTCGGCGAGGTCTACCGGCTGACGATCGAGGACATCGGACGGCGCGGCGACGGGGTCGCGAAGAAGGACGGGTTCGTCATCTTCGTGACGGGCGCCAACCAACGGGGAGCGACGGTCAACGCGAAGGTCACGAAGGTGCTGGGCAACAACGCGTACGCCGTCGTCCAGCCGTAGGCCGTCATGGCAAACGTCCGCTGGTTGGGTCTCCTCGCGCTCTACATCGGAGCCCAGATCGTCGGGCTCGCCCTCGCGAACCCGTTCCGTTCCGAGGGGCTCGCCTCGAACGCGAACCCACAGAGCCCCACGGCCCCGATCGCGCTCATCCTCGTGATCGTCCTCGCCCCGCTGCTGATCCTCCTCCTCGCCCGCCGTCAGGGCGGGGTCGGTGCGCTGCGCCAGCTGATCCTGCTCGGCATCGCGGGGTCGCTGTTCTTCACCCTCTACGCGACCTTTCTGTTCCTCGAGCCCTCCGGTGCCCTCCTGCTGCCGCCCTACTCCGCGGAGATAGGGGTCGACCCGGCGCTCATCCTCGCCGGCATCGTGTCGGCCGGCCTTTACATGGCCCTCCTGATGGACCCCCAGTGGTACATCGTCGACCTAGCGGGGTTCGTGGCCGGGGGCGCTCTGATCGCGATCCTCGGGATCTCGTTCGGCATCCTGCCGGCGCTCATCCTTCTTTCCGCGCTCATGGTCTACGACGCGATCGCGGTCTATCGGACGAAGCACATGGTCTCGCTCGCGGACGTGGTCACGGAGATGAAGCTCCCGATCCTGATGGTCATGCCCGACCGGGCGGGCTACGATTACACCGCCGCGCCCACGCTCAAGGAGCAGCGGGGCCAGCCGGTCGAGGAGCGGGCGGCGATGTTCATGGGGCTGGGGGACATCGTCATCCCGGGAACCCTGGTCGCCTCGGCGTTCGTCTGGCTTCCTACCGTCCCCACGGTCTTCGGGATCGGGGCGAACCTGGTGGTCGCCCTCGCGGTCATGCTCGGGTCGCTGGTCGGCTACGGGGTCCTGATGCGCCTCGTGCTCGGCGGGAACCCCCAGGCGGGCCTGCCGCTGCTCAACGGCGGTGCAATCGCGGGCTACTTCGTCGCCTACTTCCTCGTCTTCCGGTCCCTCACGTTCGGCCTCACGGGAGGGCTTTAACTCCGGACCGCTCCCAGGCCCCGTGCCGCGCAAGGTCCAGGACGTACGGGTCGACGACCGACCGTCGCTCGACACGCTCGCCCGCCGCCTGGAGGAAGGCGGAGGGTTCAGCGCGAAGGGCGTGGCCGAGGGGGTCGACCTGCTGGCGCGGATGCTCTCCGACCCGGAGATGACCGTCTTCCTGTCGTTCCCGGCCGACATCGTCGCTACCGGCACCCGCGGCGTCCTCGCGACGCTCGTCGACAAGGGCTACGTGGATGCGGTCGTGACGACCTGCGGCACGCTCGACCATGACCTGGCTCGGTCGTTCCGGCCGTACTACCACGGCGAATGGAACCTCGACGACGCCGCCCTCCACCGCCGCCACTTGTACCGGCTCGGGAACCTCGTGATCCCGGAGGCGAACTACGGCGCGATCCTCGAGCGCAAGATGCAGGCGCTCCTGAAGCGCCTCTGGGACGACGGGACGCGCTCGCTGTCGACCCGGGCGCTCTCGCGCGCGATCGGCGCCTCGATCCCGGACCGGGCGCGCTCGAGCATCCTTCGCGCGGCGTACCGGCGGGACGTACCCGTGTTCGTTCCGGGGATCACGGACGGCGCGGTCGGGTCGCAGCTCTGGCTCTTCTGGCAGGACCACAAGGCGCTCTCGCTCGACCTTCTGTCGGACGAGCAGGAGCTCTCCGACCTCGTCTACGGCGCGAAGCGGGCTGGCGCAATCCTCCTCGGTGGAGGGATCTCGAAGCACCACACGATCTGGTGGAACCAGTTCCGGGGCGGGCTGGACGCGGCGCTCTACATCACGACGGCCGTGGAGTGGGACGGCAGCCTCTCGGGCGCCCGGACCCGCGAGGCGATCTCCTGGGGGAAGCTCAAGCCGAAGGCGCGCCACACGACCGTGGAGGGCGACGTAACCCTGCTCCTGCCGTTCATGGTCGGGGCCGCGCTCGAACGGATCGCCAAGTGAAACCTCGCCCTAGCCGTGGGGTATGCGCCCCCGCGATTCCCGGGGAGGATTTATGCGAACGACCGGCTCCGGCGCCGTCACGGGCCCGTAGCTCAGGCCGGTAGAGCAGGCGGCTCTTAACCGCAAGGTCAGGGGTTCGAATCCCCTCGGGCCCGGCCCTTCCCCGTTCGCCGATCCCCTTCGAGAGCAGGTATCGGCGAGCGGCCTCGCGGTGACGTGACCGGACTGGGCGGCCGTCACCCCAGCGGCTCGACCGAGGGTTAACAGGACTTGACGGGAGCTTGATGCCGTTCGTCGCCGAAGACTGCCCCGGTGATTCGTGGGCATGCTCGCAGACAAGAAGGCGGACCTTGCAGGACCGGGTATCGGCAACTACGACGAGTTGGAGCGGGTGCTTCCGAACGACTACCGGTCGCGCCTATCGCCGCGCGAGACCCAGCAGGCGATCTACGCGGTGAAGTCGTACATCGAGCAGAACCTCTGCAAGGAACTGAACCTGATGATGGTCCAGGTCCCGCTGATCGTGGACGCCGACGCTGGGGTCAACGACATGCTTGACCGGGATGGCTCCCGAACGCCGATCCCGTTCCACATCAAGAACGACTACGACCGCCACCCCGTCAACGCCCAAGTCGTCCAGGCGGCGACCAAGTGGAAGCGCATGGCCCTGCGGGAGTTCGGTATGGTCCCCGGGGAAGGGCTCCTCACGGACATGCGAGCCGTCCGGAAGGACTACTTCCTCGACCACGACCATAGCGCCTACGTGGACCAGTGGGACTGGGAGAAGGCGATCGAAAGCTCCGACCGTACCCTCGAGTATCTCCGTACGACAGTTCGGAAGATCTGGAAGGTCATCACGGGGGCCGAGCGCCACGCCCAGTCGTTGTTCCCTCAGCTCAAGGACCCGAGGTACCCGAACCTCCCTGAGGAGATCCACTTCCTCCACGCCGAGGAGATCCTCGAGATGTACCCCGACCTCCCGCGGAAGCAGCGGGAGACGCAGCTGGTCCAGAAGTATCCGGCCGTCTTCATCTTCGGGATCGGCTGGCCGCTCAAGGACGGGTACCCCCACGAGATGCGCGCCGCCGACTACGACGACTGGGTGACCGAGACCCGGTCGAAGGACGGACGGCCGATGCACGGGCTGAACGGGGATATCCTGGTCTGGAACCCGGTCACGAAGCGGCGTCACGAGCTGATGTCGGGCGGCATCCGCGTGGACCCGGCGAGCCTGCGCAAGCAGCTCGAGATGTCCGGCCAGCTCGACTTCCTCAAGTTCCCGTACCACCAGGCGATCCTCAACGGCGAGATCCCCCTCAGCATCGGCGGCGGGATCGGTCAGTCCCGCACGCAGATGCTCTTGCTGCGGAAGGCCCACCTCGGCGAGGTCAGCGTGACGGTCTGGCCCGAGATCCTGAAGGAGATGTGCGCCCGGAAGAACATCTTCGTCCTAGAGTGAACGGTCGGACCCGCCCCCGGAGGGCGGGGCATCGGGGCCGGGCATCCGCCCGGGCCCCGGCGTCGGTGGAACGCCGCCGGGCTGCGTCAAGAGGAGTTGACGCGGGATTCTTGGAGAAAAGGGGCCACTACGGGCTAGGTCGCTATGCCGGATTCCGCACCCGCCACCTTGCTTGACCATCTTCGACGCGAACAGGCGAACGCCACGTGCCTCTACCTTCAGTACAAGGGGTATCACTGGAACGTCTCGGGCTCGCTCTTCCGAGAGCTCCACCTAATGTTCGACGAGCACGCCAAGACGGTCCTCGACACCGCGGACGAGTTCGCGGAACGCCAACGGATGCACGGTGCGAGGGCCCCCTACACGCTGGACGAGATGCGCACGCTGCAGGAGCTCCCGGCCGAGGACGGCCGCCCCGCCGACGCCGGCGAGATGCTCGAGCGCCTGCGCGAGGCCCACCTCGAGATCATCGGGGGACTGAAGGCGGCCTTCCAGACCGCGGAGGAGATCGACGACCCCGGGAGTGCGGACCTCTTCGCACGAACCGTCCAGCTGCACGAGAAGATGGAGTGGTTCCTGCGTGAGCATCTGGTCGAGGCGGCCGTTCCGTCGGAAGGTCTTCACGCGGGGACGGTCACCTCAGCAACGATCGTGACCTCCTCTCGGTAAGCCGTTCGCAGGAGCCTTCGGGCGGCCCGACCGCGTTGGCGCGGTCCTCGGACGCCGGGAGATTAGCCCGCCCGATGGTCGGCGAGGAATCGCTCGACTATGTTGAGCTGACGGAGCATCGCGGTCTTCTTTGCCTGGTGCGACTGCATCCGGCGAAGGATGCTGTCGAGGGCCTTGACGGCTTCGACCACGTGCGGGCCCTTGTTGAGCATCACGCACTCCGCGCGTTCGCCCATCGCGGCGTCGGTCACCTCGGCCCGGGACGGCAGTCCGGTCTTGGTGAGACCCTCCAGGACCTGGGTGGCCCAGACGGCCGGAAGATGCGCGGCCTCGCACAGCCAGAGGATCTCCTCCTGGATCTCCGCGAGCCGGTCGAAGCCGACCTCGACGGCGAGGTCCCCGCGCGCGATCATCACGCCCACCGGAGGGAGTCGTAGCGCGGTGAACAGGATCCCCGGCAGCTCCTCGAACGCCCGTCGCGTCTCCACCTTGAGGAGGATCCCCATGCGCGGCCGGCCCATGCGGGAAAGCTCGGACCGAAGCCGGTCCACGTCCGAGGCGGTGTGGACGAACGAGAACCCTACCAGGTCGGCGTTCCGGACGATGAAGCGGAGGTCCTCGAGGTCCTTGGGAGGGATCGGAGCGAGGTCCAGCTCGGTCTCGGGAAGGTTGATCCCCTTGTCAGCGGCGAGCCACGCACCTCCCGCCGGCGCGTGGGTCACGTCCACGACGAGGCGGTCCGCCGTCGCCGACCGGACCACGCTCCCGATCCGGCCGTCGTCGAACCACACCGACTCTCCCCGGCGGACGCTCCGGAGCCCCTCGGGGAGGGTGCACGCGATGTGCGCGGGACGGACCACCTGGCCGTGGGCATCCCGCCGCGCCGGCTCGCCCTGATCCGGGCGTGCGGTGACGACCAGCCGGTCCCCCACCCCGAGTCGGATGCGCTGGACAAGGGGAGGGAACGGTCCCGCGCTGGCGGGGTCCTCCTCTCCGCCCCTCGTCGCGCCCACGAGGCGCGTGCCCGGGACGAGATAGGTCGTCCTCCCGACCTCGGCGCGACAGCCGGCGGAGGTGCGTTCCGCGACTCGGAACGCCCGACGGGCCCCACGGGCGTCGACCAGTTCGATCCGCTCTCCCCTTCGACGCCGGGCGAGCCAGTCTCGTGGGACGGGCACCTCCCTGATGCCGGGCGCTGACGACCGCCGTCCTTCGGACGGAACCAGCCAGACGCTCGCCGGGGTGGTCACCCTTCCGACCGCATCGCGTTCCGGCCGGAGCTTCATCACCGACGGACCGGGCCGTATCATCCCGGTCCGGATCTTCGGTCCCGCCAGGTCCATCTCGATGCGGCACCGGCGTCCCAGGGCCCTCTCCGCCCGGTGGATGTGCGCGACCATCCGGGCCCAGTCGGCGGGTCCCTCGTGGGCGCAGTTGATCCGGGCGCAGTCCATGCCTCCGGCGAGCAACGACCTCACGAGCCGGTAGTCCGTGGCCGCCTCGGCGGGGAGGGTCACCATGATCCGCACCCTTCTCCCGGGACGGGTAGGGCCGAGCAGGAGACGCGCGTTCCTCTCGAGGATCCGCCCGCCCTCAGCGGAGTCCGGACCGGTGACGTCGGAACGATCCCGGGAGGGGGCGCGGTCGAGTCGATCCAGCCAGCCGAGGACGGAATCCAGGTTGTACAGCACATGGCCCTCGGACCGGCCCAGTGAGGAGAGGGCCAGGTGGGCCAGCTCGGCCTGGTCACGACGCAGGTCGAACCGTCGGAAGGCGAGGTAGTGCAGCAGATTGCGGGCGCTTTCCCGGCGGGTGCCGAAGCCCGTGAGGTCGACCGCGCGCTCGACTTCGAGCATGCGGGCCCGAACGCGCTCGAGCCGGGTCACGAGCGACGAGACCGCGCTGGCCGCCGGAGGAGCGGGCACGCTGCGAGCCGCCATTCTTCCTCGTCCATCCGAGCCCGGTTGGCGATATAGCCCGGGGATAAGGCCGGATTGACTCCCGCCATCGGCCAGGCCGGAACGCGTGCGTCGCGCCAGACCCAATGATAAATACGGGCCGGACGAGGTCGGAGGAAATGGGGCCACGTGCGTCGCCCAAGGGCGTCCCTTCGCGTGCGCTGTCCATCCGGTCGGTGAGGACCCGAGCCGACCTGGAAGCCGCTCGCCGGCTGCTGCGCGAGTACCGCCAGTTCCTAGCGGAGGACCGGGAGGTGACGAACTTCGACGACTCGATCCTGAAGGTAGGCCTGGGGTGGCTTGACGAGGAGATCGAGGAGCTCCCGGGAGCCTACGGGCCCCCGGGGGGTTCCCTCCTGCTCGCGTTCTCCGGCCGCGCCGCCGTCGGTTGCGGAGCGATCCGGCGGGTCCGCAAGAACGTGGCCGAGATCAAGAGGGTCTACGTGAGGTCAGACTACCGAGGCGCCGGGATCGGACGCCGCCTGACCCAGGCCCTCCTCGACCGGGCTGAGAGGCTCGGCTACCAACGCGCGGTGCTCGACACCCTGCCGACCCTGACGGCCGCGATCGACCTCTATCGGAGGATGGGGTTCGTCCGGATCCCCGCGTACTGGGCGCATCCGGTCCCGGACGCCCTGTTCTTCGAGTACCGCTTCCGAAAGACCGCGAAGGGTACGGACCGGACCGGCTAAGCGCTCCGACTGCCCTTCGGAACGTAATCGAAGAACCGTTCGGTCGTTACCCCGGCCGTCCATTCCGAGCGGAGCCGGGTCCTCTTCTCGACCCGGCGCATCTCGGAAAGCAGGTGACGGTTCAGCTCGCGCGCGCTCGACCCCGTCATCTCCGCTACGATCCGGAACTCTCCTTTGGCCTCGCCCTCCGTGATCGACGCCTTCGGAAGCAATCGATCGAGAACGGGGCGAACCGCAGCCGGGTTGTCGGTGCTGACACGGGCCGTCAGCGAAAACACGGTTGCCGCCATGCGGGCCCCGAACGGCGGGGCGGGCAAAGCGGTTGCCCGGACGGGCTGACATCGCCGACATCCGTCTCCGCGGACCCCGGCCCCGACCCCCATTCGAGGCGAGCCGGGGCGTTCCGCGCGACCCATCGAGTTGCGGGCGCCGTGGGTTCTTGAAGGGTCCGTCTATGATGGTTGACCTTGCGACGCCCCGCCGCCCTTAATGGCTCACGACGTCCTCGTCCGGGCGATGGTCGGCATTCGCGCTCTCAGCAAAATCTGGCTCGATGGTGGTCTTGTTGACTGGGACGACGCCCGGATCCATGTCCTGTCGCACGGCCTGCACTACGGATACGCCATCTTCGAAGGGATCCGCTGCCACCGCACAGAACGCGGATCGGCGGTGTTTCGGCTGGAAGAGCACATCGACCGGCTGCTCAACAGCGCGAAGGTCTACCGGATGCGCCTGCCGTATGACCGCACAGCGCTGACGCAGGGATGCATCGACCTGATCCGAGCGAACGGGACGCCCGAGGCCTACCTGAGGCCGATCGCGTTCTCGGGCTACGGGGAAATGGGCCTCGACCCCACGAAGAGCCCGGTGCAGGTCGCGATCGGAATGTGGGAGTGGGGAGCGTACCTCGGGTCCGACAACGCGGACCGGGGGGTCCGAGCGACCGTTTCGAGCTGGGTCCGCATCGACTCCCGGTCTCTGCCCCCCCAGGCGAAATGCGCTGCGAACTACGCGAACTCGGCGCTCGCCAAGATGGAAGCGGTCAGCGGCGGGTACGACGAGGCGATCCTGCTCAACTCGGCCGGGATGGTCGCCGAGGGCCCGGGAGAGAACATCTTCCGCGTGAAGAAGGGCGTCGTGAGCACGCCTCCCGCGAGCTCCGGCATCCTCCGCGGGATCACGCGGGACAGCGTCATCCGGTTCGTGGCCGACGAGGGGATCGTGTTCCAGCGTACCGATTTCACCCGAGAGGAGCTGTTCACCTCCGACGAGCTCTTCTACGTCGGCACCGCAGCGGGGATCACCCCGATCCGCGAGGTCGACGGTCGACCGATCGGGACGGGGAGCTATCCGATCACGGCCCGGCTGCGCAAGATCTACGAGGACGCCATCCACGGCCGGACGCCCCGCTACGAAGCTTGGCTCACCTACGTGCCGACCGCCAGTGTGGAGCGTGCGGGGGCTAGCCCGAAGCGGGAAATATCCCAAGGGCCGGCAGCGACTCGTTCGCGGAATCGAGCGACCGCCGCGTCCACTCCCTGAGCGCTGTCTCTTGGCCCGGCGAGAGGACGGTCGCCGGCCAGCCCCAGTGCACGGCCACCGTCGAACCCCGGGCCACGTCGGGTAGGACCCGAGGGTCGTAGGCGACGGTCCCTTCGGCGGGACGGCCTATCGTCAGGCGCCCACGGTCGACCGCGAGGCAGGGGCGTTCGAGCCGGAGCGAACCTGGCCGGACCTCGAGAACGCGGGCCCAAGCCGGGCGGCACGCCTCCATGTTGTCGAGCGTTGTGGGGACGTGCCCGGTAACGGTCCCCACGCCCACGTACGCCACGTGGAACACGTGGTGCGGGATCGGGCGCTCGGGCAGGTGCTCCGTGAGTCGCACCGCCGCGGACCGCGGGAGGCCGCGGCGGGTGAGGGCCGTGAGTAGCGTGCGAAAGTCCTCCCGGTCGAAGGCGTCCAGGAGTCGGTTCCCGATCCAGTACGCCTCGACTACGTCGTAGTCGAACGGGTTCTTTCCGTGCTTTCCGGCGATCGCCTCCAGGTACGGCATGAGCGCCTCGAAGCCCGAGAGGGCCTGCCCGGCTCTCGGCAGCTCTTCGCCCGAGGCGATCGCACGGTAGAGGAGCGGAGCGGCGTCCGCCGGACCGCAGAAGCTCAGCCGGTTCGTGGCGATGCTGAACCGGGCTCCGAGCTGGATGCCGTCCATCTCACGTCGCGTTGCGAGGCGCGGCAGAAGGGCGGAGCATCGCCGCAAGGTCGCTGAAGAGGCTCCGGCCGATCACCACCGCGACCCCGGCGGCGACGGCGATCGCGCCGACCGCTGCGGGCAGGGCGAACCCCGTGCCGCGGACCGCGATCGTCAGCACCCAGGTGATGGGGAAGCCGAGGACGAGCACCGAGGTCGCCACCCCGAGGTCGACCCGCGCAAGGCCCGCGTACCACGTGCCGACGAACGCGGCGAGGAGCAGGGCACTGATGACGACCCATCCCCACTGCGGCCCCGTAAGCGACGCGACCGAGCTCCACTGGGCCGTCAGGAACAGGTACCCGACGAGGAAGATGCCGCCGAATCCCATCCTCCCCATGGCAACGGTTGGGCTCGGGAGCGTGCGCAGTACACGCTTCGAGATCGAGTACTCCACCGCCCAGAGGACGGTCGCGGCGAGGACGTAGCTCGTGCCGTTCGTCCAGAGCGGCGAGATGAGGGAAAGGAGAAGGACATTCCCGCCCAGGAGCAGGCCTGCACCGACGACGACGCGGAGCCTAAACCGCTCCTGAAGGAAGACGAACCCGAGTACCGTGGCCATCAGGAACAGCGTCCGGTAGACGAACGACGCGGTGGCCGCGCCGTGCGCCGCCGTGGCGAGCTGCAGGCCGTGGAAGAACAGCAGGAACGGGATCGCACCCCCGATCAGGCCGATGACCGCCAGGCGACCCCAGTCCGCGCGTGCCAACGGAGCGCGGGCGCCGCGCGCGGCGAGGATGGCGATCGGGGCGATCAGGGCAACGACCACCAGGTTCCGGACAGTCACGAATGCGTCGGAGTTCGTCCCCGCGACCGCATAACTGTTCACGAAGGTGGAAACGCCGCTCACCACCGCCGTGGCCAGGACGAGCAGCAATCCGATCGCACCGATCCGGCTCCCTGTGACGCCTGACGCCGACATGGTTACGGCCCGACCGCCCAAGTACCGAGGGATATTCAGCCTTCGCCGTGTGCCGGTGGCCGCCGACGCACGGTCCGAGGGATGGCGAGCCTACGCCGGCCCCTGTGCTTCGCCGCCTAGCGGTGATCCGGTCCCGTAGGAATCGGGACGGGAGCGTCAGCCATGGCGTTCATCTGTCGGGTGTACTCGAGCGCCTCGAGGGCTTCGCGTTCCTCCATCCGGGTCGTGGCGAACCCCGCATGGACGATCACGTAGTCCCCGACGGCCGCTTCGGGAACGTAGACGAGGTTGACGACCTTCAGGACGCCGGAGAAGTCCACCTCGGCGACGCGCGCCGGCGGTCCGGGCTCCAGCACACGGACGACCCGGCCCGGAGTCGCTAGGCACATCGTTCTACCCCGCTCGGACAGACTCCCAAAGACATCGGAACCTCTTGAACGCGCGGGTGGCCCCACCCGCGGAGGGAACGGCGCTAGGCCGGATGCCTTGGCTCGGGGTCCGTGACGGCAACGTCCACCAGGACGACGTCCTGAGCCCGTGGGTCGTGAGGATCCACGGCGGCCTCGACCTCGAGCGTCGCACCGCTCGCCGCGGAGTTCGCAACGAGAGCGGTCCACCGGCTCCGCAGTGACTCGGGGGTGATGTGGCAGAGAGCGCCCACGCGGATGCGGACCCGCGTAATTCGCTCGACGCCCTCGTCCCGGGAGATCTGATCGAGCTTTCGCCGAAGGTCTCGAAGCAGCGTTTCCTCATGCATGAGGAAGCTCCGGCGCGGTCCGGCCAGCCACCGGTGCGCTCGCCCGCTCCGCCAGGATCGACTCCACGACGCGGTCGACGGCCCGTGCCACCGGCGGGCTGAGTTCGTCCCCCGGGGTGAACTCGGACCCTTCCACCCCGTACACGACGAGCCGTCCGGGGAGGCGTCCCAGCGATCGTCCGAGGTGAACGGCCTCCCCCACGGAAAGGCCGTGGGTCGAGCTCGTGGGCTTCGACGGGAAGACGAACGAACCGCTCGTGTCGATGCGGTGGACCGTGCCCGGCGCGGCTCCCGAGCGCACGGCGTCGACCACCACGACGAACCTCTCGTCCTCCCAGAGGTCGAGGAGTCCCGTCCCTTCGCCCTCGAACTCCACGATCCGGGCCGGTCGCGCGGACCGCGTCCGAAGGCGACGGGCCACGGCGAGGCCTACGCCGTCGTCCCTGCGGCTCGCGTTGCCCACGCCGATTACGAGGGAGGGAGACGTACCGGGCCCGTCGAGCATCCGGTACGGGTCCTCGGCCATCCCCTCAGTCGCGGACGAGGTCGAGCTCGAGGAAGTGGGTCGCACAGGAGATGCACGGGTCGTGGTTGCGGATGGCGCGCTCGCAGGCGAACGTCAGCGCCGCCTCGTCCAGGTCGAGGGACCGGGTGACGAGGCTGCGGAGGTCGTCCTCGATCCGCTTCTGGTTCTGCGACGTCGGCGCGACGATGCGGGCGTCCGTGATCCGTCCGGGCGGCTCGATGCGATACTTGTGGAACAACATCCCCCGGGGAGCCTCCGTCGCCGCCGCCCCGTCCACGGGCCGGGTAACGGCCGGGGCTTGGACCCAGGGTTGGTCGGGCGGACGGTACTGGTCGATGATGCGGAGGGACTCCTCGCACGCGTAGACCATCTCGACGGCGCGGACGACGATGCTGCGGTAGGGGTTGGAGACCACCGGCGGGAGCCCCACCTCCTTCGCGATCGCCTTCGCACGCGGCGACAGCCGGTCGTAGTTCAGGGCGTAGCGGGCCAGGGGACCGACGAGGTAGGAGCCGCCGCCCTTCCGAACCGCGTGCAGGGCGTTCGAATGCGGGACGTGTACCTCCTCGAACGCATCCTCGAATCGGTCTTGAGGGATGCGGAGGCCGCGACTGGAGACGATGTCGCCCTCGTTCATCGGGTATTCCGAGGGGTGTCGTAGGCTCACGAACTCGTACGGTTCCTCGATGTCCGGGAACGCGAACCCCGAGACGAACCGGGCGGTCTCCTCGGAAAGGACCAAGGCCCTTTCGACCATCGGCCGCAGGCTATCGAGCTCCTCGCGGGACGGGCAGCGATAGAAGCCGCCGACCCGGGCGTTGATTGGGTGGATCTCCCGGCCGCCGAGCAAGCGCATGATCGCGTTGCCGGCCTTCTTGAGCTCGAGGCCGCGCTTGACGGCGTCCGGGTGGTCCGCTGCCAACCGGATCGCGTCGGGGTACCCAAGGAAATCCGGGGCGTGTAGGAGATAGATGTGCAGCGCGTGGCTTTCGATCCACTCGCCGCAGTAGAGCAGCCGCCGCAGCTCTCGGATCGGTCCGCCGACCGTCATCCCGAGCGCGCGTTCCATCGCGTGCGCCGAGCTCATCTGGTAGGCGACGGGGCAGATCCCGCAGATCCGGGCCGTGATGTCGGGGGCCTCCGAGTACTCGCGACCGCGCAGAAACGCCTCGAAGAATCGGGGCGGCTCGAAGATGCGGAGCTCGACGTCCTCCACCTTCCGGTCGTGGATGCGGACCTTGAGCGCCCCCTCGCCCTCGACCCGGGCGAGGTAGTTGACGGAAATCGTCCTCTCGGTCACGGGGTCGCCCCCTGCTTCTCGGCCGAGTCGGCCGCCTCCCGGAAGGCGGGGGCGAGCGCGTTGAACGTACGGAAGACGCGGGTGACGGCCGGCCGCGACATCCCGAGTTCCCGGAGCTTGACCACGAGGGAGTCCGTGTTCGGAGTATCCTGCGGCCCGAAGCATCCGTAGCACCCGCGGTGGAACGCCGGACAGATCGCCCCGCACCCGGTTTGAGTGACCGGGCCCAGGCACGGGGTCCCGTGGGCGACGAGGACGCAAACGTTGCCGCGGCGCTTGCACTCGATGCACACGCTCTCGGTCGGGATGTTCGGGGCCCGGCGGCCGAGGAAGGCGGAGAGCACCTCGAGCAGCTGCCCCTTGTCGATCGGGCAGCCGCGGAGCTCGAAGTCCACGGGGACGTGGTCCTTGATGGGGGTGGAAGTGGCCAGGGTCTGGATGTACTCGGGATGCGCGTAGACGACCCGGGTGAACTCCGCCACGTCCGCGAAGTTCCGAAGGGCCTGGATGCCACCGGCGGTCGCGCAGGCGCCGATCGTGATGAGCGTCCGCGACTGCGCCCGGATCTCTCGGATCCGCTGGGCGTCGGAGGCCGTCGTGACAGAGCCCTCGACCAGCGCGACATCGTACGGGCCCTCCATCGTCGCGCTCGACGCTTCGTGGAACTCCGCGATGTCGACGGCGCCGGCGACCGCCAGGAGCTCGTCCTCGCAGTCGAGCAGGCTCAGCTGACAGCCGTCGCAGGAGGCGAACTTGAATACCCCGAGGCGCGGTCGATGGGCGGTCGGCATCCTAGACCTCCCGTACGGTCATGAACCGGCGGACCTCGCCGTAGGAGAAGACCGGACCGTCCCGGCAGACAAACTCGGGCCCGAACTGGCAGTGGCCGCAGATTCCTACGGCGCACTTCATGTTTCGTTCGAGGGAGACGTAGATCGCGGCCGGAGGCACCCCGCGGGTTTCGAGCGCCTGCGCCGTGAGGCGCATCATGATCTCGGGGCCGCAGAGGAACGCGACGGTGTTCGCAGGGTCGAATCGGGCGTCCGGGAGCCGGGCGGTCACCAGGCCCACGTCCCCGTACCAGTCCCGCCCGGCCGTATCGACCGTGGTCTGGAACCGGAGCCCGGGCCGGGCTCGCCAGGTCTGGATCTCCGAGTAGTACACGAGGTCCTTCGGCGACCGGGCCCCGTAGATGATCTCGATCCGGCCGTACCGGTCGCGGTGACGCACAAGGTCGTAGATGGCCGGCCTGAGCGGAGGAAGCCCCAACCCTCCTGCCACGATCACGACATCCTTCCCGACGGCCTTGTCGAGGGGCCACCCGGTCCCGTACGGGCCCCGGACCCCCACGGTTGAGCCGGGCGCCATCTCGCTGAGAGCTTGGCTGATCTTGCCGGCGGAGCGAACCGTGTGGACGAGCCGGTCGCGCTGTTCCAGATCCCCGCAGATGGAGATCGCCGCCTCCCCGACGCCGAAGACGTAGAGCATGTTGAACTGCCCGGGCTGGAACCGCGGCCTCTCGCCGCCATTATCGGGGTCGAGGACCAGCGTCACAGTGTCGGCCGTCTCCCGCGTGAGGCTGCGCACGACGTACGGGACCGGCACGAGGGATTGCCCCGGAGCCGACGCGTCCGCAGCAGCGAACGGGACCGCGTCAGTCGCCATGAACGTCCAGGAGCTGGAATTGCGTGTTCTCGAGGCGCTGGGCGATGAATGGCAGCAGGTGGAGAAGGAACCGGTAGCCATTCGCGGGGTCCTCGTCGAGCAGCGTACGGAGGATCTCCGAATCGATAGAGAACGCCTGGGTTGGCTTCACCGCGCGAGCGTCTAGGCGCCACCGGTGCGGGGGCGTCAGCCAGGACCAGCCGACCACTTCGCCCGGCCCGACGGTCTGGATCGTGAGACGGGGACGGGCCGGCATCACGGCCTCGAGCGCCACCTTACCGGAGACGACCAGGAGGAACTCTCGCGCCGGCTCGCCTTCCCGGAGCAGGATGTCTCCGGTCGCATAGGTACGCTCGACCGCCACCCGGCCCATCGCGGCCACGAGCGACGCCGGCAGTTCCTGGACGAACGGGTGATCGGCGAAGCGGGGAGCTCCGGTGGTCGTGTGCGACTTCGTCATGCTTTTGCCTCCGCGGACTGGGTCGGGGCGACCGGCGTGCGGATCGCGGCCACCTCCTCGGTCAGGTCGATGCCGACGGGACACCAAGTGATGCACCGGCCGCACCCTACGCATCCGGACATGCCGAACTGGTCGTGCCAGGTGCCCAACTTGTGAGTGAGCCACTGGCGGTAGCGCGACTTTGTGCTGGCCCGCACGCTCGTCCCGTGGAGGGCGCTGAATCCGGAGTTGAAGCAGGAGTCCCACCGTCGCCAGCGCTCGACCTTCTCCCCCGAGAGCTCGGGGACCTCCTCGGTCGTGTTGCAGAAGCAGGTCGGGCACGCCATCGTGCAATTGGTGCACGAAAGGCACCGCCGGGCAACGATCTCCCAGCGGGGGTGCTCGGGGTTGTTCACGAGCAGGTCCCGGAGGCCCACGGGGTTCATCGTCCGCTCCATCGAGGTCGCGGTCTTCGCGACGATCGCCTCGGCCGAGGCCGAATCGGAAGGCGTGGCGGGTGAGAGCGGAACTCCCGCAAGGACCTCGGCGCCCTCGGCGGAGCCCACCTCGACCAGGAAGTAATGCCGGTGGGGCGTGAGGATCTCCGTGAGAGCGAGGTCGTGGCCGGCACGGACGGCCGGTCCGCTTCCCATCGAGACGCAGAAGCACGTTCCACCGGCCTGCCCGCACTGGACCGCGATCCGCAGGGCCTTGCGGCGCCGCTCCCGATAGCCCGGGTCACCCGCCTTCCCGAACACCTTGTCGGAAACGTCCATCGCGGCCATCTCGCAGGCGCGAACCCCGAGGAAGGCGAACGGGGGCCCTTCGTCCTTCTCCGGCTCGATCGCGAACGAGGTGCCGGTACGAGCACCGGTCCAAAGGCGCTCGCGGGACGGGAACAGGTACTTCTTCCAGCCGTGGGGGCCGACGTTGTAGCCGAAGAGCGCCTTGTCGGTCCGGCGCTCGAGGCGGTACTTCCCGGCCTCCTGCCTGTCCCTCCAGCCGGTCGGGAGGTCCGAGTCCTCGCGGATCTCGCCGTACACGATCGCGCCGTCCCGGACGGTGGGACCGACCACGCGATACCCACCGGACCAGAGGGAGCCTAGGAACGCCGAGAATCCACTGCGTTCGAGAACGAGGCGATCACCGACCGCGGGACTCGCGCTTGACACAGCTACAACCCGGGGAGCGAGGAACCCCCAGTCCGCTCACGCCCCGCCCCCACTTAGAGCCTATCGTCAATCCTTCCCGACCGAGGCAGGGGTACGCGAGACATGAGCGTGTCACAGTGCCCCACGGAGTGTCGGACCCCCCGCCGGGGATACGTACATCGGATGATTGGGTCGTCCAACCGAGGAGTGCATTCTGATGAAGACTATCGAGGAGGTCGCGTCGAGCATCGGGTTCCGACCGAACGAACTGATCCCTGCGGGACGGGGGTCACTGAAGGTTCCCGTCGCCCTGATCCGGTCGTTGTCGGAACGTTCCCGACACGGCCGTCTGATCCTCGTCAGCGCGATGACGCCGACGGAACACGGGGAAGGAAAGACGGTCGTCGCCATCGGTCTGGGGATGGCCCTCGAGCGGCTCGGCCACCGCTCCGTAGTCTGCCTTCGCCAACCATCCATCGGGCCGGTGTTCGGCGTCAAGGGAGGAGCGACCGGCGGAGGTCGTTCGACCGTCGAGCCCAGGACCGTGATCGACCTCGGCCTCACCGGGGACCTGGACGCGATCGCGAACGCCCAGAACCTTCTCGCGGCTCTCGTCGATCACAACATCTTCCGGGGCAACCCGCTCGGCATCGCGACCGACGTACCGATCTTTCCCCGGGCGTCGTCGATCGAGGACCGCTCGCTCCGGGACATCACCACCGGGTTGTCGGCGAACGGTCCGGGATTCCCTCGCAAGGGAGGGTTCGTCGTCACCGCGGCGACCGAGATAGCCGCAATCCACGCCCTTGCCGGGGACTACGCCGACCTCAAGCGTCGTCTCGGCCGCATCCTGGTCGCGAAGAACGGGAAGGGCGCGCCGGTGCGCGCGAGCGAGATCGCTGCGGAGGGAGTGGTCGCGACGCTGCTCGGGACCGCACTCGCGCCCAACCTGGTCCAGACGGCGGAGGGCACGGCGGCGTTCGTCCACGGGATCCCGTACGCGAACGTCGCGCACGGGACCTGCAGCCTTCTCTCGATGCAGGCCGGGGTGGCGCTGAGCGACTACTGCGTCGTGGAGGCCGGATTCTCTACCGAGCTCGGCGCGGAGAAGTTCGTGGACATCGTCTCCCGGCAGACGCATCTGGACGCGAACGTCGGGGTCGTGGTCGCCACCGTCCGGGCGCTGCGTCACCACGGTGGGGCGAGCGAGGACGCTGTCTCGGTCGACGCCGTGACCCGCGGGCTCCCGAACCTCGAACAGCACCTCGGAAACATGCGGCGCATCGGACTCGACCCGATTGTAGCGCTGAACCGCTTCCCCTCCGACTCACCCGAGGAGATACGGAGCGTGGAGGAGTTCTGCGCGGAGCGGAACGTCCCGTGTGCGATCAGCACGGCGTTCCAGGACGGTGGAGCCGGGGCCGAAGCACTCGCCCGCCTCGTGATCCAGGCCGCGGCCAAGGGCCAGACGAGCCACCCGGTCTACTCCGCGACGGCCTCGGTGGAGGAAGTGCTGACGAAGATCGTGACCGAGTTCTACGGCGGTGCCGCGGTCGAGCTGTCCCCCGAAGCGACGACCGACCTCGAATCGATCCGGGCGATGGGAGAAGCGACGGGTCCGGTCTGCATCGCCAAGACGCCCCGGTCGCTCTCGGACGACACCAAGAAGTTCGGTCGCCCGACCGGATTCACCGTGCGCGTGCGGCGGCTCATGCGGTGGTCGGGTGCAGGGTTCACGGTCGCGATCGTCGGGTCGATCGTAACCCTTCCGGGGATGCCCGAACATCCGGCCACGGAGACTATCCGCCTGTCGGACACCGGCGAGGTGCTGGGGCTCCGTTAACGAGGCTCGGGCGAAGTTCGGAGGGGGCGTCGACTCTTCGGCGCCCCCCCCGGCGCGCCAAGGAAAGTTAGCTGGGTCGCGACCCAGTCTCCCGGCGTTCCGGAGCGCCCGCGGCTCCTCCTCCGCCGGAGAGCGCCGGGGGCCAGAGCTATTAACCGAGGCCCGAATTCATCTCTCGGAACGGAACCCGGTCGGCGTACGCGGATTGGGGCACCCGCGAACACTGATGACCGAGCCAGAACCCCTTGCCTCCCGGCAGAAAAGTCCCGCGACCTCTTTTGACGATCTTCCGCTAGACCCTAGGCTTCGCCTCGGGGTCCGGGCGATGGGCTACACGACCCCGACCCCCATCCAGGACCGAACGATCCCTCCCGCCGTACTCGGTCGCGACCTGGTCGGCACCGCTCAGACCGGAACCGGGAAGACGGCCGCGTTCCTGCTCCCCACCCTAGAACGACTCCTCGAACTCCCTCCGGGCCGCATCTACGCACTGGTGCTCACGCCCACCCGCGAACTGGCGATCCAGGCGCAGGAGTTCGTCCGTCAGCTGGGCCATCACACGCGCATTCGTGGCGTCGCCGTCTACGGCGGCGTCGGGATGCTCGAGCAGGAACGAGGGCTCCGAGGGCACGCCGAGATCGTCGTCGCGACCCCGGGCCGGCTCCTCGACCACATGCGGCGCGGCTACGTCAATTTCTCGAACCTGCGGATCCTCGTCCTCGACGAGGGGGACCGGATGCTGGACATGGGCTTCCTGCCCGATGTCCGCAGGATCCTGCAATCGCTCCCCTCGGACCGGCAGACAATGCTGTTCTCCGCGACGATGCCGGCCGAGGTCGTCCGGCTCGCGCACGATTACCTTCGGGACCCCAAGATGGTCCACGTCGACCCGACCACGGTGGCCGCGGTCGGGGTATCCCACATCGCCTTGCCTGTCCCTTCGTCGCGGAAGACCGACCTTCTGGTCGAGCTGCTCCGTGACGCCACGATGTCGAGCGTCCTCGTCTTCGTGCGGACGAAGCACCGCGCGGACCGGCTCGTCGATCAGCTTCTGGACCGGAAGTTCGACGCCGGGGTCCTCCACGGCGGACGGAGCCAGAGCCAGCGCGTCCGCGCGCTCGACAACTTCCGTCAAGGCGCACACCGCCTCCTGGTCGCGACGGACATCGCCGCGCGAGGCTTGGACGTCGAAGGGGTCAGTCACGTCATCAACTACGACGTGCCCCACGAACCCGAGACGTACATCCATCGCGTCGGGCGCACCGCCAGGGCGCAACGCCAGGGCGATGCGATCACCCTCGTCTCATCGGAGGAGGAGAGCGACTTTGCGCGGATCGAGCGACTCCTCGGCAACAAGATTCCGCGCTCCCAGATCCCCGGTTTCGACCTCACGGCGCCACCCACGATAGCCGCTCGCCGGGCTCCGTACCGCCCGGAAGGCCGGTCCGATCGCGGACGATCCCGGCGTGGCGGGCCGCCCCCCCAGTCCCGCCGCCATGATGACCGCCGCGGCGGGGGCCGCTACACGCCCCGTCGGTCGAACTGGTAGACGGACCGGCGATAGACCGGGCCCACCAGTGGGGGACGGCTCGTCCGGCCGGCCCTAGGCGAGAGCGCTCTCTCGGCGCAGTCCGAGGAACGGGACCCCGCTTCCCGTGTTGTAGAGAAGTACCCTTTCGCCGGGCCGCAGGAGGTGTTCGCGGACGAGCTGGGGCAGGGCGGCGTACGTCGCGGCGGCTTCCGGCGATGACGACACGCCGTGTCGCCGGGCCAGGTCCTGCACGGCCGCCTCGATCTCGAGGTCGGTGACGGTGACACCACCGCCCCGGGTCTCGCGCACCGCTTCGAGGATCCGTTCCGAGGCGAACGGCGCCGGGACCAGGAGACCCGGGGCGATCGTCGAGGGGGACTCCCACGGCTCCGCACGGGCGCTTCCGTCCCGGAGGGCACGCACCACGGGTGCGCATCCTTCCGGCTGGACAGCCACGAGGCGCGGAGGCCGCTCGAGAAGACCGAGCGCTTTGAGCTCGGAGAACGCCTTGAACATCCCCACGAGCCCCGTTCCGCCGCCCGTCGGATAGACGATGGCGTCCGGGAGGTGGTCCGGTCCCAGTTGCTCGAAGATCTCGAGCCCCATCGTCTTCTTTCCCTCGAGCCGGTACGGCTCGCGGAGCGTCGACATATCGAACCCCCCACCCGGGCCCCTTCGCGTCGGGCCGCCTGACCGACCTCCCGCAACGTGCCGGGCAGAGTGCGTAGGACCGCACCGAAGGAGCGGGCAGCCGCCTTCATCGGCGCGGGGGTGCTTTCGGGCAGGTAGACCCGCACGCGCAGGCCCGCGCGGGCCCCGTAGGCTGCGAGAGCGACCCCGGCATTCCCGGCGCTCGGCACGAACAGCTCCTTCAGACCGAGCTCGCGGGCCCGCGAGACAGCGACGGCCATGCCACGAGCCTTGAACGAGCCGGTCGGCAGCCCGCCGTCATCCTTGAGCGAAAGTTCGACGCCGTCGGCCCCCGCGACGGCTCCTAGCTCGATCACCGGAGTGATCGGTTCCCCTAGCGTTACGATCGACGCCGTCGAACCGACCGGCAGTAGCTCTCGATACTTCCACAAGGACGGAGGACGGCCCGACAGCTCACGGAGCCAGACCCGCGCATCGAGGCGTTGCAGGTCATACGTCGCCATCAGCGCTTGACCGCAGGTCGGGCAGACGCCCACGGGGCTCCCCGGGTCTGTCTGAGCGCAGCATGCCCGGCATTCCAGCTGGTCAAGGAGCGACCCGGTCTCGTTCAACGAATCCTCGTGGAACCGATGTTCGCCGGGCATAAGGGGCTCGCGGCGATTCGGGAAAGGACCGGGAAGGAATCTTCCGGACCGCGTTGGCGTCGTTACCTCTCCGTCGGTCGCTCCAAGCCGCGCGGCTTCCAGGTTCGCCGCGCCCAGTTGATCGCGGCGGCGGCGCTGTTCCTTGGTCCCCCTAGTTTCAAGAGGGGACCCCACGTCCCGCCCAGCATGAGGCGCCCGCCGGCGAAGGCGGTTGCCGCTCCAGTCCCCGTACGGGCCCGAAGGGCTCCGCCGGGTCTCCTGAGGCACGCCACGCGGCGGGACGGGGCCGCGGGACTCTAACGGAGGATGCGAGGCGCCGTGGGGCGAGGTCAAGGGACTCTCCTTCGCCCCCAGCTGGGTTTCTTTGGGGCAGTCAGCGCGGGCTTGGCCGCCATCTTGGGCGCAGGAATCTTCGCGGTGATCGCGCCCGCAGCAGGGATCGCCGGACCCGCGCTCCTCGTCGCCCTCTGCCTGGCGGCGTTCGTCGCTCTCTGCAACGCTCTCTCCTCGGCCCAGCTAGCGGCCGTACTACCCCGAACCGGCGGTACGTACGAGTTCGGCCGCCGGATGCTCGGACCGTGGTGGGGTTACTCCGCAGGCTGGATGTTCCTCGTGGCCAACACCGTTGGCCCCGGCGCTATCGCCTTGGCGTTCGGAGAGTACCTCTCGGGAGTATGGGCCGGCGTCCCGACCCGGGTCATCGCGGTCGCTGCGGCGCTGGCCATGACCGGTCTCAACGCCCTCGGAATTCGTCGGTCGGTCCGGGTCACCGAGATCGTGGTGATCTTCTCGGTGCTCACCCTGCTCGCCGTGGTCGTTTTGGCCGCTCCGTCCGTCCGAGCAAGCCACTTCGCGCCGTTCGCGCCCGAGGGTATTCCCGGGATACTTCAGGCAACGGCGTTGCTTTTCTTTGCCTACACCGGATACAGCCGGATTGCCACGCTCGTGGAGGAGGTCAAGGACCCCAAACGAACGATTCCACGCGCCACGGTTGTTGCGCTGGGGAGCGCGACCGTCATCTATCTCTTGGTCGCGACGGCCGCCCTCGGAGTCCTGGGCGCGGCCCGGCTATCTCAGTCAGGGTCCCCACTGGAGGCGACCATGGTCGCCGCCGGGAGCGCGGTTGGGGTAGGGCTCGTAGTCGCCGGAGCCCTCTCCACGACGTTCAACGAGGGCCTCTCGGACCTGCTGGGGGTTTCGCGTGTCGCATTCGCCATGGGTCGAGGGGAGGACCTCCCAGGCCCGCTCGCCCACCTGGGTCCCGACCAGAACCCGTGGGTTGCCGTTCTCTCGGTGGGAATCGTCGCCACGCTGGTTTCCGCGTTCGCGCCGTTCACGCTCGCCATCGCCGTTTCCAGTTTCGGAACGCTGCTCTACTACTCCGTGACCAATCTCTCCGCCCTTCGCCTTCGCAGGGAGCAGCGCATGTTTCCCCGGATCCTCGCCGTCGCGGGGCTCGTCGGATGCGTGGGACTGGCCTTTTCGCTCGCCCCTATCGAGGTTGGAATCGGCCTGTCCCTCCTGCTGATCGGGATCGCGTTCCGGTTCGCATGGCTCCGCCACCGTCGCCCCCAGGTTACTCGGACGGGACCGATTGCTTAAGTAACCTTTTGAAACTCACTAACCCGAGGTAACACACATGCCCGATCCTGTCCGATCCATCGCACGGCGCTTTCCAGGAGTGCCGACTCTCGAAGGTGCGGGAGTACGCCTTCGGCGCTCCTTCTCCAACAACGAGGTTCCGCTGTTCGACCCGTTCCTGCTTCTCGACCGCTTCGGGTCGAGCAATCCGGCCGACTACCTGGCTGGCTTTCCCTGGCACCCGCACCGGGGGATAGAGACCGTAACCTACGTCCTCGGCGGCCGGGTCGAGCACGGCGACACGCTCGGCAACTCGGGCACCATCGGGGCGGGAGACGTCCAGTGGATGAACTCGGGGAGCGGGATCATCCATCAGGAGATGCCGCAACGTACCGAGGCCCCCCTCTCCGGGTTCCAACTGTGGGTCAACCTCCCTGCGGCGGAGAAGATGTCGACCCCGGCCTATCGCGGCCTCGGCGCCGCGGACCTCCCGACGGTGCGGACCGACGCCGGAGGAGAGGTGCGCGTGATCGCGGGCACGCACGGTTCCGCCGAGGGGCCGGTGAAGGGAATCCCGGTCGACCCGACTTACCTCGACCTACATCTGACTCCGGGGGAGGCGTTCGCGCGCCCGTTCCACCCCGGCCACACCGTCTTCGTCCACGCGATCGAGGGAAGCGGGACGTCCGACGGGGACGACCCTGATCCGGTGTCGGCCGGCGAGACGGTCCTGTTCGGGCCGGGCGGCCCCGTGCGGCTGCACGCTGGTGACGACGGGATGAGGCTGTTGCTGGTCTCCGGGCGCCCGCTCCACGAACCGGTGGCCTGGTACGGGCCGATCGTAATGAACACTCAGGCCCAGCTGATGGACGCGGTCCGCGACCTTCGCTCCGGGTCGTTCGTCAAGGACCGCCGGCCGATAGTCGAGGAGTAGCGACCTCGATCCCGGGCCGGGCCAAGGCGTGGAGAGCGGCCCGCAGGACGGCGGCGGCTTTTCGAAGCTCCGCGAGCGAGAGCGACTCGCGGTCCGTGTGATCGAGCCGCGCGTCCCCGGGCCCGTAGGCCGCCCCGGGAACTCGCCACACCGGCAGGACGAGGTTGAGGTCCGACGTTCCGGACTTCCTCCATAGGGTCGGAACCCCCCGCTCGCCGCGGACGGCGGTAGTTAGGGCCATGACCACGGGGTCGGTCCTCGGCACTTCGACGGGCTCGACCCGGCTCAGCACTCGCAACGACGGCTGACCGGGCGCTTGGGACAATAACGACTCGGCATCGCGGGTCGAAAGCCCTGGCGGGATCCGGACATCGACGGTGACTAGGGCGGACTCCGGGTCCTGCCCGGGACGGCTCTCGAACCCGATCGCCTTCGCCGACAGGGACCGGAACGGGCTCTCGGCCTGCCGGGCGGCGACGACTGCTCGGATCGCGTCGATCCAGTCGACCGCTCTGTCCGCCGCGGTCGGGAACGGGGAAGCGTAGTGGGTCCTTCGGCCCCTGAAGGTCGCCTCGAGCCGGAGCTCGCCCTTGTAGCCGATCGTGACCCCCTGCCAGCCGCTCGGCTCTCCGACGATGACCGCGTCCGGTCTGCGGCCGGAGAGAAGATGGTGGGCCCCGCGGCTGTCGGTCTCCTCACCGACCGCGGCTACGATGCGGAACGTCCCGGGTCCAACGAACGCCCGGCCGCCCCAGAGAGCGGCCGCGATCGCACCTTTTGCGTCGACCACGCCCCGGCCGTGGATCCGCCCGCGCACCCGACGGACCGCACGTTCGCCCTC